>Ga0163150_10001631_pt1 | contig 37022 bp, 29 predicted proteins | sample OliLakLV19P2IB_FD_148628 | JGI IMG/M metagenome (GOLD analysis project Ga0163150, IMG submission 148628) | Freshwater microbial mat bacterial communities from Lake Vanda, McMurdo Dry Valleys, Antarctica - Oligotrophic Lake LV.19.P2.IB | ecosystem: Environmental > Aquatic > Freshwater > Lake >... | reverse complement strand
TTATCAAATCGCCCGGTACCATTGACCAGGTATTTACGTATCAGCGCTTTTTTAATATTGTCGGCGAGTTTGGTATACTTATCACTGTTTTCCTTTTTTCCTAAAATAGTTGAAAATTCAGCCATTAACAGCGCATGGTGGTAATAAAATGCCCCAGCGGTCAAGGCTTCCGGCTTGGTATCCAAAGCCTCGTGATCACTGATGTCCCAATAAAAAAGGTAGTTGACTGCCTTGGATTGTAAAAAATCCATTTGCCGGAGGAAAGCTTCATAATTATTTTCAATGATACGTTTGTCTCCGTAAAATTCATATAGTTTCTTTTGTAAAAACGGAAAACCCAATTGCCAACCGAGCGGCCCGGATTGATCTCCATAACCACGGTCAGCTATGCCGGTAAAAGGGGCAATTTCTGTAATACCTCCTTCCGGTCTTTGTTCATTGGCAAAATCGCGAACCGCTTTAGCGTAAAACTGGGCCATATCATAATTGTACATAAATGCCTCTGTGCTGACCACCATATCTGCACCATACCCCATTTTTTCCCTTGCGGGACAATCCGATTGTACACTGAAGACATTGCTTAAAAAAGTCCATTGAATCACCTGATGCAATTGGTTAAACATAGTATTGGAACATTGAAATTTGCCGTTGGAAACCAAATCGGAATTCATCCGCAATCCGGTGAAGTCATCTACGGTCGGAATACCCGGCCAACCAACCACTTCAATATATCGAAAACCATGAAAGGTAAATGAAGGTGCCCAGTTTTCAATTCCACCTCCTTTGAGGATAAACTCATCTTTCTGGAAGGCTGTTTTCGGTGCCCCCGGACCACCTTTCAGGCCCCACGCTTCTTTGATTTGACCCGCCACGGTGGTCCACCAGTTTAAGCGGCCATCTTTAAGGGTATCCTCGCCAAATCGCATAGTGATTCGTGTACCCGTCGGGCCATTTACTCTAATCTTCGCCACTCCTGCAAAATTCTGACCCATATCGACTATAAAGGTGTCCCGTCCTGAAGGTTTGACAAGGATTGGTTTAATATATTTCGTTATTCGGATTGGAGGCAACATTTGTGCAGTCAATACACCGCTCGGACCTGAAGTCAGACTTGAATTTTTCCAAATGGCAGGGTCATCAAAGGATTTTTCCAGGCGGGCATCATACTTTTCTCCCAGGTAGACATTGTTTTGCAAAACCGGGCCTGGAGCTACCTCCCAGGTGGTATTACTTGGAATGTTTTCCAGTTGACCATCCTCGTAACGGATATGAACCTCGGCCCTCAAGCACGGCCTTCCGGATTCCTGAAATTCGCGTAAATCCCATCGGCCAAACATACGCAGGGGCAGGGGGTTCCACCATCCGCTGCCAAGACGAACCCCTATTACATTTTCGCCGTTTTTTAAGTGTGAAGTGATGTCATGGACCACATAATAGACTTGTTTCCGGTAAGTCGTAAATCCCGGATCCAAGACATGATCGCCGATTTTTTGACCATTTAAATATGCTTCACTATATCCTAAACCGCTCAGGTATAACCTTGCCGATACGATGTTCTTATTGGATAAAAACTTTTTTCTGAATAAAGGCATTGGGTCATCGAGGTAATACAAGGAATCTGTCGAAGGGCTGGTGCTCCCATCATTGATCCATTGTCCATGCCAGTCTGAAGCCTTCAACATGGCCGTTTCAAACCAGGCTGTATTGCTCCATTCCGACACCTGGCCTTCGTGATTATAGACCCTGATTTTCCAATAATATCGGGTAAAAGATTTTAAAGGAGTACCTGTATATTCAATCTGTATATTTTGAGTATCGGTGATTTTTCCTGTTGACCAATTGTTCCCTTTGTTTTGTTCCAGGTCATTTAAATTTTCACTGACTAAAATTTCATAAGCCGATTGAAATTGATTTCTGGATGTGTTATTAAATGTCCATGAAAACCGTGGTTTTGTGACGTCAATGCCCAGAGGATTTTCCATGTATTCACATGTTGTTTGTGCGATCTGGAGTGGAGATGCTCCCTGACTTGAAAGGGATAAAAAGATAAGAATACTAAATGACAAAACCTGTTTAACCATCGGTGTATTGAATTATAGCCTGGTAAGATAGAGTTTCGCACGGAGTCCACGGAGATGCACGGAGTGAATGTGTGTATGACAAAATGCAGGTTATTGGATTTTTTTACAAGACCTGGAAGCCCGCCTGTCGGCGGACAGGGTTTGAAACCTCATTAAACCAACGTGCGAACCATTACACAATTAATTTTTAATTTCTCCGTGCGAGACATTGGCGCAATTAAATTTCTCTCCTCCTCATCCCCCAGTCAACAACTTAAATGCCGCCAGCATCAGCACAGCCGCTAAGATATATTTCAATACTTTCTGATCAAATCGCAGTGATCCTAAAAAAGCCCCGCACAGCCCGCCAACGAATGCTACCACGACTAATAAAAACATCCCTGAACTGATCTGAATGCCTTTGGTCCATTGCCCGATTAATCCGGAGGCTGAATTGATAAGGATAAACAAAGCGCTGATCGCTGCGGTTTGTTTTTGATCCGTCCATTTCAACAAAAGCAAAACCGGAGAAAGCAAAATGCCTCCGCCGATTCCAATCAACCCAGATAAAAAACCAATCATAGCCCCTATGCCAAGAGAAAACACCGGACTCGCTTTTTTTAATTCTTCGATGGATGGGTTGGGATAAAATATAAAACGAATGATCGGAACCAGCAGCAGTATCCCTAATAGTTGTTTGTAGAAAGCATCATCTATGTCGATGCGGCCACCCCAGAAGGCCATCGGGATGGAAGCCAGGATAAACGGCCAAAAGATCCTTAGCTTGAAATGGCCTCCCCGGTAATATTGAATAAAGGAAGTGGCGGATACAAAAAGATTGAGGATTAAAGCGGTGGGCCTCATCTCAGCAGGGGCAAAGCCCGCAAGGGCCATCAGAGCCAGGTAACCGCTGGCACCCCCGTGTCCGACAGATGCATATAAAAATGCAACGATGAATAAGAGGATATAGAACCACCAATAAAAATCCATTGCCGGAATTATACCGGTAAGATATGAACTTCTACTTCCTCACCTACGGACACCGAAGTAGTATTTTCATCGATTGCAATCAGTGCATTGGCCCGGGCAAAGGACTTCAAACGGAAGGATTCCTGGGCATCCAAAGGGGTGACTCGACTGCCATCAAAATAGGCTTTTAAAAAATGGGTCAGTCCTGCGGGTTTGTCGTATTCAGCAGTAATTGGAGCCCGTGCTATTTTAATACTGCTCGGCTTACCCATCATTTTTTGAATGGCAGGTTCGATGTATTCATAAAAACAAGTCAATGAAGAAGCGGGGTTGCCAGGCAGGCCAAACACATATTTGCCCTCTTTTACTCCGAAATAAAAAGGTTTACCAGGCTTTTGTTTTATTTTATGAAACACTTGCTGCACACCGCAATGCCTGGTGGCTTCAATTACAAAATCAAAATCCCCCACACTGACGCCTCCGGTAAGGATCACGACATCATGCTTATCCAATGCACCGTGAAGTGCCTCGATCAACAGTGCTACCTGATCAGTTACCTTTAAAATAGAAATCTCCCGAATGCCAATTTGTTGAAATGCAGATTTAAAGGTAAAAGAATTGGAATCATATACTTTACCATAGGGGAGCGCATGTCCGGGTGACTCCAGTTCATTCCCCGTGATGAGTATACCTAAAGTAGGCCTGGCATAAACGCTCACCTTGGTCAATCCCATACTGGCCAGAAATCCAATCGCAGCAGGGTTTAAGAGGCTGTCCTTGGTTAATGCCGGGTCACCTTTTTTGATTTCAGAACCCATAGAGCGCAAATGGGTACCAGGAATCAATGCTCGATCTTTTATAAATAGTCTTTTATCCCTGATTTCCGTTTTTTCCTGCATGATGATGGTATCAGCTCCTTCGGGGACAGCAGCGCCCGTAAATATCCTCACCGCTTGACCGGGTTGAATTTGAATGGACGTTGAATCACCGGCGGCTATCTGGTCGACAATCTCCAGACCTTCTGGATTATTCAAATCAGCATATGAAAATGCATAACCATCCATAGAAGATTGGGGGAAGGGGGGAAGGTCCAATGGGGAGAATATATCTAAGGCTGATAGCTGACCCAATGATTCTTCAATGGGTACTTCAATAACGGCTGATTGTCGAATATACTCTAGAATTATTTTTTTTGCCTCTTGTGCAGATATCATTCCCTTCATTTTTTCACTCACCCTCCAATCGTAATCATACTCCGGTTGTGAATGTCCTCGGAATGGATCTGATTGATATTGGCCTCAAACTGCCCTCCCAGGGCCTTTGCTTTTAAACTGATGTTGTGATGAATCAATGACACTACATCTTCACCCTGTCGCAGGGCGGTCAACAGATCAGTCTCCTGTTTGGAAAACAAACAGTTTTTTATTTTGCCATCTGCGGTTAGCCGGATCCGGTTGCAGCCTTCACAGAAAGGGGCACTCATGGTACTGATTACTGCGAATGTGCCCATATGTCCTTTAGCCCTGAATTTTTTATCAGTGTCGTGGATGCCATTGTACAGGGATTCAATTTCGTATTTGGTTTGAATGGAGTCCAGCATTTCTTGCAGGGTCACTACTTTATTGCTGGACCAGCGATTGCCTTCAAAAGGCATGAATTCAATAAAACGGACATGGATAGGATGATCCTTTGTCCAGGCTACGAAATCCAGAAGTTCCGCCTCATTTAACCCCTTCATAACCACCATATTGATCTTGACATGGAATCCCCGGTCGATCAATAAATTGATATTGTCCAGGGTGCGCTGAAACTGGTCCCTTCTGGTCATGAACATAAAGCGGTCTTTATCCAGGGTATCCAGGCTGACATTAAGTGAGGTCAGGTCTGCTTTTTCAAAGACCTCCATAAAATCATGCACCCGGGTGGCATTGGTGGTAAGGGTCAGTTTGACGGGTAGTTTGGATAAACGCAGGATGATATCACCGGCATCTTTTCTGACCAGGGGCTCCCCTCCGGTCAACCTGATTTTATTAACACCCAGGTCGACAAATATTTTTGCCAGTTCTTCAATCTCTCCAGCCTGCATGAGTTTGGAGGCGGGCGTAAACTCATAATCCTCCTCAGGCATACAATAGAAGCAGCGCAGATTACAGTTGTCGGTAAGTGAAATCCGCAGATAAGTATGCTGGCGGCCGTAGGTATCCTGGATCATGCCGATAGTCGGTTTCTTTTGGTTCGTTTAGTATACAACTTAAGGTAAAAGTATTGGAATTCCACCCAATCTGATAATTAAACATAAGATCCCACGATGCTTACTCCGCCAGCGCAAGTTTTTGAATCATTCCGTTAAATATAAAGCTATGAAAGGGGAGGACTGTATACCAATACAACCTGCCTAATATCCCCAATGGCCTGAAGGTAGCCGTTTGAATAAGTTCATCGTTGTCGTTAATTTTAAATTCTAACCAGGCCTCACCCGGCAACTTCATTTCGGCATACAACAACAACCTTTTTTCTTTCTTGTTTGCAATCAGCACTCTCCAGAAATCCAGGGTTTCACCCGTTGCAATTTCTGTGTCCCTTTTCCTGCCCCTGCGCATGCCTACCCCTCCTAGGATTTGGTCGATAATCCCTCTGATCTCCCAAAGCCAGTTGCCATAATACCACCCATTCCTGCCGCCGATGGACCAGATTTTATTCAGCGTGTTTTCACTATTCCGGGTTTGTATTTTTCGGGTATCTGTAAAACATCCATGAACGGGCACTTCCAGGTATTGGGATATTCCCTTTTTGAAAATTGCACTGGTCTGAGCATCTTTCCAACTAGATAATACCTGATTTTGTTCTATTTTATCAAAAGCAAGCCGGATAGAAGTATCATAATCGATCAGTAAAATTCCCAGCAGGGAAGCCAACTGGTTGGGTTTACAAATGACCTCTACTTTCATGCTGTTTACCAGGTTTTGGGCCAGAGAATAAGAAGTTGCGGTGACAAAATATAACCAATACGAAGATATTTTTGGAGTCATGACAGGCACCACAATAATTCTTCTGTGCAATCCCCTGATCTTGGCAAAACGCAGCAACATATCTTTATAACTAAGGATATCGGGGCCACCGATGTCGTAATTTTGGTTATAGGTGTCGGTACGACCAGCTACCCCACTTAAAAACTCGACCACATTCCGGACAGCAATAGGCTGGCACTTTGTTTTTACCCATCTTGGGGTAATCATAAATGGCAATTTTTCAACCAGATCGCGAATGATTTCAAAAGAAGCACTCCCGGAACCAACTATAATACCCGCCCTCAAGGTGGTCAGGGCAAAAGAGGAGTGGCTTAAAATGTCTTCTACTTTTTTACGGGAAGCCAGGTGTTTGGACAATTCCGTTTCATTTACAATCCCACTTAGATAGATGACCTGGGTTGCCCTGGTTTTTTCAATTCTTTCTCTGAAATTGTTGGCACAAATTTGTTCCATACGTTCAAAATCACCCGATTGCGTCGACATGGAATGAATAAGATAATAAGCGACGTCGATATCGTTTGGAATCAGGCTTAAACTTTCTTTTTCCAAAAAATCAACTTCAATGACACTAAGATTATTTTTTGGGTATGCCTGAGCATTAAACCTGTTTTTATCCCTGACGCAACCAACTACCTGGTGGCCGTTCTGAATCAAGACCGGCAACAACCTTTGGGCAATGTATCCTGTAATACCGGTGAGTAAGATTTTCATAATTAGACGTTTAGCGAGTATAATCCGCCCTCGGCAGAATGGCATCCATAATCTGGTAATCGGTCATCATTCATAAGATCATTTGAGGTAAACCTTAAAAGATTCGTCACTTTTGTCTGATTATCCAACTTAAAACAGAAATGGCCGGCAAAGGTTGTAAGCTAGAAAAATTAAAAAAATCTTGTGATGAAATTACTCAATTTATCCTGCTTAACTGGAAATCCCTCAATGGATAAAAACATAGGTATATTCATTAAATTTAACTTATAAAAATAATTCTTGGTCCCTGCCCATTTGGTGCCGACCTTTATTCAAAAATTCAGTGCGCTTTTAATTTTTGCCGTATGAAAAAAAATCAACCAGGTCTCTTCCCCCGCCGAAATTTTATTAAACAGGCTGGAGCTGCTTTGTCCTCTTTTATTATCGTTCCTCGTTTTGTCCTGGGAGGGAAAAAACCAGATGGGTCTTGTTACACGCCACCGAGTGATTTGATCTCGTTAGGATTTATTGGTACAGGAAAACAGGGAAGGGGTCTTACCACTACTTTTCTTGGAACCGGTGAGATCAGGATAGCTGCCCTAAGTGACGTATACCAGGCTAAAGCCCAACTGACCCTGGATAGAATTAAAGCCTACTATGATAAAAACCCTCAACAGGGGACTTTTACCGGGGTTCAGGTATACCAGGACTTCAGAGCGTTGTTGCTACACAAAGACATCGATGCAGTGGTTATTGCTACACCGGATCACTGGCATGCGGCTATAGCGGTAAAAGCCGCCGAGGCAGGTAAGGACATATATTGTGAAAAGCCATTGTCACTCACTGTGAGAGAAGGCAGAGCCATGGTCACCGCTGCCCGGAAGTACCATCGGGTATTTCAGACGGGAAGTATGCAGCGTTCGTGGCCAGAATTTCGTCAGGCTGCGGAATTAGTGCGAAATGGATACATTGGTGAAATTAAAAGCATCAAGGTAAACGTTGGACCACCTCCGGTGGCATACAACCTGGCATCTGAAGTTATTCCCGAAGGCCTGGATTGGAAAACCTGGTTAGGCCCTAATGAATACCTTCCTTTTAATGCGGAATTGGCTCCGCCCACTTCAAAGGATGTATTTCCTAATTGGCGGTTGTATAAAGAATTCGGGGGAGGCATGGTCACCGACTGGGGCGCCCATATGTTTGACATCGTGCAGTGGGCGCTGGACATGGACCACAGCGGACCGCTTGACGTGACCCCGCCTGATCAGGGGGCACATCCTTTTTTAACCTTCCGCTACAAAGGCGGTATCCCGGTGACTCATGAAAAATGGGAATGGGGCAATGCGATCCATTTCATCGGATCCGAAGGGGACATCAAGGTACAACGTAAGAAAATAGAAACAAGTCCTTCTGCACTGGCTGAAAAAGTTATGGGGGCCAATGAAAAACACGTCTACAAGAGCGAAAATCATTATAAAGATTTTCTGAATGCCATGCGGAAACGAAGCAAACCAATCTGTGATGTTGAAATTGGTCACCGTACCGCTACCGTATGCAATATGGCCAACATTGCTTATGCGCTCAACCGGCCCTTGAAATGGAATCCAATAAAGGAAAAATTTAAAAAGGACCAGGAAGCCAATCAACTTTTAGGAAGGCCCATGTTGAATGAATGGGCAATAAAAATATAAATTATTTTATTTGACCTTAATCCGATTACCGCTACTCTCTTATGAAAATTATTATCATTTGCCTATGTATTTCATTCCTGTTAACAGATCTTTTGATTGCCCAAACGGATGTAGAAAAAAGGATTCAAACCCAATTGATTCTTGCCGAAAACGGCTCCACGATCGATTTGGGCGAAGGGATATTCCACTTCAGTAAAAGCCTTTCAATGGATGGAAAAAAGAATGTTACTATCCAAGGCAGGGGGATGAACAAAACCATCCTGACGTTCAAAGGTCAGCGGGCTGGTGCGGAAGGAATCAAAATTACCAATAGCGAAAATATCGTACTCCACGATTTTACGGTTCAGGATTCGAAAGGTGATCTGATTAAAGCGATGCACGTGAATGGAATCCGATTTCAACGCATCAAAGCAGAATGGACGGGTAAACCTTCAAAAACAAACGGCAGTTATGCCCTCTATCCGGTGCAGTGCCAACAGGTGATGATTGATAGTTGTATCGCTATCGGCGCTTCTGATGCCGGCATCTATGTTGGCCAATCCAAATATATCGTCGTGAAAAATTGTACTGCATCTCAGAATGTTGCCGGGATCGAAATTGAAAATTCCCTTTACGCCGATGTGCATGGTAATGTAACTACAGGCAATACCGGAGGGATTTTGGTGTTTGATTTACCGGATTTGGTACAAAAGCGCGGGGGATATGTACGTGTATTTAATAACCTCGTTAAAGAAAACAACCTGGCAAATTTTGCACCCAAAGGGAATATTGTAGGCAAAGTGCCCAAAGGTTCCGGAGTGATCGTGCTGGCGACCAACCACGTTGAAATTTTTGACAATCAAATCATCAACAACCGGACTTCCGGTGTGAGCATCATCAGTTATTTTTTAACGGAAAATAAAATTACGGACAAAGACTACTACCCCTATCCCACCGCGGTATATGTCCATGACAACGTATTTGAGCGGAAACCAGGCCGTGTTCCGTTTAAAGGAAGGTTTGCTAAAATTTATTGGTTTAAGCTTAAATTTGGCAGAGACGTTCCCCACATTGTATACGATGGTATATTGGATAAAGAGGTCCTGGACTCCCATGGCCAACCAAAACCCGAATATAAAATCTGCATCCGGAATAATAAAAACCAAAGTGTGGCTAATATGGATGCGGAACATGGGTTTAAAAATGTATCCAGAGACCCCAAACCATTTGATTGTGCCATAGAAAAAATTAAAGCTCCAGAAATGCAGCAACCGGAATGAAAAAAATATTTTTCACCTTGCTTTTATTTGCTGGCTTGATCCTCAGCTTTTCATGGAAGATAGGTCCCCCGCCTACCGCCAGTCCCTATAAAGAAAAATTATCCGATTATGGTTTTTTTATCGGAAAGATCAGCGGGCAACAGCCGGCCGTTGACGTCATGCCTTACGCACTGAATGCTTCCTTGTTTTCGGATTATGCTTACAAATTGCGTTTTGTTAGACTGCCCCAAAATAGTTTTATCCCTTATAACCCGGATTCTGTTTTTCAATTTCCCGTAGGGACGGCTATTATCAAAACCTTTTATTACCCTTTGGATGAAAGAAATATAAAAAAAGGACGCCGCCTGATCGAAACCCGCCTATTACTCCATGAACAACAAGGCTGGGTTTCATTGCCCTATATCTGGGACGAACAACAAACCGATGCCTGGCTGGAATTGGCGGGTGGCAATACCACGGTAACCTGGCGGGATGAAAAAGGCCTTAAACGTGAATTTGAATACCTTATCCCGAATATGAATCAATGTAAAGGTTGCCACGAACGCCATGGTGCTATGTCACCCATCGGCCCCTCTGCAAGGCAACTAAATGGAAGTTATCATTATGAACAGGGGAAAGAAAACCAATTGTCGCATTGGTCACGGGCTCAATGGTTGAAAGGTGTTCCTCAGGATTTCGCACAACTGCCATATCAAGTGGATTATGTCGATGCTACGGTTAATCTCGGTGACAGGGCAAGGGCTTACCTGGATATCAATTGTGCGCATTGCCACAATAAAGCCGGTCCCGCTCAAGCCTCCGGTTTATTTTTAGAATGGAATACCAGCGACAGTACAGCTTTTGGATTCTATAAAACTCCGGTGGCAGCAGGGCGCGGTTCAGGAAATCTGAAATTTGATATCGTACCGGGAAAACCCAATGAAAGTATTCTGATCTATCGAATGGAGTCCATCGACCCTGGCATCATGATGCCCGAGCTCAGTCGCAGCCTTCAGCATACGGAAGGGATCAGGTTGATAAAAGACTGGATAAAGTCAATGAAACAGGAGTAATTTCCAATTTTTTGGTTAAAATAATCTTGGCTGAAACTCTATTTTGGGGTAAAAGAGGCCCACCATGATAAACGGGTTAATTGATACAAAGTCGTGTTTCTGAGTAGTGCCCAGGAAAAAATACAAATCCTTGGTTTGGGTAAACTCATCAAAATATTTTTTACGGACATCAGCCAGGGCTTTTTTTTCATCACCTTCATGCTTAGCCAAACAATTCCAATATAGCTGACCAATCTCCCAATCTTCGATCATCATTTTGCTTTCTTTTCCCTGATTGTCTTTGAAGGTATATTTGAATTTATAAGGTAGTTTATTTACTACTCCCAACTTTCCATCCTGATCCGCTTCAAAAAGGTGTAATTGATTCAATTGGGCTAATTTGTCCTTATCCCATTGGCTCTCAACGGTTTCCACACTGAAATCTAAGATTTCAGTCGGTTTAAAAACAGCTAATGACGTACTGATATTTTTGTCTTTGGCTTCTGAAATAACCTGCGATAGGGAGTTGTAAATTTTACCCAGGCAGATTTTCTTCCTAGCCTCCCAATTGTTTTCAGTTCCAATATGTTCGCTGATTTTGACTGAGCTGTCAAGTGAATAAGGCCGAAAACTTTCAGGTCTAAAATCACTTTCATTTTTTACCAGGTCCAATTCAATCCAGTCGTATTTTTTGTATTGTTCGTGGTAGGTTTTTTTTCGGAACTGAATTGGATAAATTCTTATCCAGGAGCAGTCTTCTCGAAATCCGGCTGTGCAAACCAGTTCATCATATTTGGCAGAGAGTATTGGATACGTTTTTACAGCAATCAAAACTTTAGTCAGTGCCATGGGCTAAATATGTTTCACTTCATATTCAAAACCCGTACCATCAAGTTGGGAAATGGCTTCAGCTAAATGTTTTCGATGACATTGGCAAATATTAGCTTCAAAACAGGTCAGGGCAATGCGGTAGTATTGTTTCAATAAATTCAAAATTTCAATTTGAGTATCTGAGGTCCTGCTCAAATTGATAGTTCTATAATTGGCAAACAAATTCTCATAATCCGATGGTGTATTTAGTGCTTGCCTTTGGGTGGATGGTATACCAACCTCGGGAAAATGTAAATATTTGATTCCCAGACTTTCACAAAATTTTTTTAACTGGGTTTTGCTGAACCCATATTTCATGCTCAAGGGATTGTTGCGGACATCCACCAGGACTTTAACGTCATTTTTCAGCAAGCGTACCAAATATTCTTCCAGTGAAATGCCTTCATAGCCTATAGTAAACAAAACCGTTTTATTCCCGTTTGGTTTGGCTTTGGTCACCTCCTCCAACTCTACTTTGCTCAATATCTTTTCGGCTGCTTCGCTTCGTATGGCATAAAACGGAAAGTTTAGATACGTGTGTTTCATCAAGGCCGTTGCACTCATATTACCATAATTTGCTTTGACTTCCTGCAGAAGTTTTAGGTCGTCTGATTTCAGTTGTTTCAGATAATCTATAGGGTCTGTCTTTTCAAAACTCTTTTTATCTTCATTTAGCATCTTCCTTTTTACCATAGCCGTCATATCCGCATTGGCCGAATAGGAATAACAACCAAATTTGTAGGGTATAAAATCGTAATACCTTTGACCCGCAGATCCGACCCGATTTTGTTGTTGACAAAACAGAAACAGCAGTTTTTGCAATCGGATTTTATCTACTTGACCGTCAAATAGTTGTAATAAAGACAGTATGATTTTCCGGCGATAAAACACGCTATAAATTTAATAGAATAATCTTGTCTATTGGACTTGATAAAGTAAAGTAGTCCGAATAGTCACCAAATGGCGTCAGGTTGTTAATATTTCCTCCTCTGCTTGTTTGTTGATGGGCGGGGTTAGTGCGTCCCTCAAAGCCCCCTTTAACAACATTTCATTTTGCTCTTTGCTTATTTGTACGATTTTCAGCAAGTCATCACAAAGTTTCATCAACCGCGTTGCTTCACAAAGGCATACACCGTTTTGATCCACTGACTTCGGATTCCACGAGCATTATTATCCCGTAAGTATTGCTGACAGGTGTTATCCTTATCGGCTTAGAGGGTCATGATTAATTGCTTAAATAAAACCTTCGCGATCAGAATTTACCAATGAACGTGGTTCATTTTGCAGGAAACCGAAATTCGGGTTTGAGCACGCCCCGATGGCAGGTCGTGCAATTTACAATGGGCCTTGGGCTCAGCCCTTTTATAGTCTTAAGTTTATCGCCGATTATGGTCCCAAGAGAAACCATTTCCCTGGCTATTTCTTTTTTATCGATTTCATCGAGAGCAAAATCCGATGTATTGTGACAATGGCTGCAGCTCACACCCAGTGCTTTGCCCCAGGCATTCATAGCGAAGACCAGATTTTCTGCCGGGAAGCCACTCAGAACCTTAAGATTTGTAAATACCGAGTCAACCGACATTTTTTCTTTCCCTTTGATGGCCAGGAGGACCTGATCCATGTATTTTTTCCGGTCTGTTTCAAGAGAATCCATAAGCTGATGAGATTTAAAATCAACTAGGGTATGAGTACGGAATGAGGAAGAATGGAATACCCGATGAATAAAAAACAAAAGAGGAATAATTTGGACATGGTATAATCTTTACTATTAAAACGTATTTAGAACAACTGTTGTCAAATCGTTCAATCTAATTTTTTCAAATACAACCTATAATCTTCCTCGCGATCTATATCTAAACCACCCCCGTCAAATGGAACTACACCTACCCAATCCGGATTTTGATTAATAATTTTACCGGCTCCCCTGTCCCCGGTCAATTCATTAAGCAGGCCAAATAACGACCGATCAAATAAGGCAGGGGTCCCCATGACATCATTATATTTAGAGGCTATTATGGGTTTGCCGGTATTAATATATTCGGATGCCAATTTGCTAATCAGCTCCGCACTTAGCAAAGGTTGATCACAGACCATAATAATAACAGCAGAAATGGATGGGTGCATGTTCAATATCCCGACCAGCCCTTTTTTTATGGACGTGGATATACCCTCAGCCCAATGATCATTAAAAACAATTTGAAGTGGTAATCCCTGCACTTCTTCCAGAATTATCTCTTTGTGGGCCCCCAAAACGAGGAGGATTGGTTGAATTCCGGTAGCTATGGCGAGTTGGCAGGTATGACTGATCAGGGTTTGACCATCCCGGTGCTTTAATAACTGCTTGGCCTTCCCCAATCGGCTGGATTCACCGGCAGCCAATATAATAATGCCAATAGGTTTGTCGTTATTGGGATAACCTGATATCGAATCAGGGGTATTCAACTCCGGATGATTTTTAAATCGTCCCTGGAATGAATAAATTCAGAAGACTGGCGCAAACTCCCCCCGTTTGCTCCTTTCAAAACCGCCTGGATTTCAGCTATTATTGACAGGGCAATTTCCTCCGGGGTTTCAGCCCCTAAATGAAGCCCGACCGGACCATAAATTTTTGAAAGCTGGACCGTTGTTATGTTCAGGCCCTCCTCTCGCAATTCATCCAACATTCGATCCAGTTTTTTTCTGGGGCCTAATGAACCTATATATGGCGTATCAACAAACAACAAAGCCCTTAACATAGCCAGGTCATAATTGTAGTTGTGGGTCATCAATACAAAGACTGTTTTATAGTCCACCTGAATTTGTTCCAGTACTTTCTCCGGTTTGGAAACCAGGACACTGCAGGCTGAAGCAAACCTATCAGCGGTCGCATAATTTGCCCTGCCATCGACAACGTGGGGGTCCCAGCCCAGGATTTTAGCCATTTCGATCAGCGGTATAACATCATTTCCAGCCCCGATGACCACTAAAGAAACGGGTAAATCTATATATTCAATAAAAGCGGTTGAGTTGGATTGGTCATTGGGGTACTCTTTAAACACCGAAGTCTTTTGATGCAGGACCTGAAGGATATCCTTTTCAATTTTATCGGAGTCCATCGGGATTTGACCCAGTCGGTTTTGTGCATTTTTATACACCAGGCAGGTACCATGTTGTTTTGCTTTACGGTCATTCAGGTCAAACAGCGTAAGCAACACCGCCGGGTCCCTTTTTTCCAATAAAGCCTGCAGTAAAACCATGGGGTTGTGCGGAGCTTTATAATTTATTGGCTCTATCAATACCTGGATGATCCCATTACATCCCAGGCCAACACCGAATTTGGCATCGTCGTCATCCATCGTATCGTAGGTGACCAGCATGGCACGGTTTTCCGCAATGACATGCAAAGCTTTGCGTAAGGCATCCCCCTCCAGGCAACCTCCACTAATGGCCCCCGTCAATTGACCATCATCTTCAATGAGCATACGGGCACCGGGTCTACGGTAGGATGAACCGTCGAGATGGACCACAGTGGCCAGGGCTGTTTTTTTACCGTTGATTTTAGCCTGGATAAACTGGCGGACTATTTCTCTGATTTCTTTCACGTAATTATGGAGGTAAAAATACGATGGGAAAGTTATAGAGATTTTGATTCAGCAAGCTGGAAAAAAAGCAAGGATAAAGTTCGGTACTAATCAGCCGGCATTTTAATCACACCAATATCAGTAAAGAATGACATTAATCCAGATAAGGTCTGACTTCCGTAAACTTGATTTCAGGAGTTGATCTCGCAGCCTGACGGCGTATAGGCAGGTGTCCAGGTCCGATAAGTAAAAATATTTTATCGTCTGGTTTTTCAGCCAGTTGATGGACGTTTGCCAATATTCTGAGATTGCGGTTGTACCAGCCCGCCAGGTTATCAACTCCAGGATACTGATCTCCTGCGGCGTACTTGTAACTCCCGATCAGGTAGTGACCATGGAATAAATAATCAGCTTCATCGCTATTGACTCGTTGAAGGGAACGTTTTAGGCTATACACTGTTCTGGATGGCCACGGCATGGATATCCAACAGGGCGGTATCGGATGGAATTTCGAATGGTTGAGCCCTCAGGAAGGTAGAAATTTGGATTAAAAACAGAAATACAATTAGCCTTGGTCTCATTTGATTGTTTTATTATAACACGGACCACAATGGCATATCAAAGGTTGCATTTATATATTTTTAGGTCATTACTTCTCCATCTGAATTATATATTCTATTTTCCACGAAGAAAAACCTCCCCCGAGAATCCGATGCGTCGGATCGGGGCTTAACCTCAATCTTAGCCTCAACCTCAACCTCAACCTCAAATGAATATCCATTCCCGCAATTTGTCCCTTGATGTATTCCGTGGACTAACCGTTTGTTTTATGATTATTGTCAATACCAGCGGATCCGGGGACTATACCTATGGACCATTAAAACATGCAGTCTGGCACGGGTTTACACCGACGGACCTGGTGTTTCCTTCCTTTTTATTTGCTGTGGGAAGTGCTCTATATTTTAGTCGTTTATCCTGGGCACATTTCAGCGCCTCGCAGGTTTATCGCCGAATACTTAAAAGAACTGCAATCATATTTTTATTGGGCTTTCTGATGTATTGGTTTCCATTTGTCCGGCATGCGGACAATGGTTTACAGTTTATTCCAATCACTGAAACCCGAATATTAGGCGTGTTGCAACGGATAGCCCTGTGTTACGGCGTGGCTGCATTATTGATTTACTGGATGGATTGGAAAAAGATACTGGCTATCGCCGCAGCGGTGTTGTTGGTGTATTGGGGCTTAATGGCCTGGGGTGGCGATTACTCGATGCTGGCTAATCTCGGTCAAAAGGTAGACCTCAAAATTTTAGGGGAAAAACATATGTATCATGGTGAGGGTGTAGCCTTTGAGCCTGAAGGAATCTTGAGTACACTTCCCTCGCTGGCCAATGTCTTATTTGGTTTCCTGGTAACTTATTATTTGGAAAAAGTGGGCAGGCAACCTGCGCAATTGCTGCGTTTATTTTTGGTGGGTGCAGGACTGGTATTGTTGAGCTGGGCCTGGCATGAATCGATCCCGATCAATAAAAAATTATGGACGAGTTCATTTGTATTGACTACAGTCGGATGGGACATGATTATCCTTTCGGCATTGATTTATTTAATTGATCAGCTCAAATGGCAGAGTTGGACTGGTTTTTTCCTGGTGCCCGGACGCAACCCCCTCGCGGTCTATTTATTTTCTGAAATCCTGGCTATTCTTTTATTCTTTTTTCTGACTCCGGATGGCAGAAGTTATTACTCCACGATCTATACTTCAGTGTTTCAGCCCATTGGCAATTATTTCGGGTCGTTTATGTTTGCAATCGTGTTTATGCTCATTTGCTGGCTCTTCGGATATTATTTAGATAAAAGAGGAATTTTTCTAAAGGCCTGATTGGGGGAAGGGGCAGAGACAGGGTGTTTTTAAATATATATTTTTATTTAATGTATTTCAACTATAAAATGAATTATTTACAGCTCCATTTTTTTTCTAATATCAATTTCCCATCTATTTGGTTGGCAGATTAAATCATTTCATTTAATTTGAAGAATAATAAAAACAAGGAAAGACGATGAATTTTGAAACCAAAGATTTGCGCAATGTAGTCTTGTTGGGCCATGCGCATTCCGGAAAAACAACGATGATTGAATCGATGTTGTATGAAGCGCATGGCATAACCCGCAGAGGAAATGTGGAAGAAGGCAATACCGTTTCAGACTACAACCCCCTGGAGCAGGAAAGGCGGAGCAGTTTATTCAGTTCGTTGGAACATGCCATCTGGAAAGATTCAAAAATCAATATTATAGATACCCCCGGATCAGATGATTTTATTGGCGAAGTGATAGCTGCCTTAAAAGTTTCGGATACAGCCATGATGCTGCTCAATGGGGCACATGGCGTCGAAGTGGGTACAGAAATCATGTGGGAATATGTTCAAAAATTCGACACACCAGCCATCTTTGTCATTAATCAACTCGACCACGAAAAAGCTGATTTTGATGCAACTCTGGAACAAGCTCAGTCCAGATTTGGCAACAAAGTGGTACCCATCCAATACCCTTTAAACCAGGGTTTGGGATTCAATTCCATCGTTGACACCCTTCGGATGGTAGTCTATGAATTTCCTGCAGATGGTGGAAAACCAATAAAAAAGGCCATCCCGGAATCGGAAAAAGCCAAAGCCCTTGAGTTGCACAATAAACTGGTAGAAGCTGCCGCGGAGAATGAAGAAGAATTAATGGCCCGGTTTTTTGAATTGGGGACCCTGAGTGAAGAAGACCTCTCCTATGGTTTGAGAATGGCAATAGCCCAGCAAAGTATCTACCCTGTTTTTTGTGTTTCAGCAAAAAAAAACATGGGTGCTGGCAGGATCATGGGATTCATTAATGATATTTGTCCGTCTCCGGCAGATTGCCCGGCAGAGCCGCTTGAAGGAGGTGGAACCCTAGCTTGTAAGTCAGACGACCAGACCACCGTATTTATTTATAAAACGATCTCTGAACCCAAAGTAGGTAATGTTTCTTACTTCAAAGTCTATTCCGGTAAGCTCAAAACCGGAGATGAATTGATTAATACGGATACCCGCAATGGAGAACGTTTCGGACAACTCTATATTGCCAATGGTAAAAACCGTGAGCCCGTTGAATTATTAAACGCCGGTGATATCGGGGTAGTAGTCAAATTAAAAGATTCACACACCAATGATACACTCAATACCAAAGGCCTCGACCGGCAGATTGAGGTGATTCATTTCCCGGAGCCGAGAATCAGAGTCGCTGTACATCCTCCGTCAAAAAATGATGTGGAAAAATTAGCCAAAGCCCTTCACATTATCCAGGAAGAAGATCCTACCCTTATCGTGGAACAATCTGCAGAGCTCAGACAAATGTTGCTTTATGCCCAGGGTCAATTGCATCTGGATATGGTCAAACACCGGGTGGAAAAAAACAGTGATCTAAAAATGGAATTTGTAAAACCAAGGATACCCTATCGCGAGACCATTACCAGGGTTTCCAATGGTGATTATCGCCATAAAAAACAATCGGGTGGGGCGGGCCAGTTTGCAGAAGTGCATATGCGCATTGAGCCATATTACGAAGGTATGCCCGATCCCACGGATCTCACGGTAAGGCATCGCGAAGAAGATATCATGCCCTGGGGTGGCAAGTTGGTGTTTTATTGGTGTATTGTAGGGGGAGCGATTGATACCAAATTTTCCAATGCGATCAAAAAGGGAGTATTGAGTAAAATGACGGAAGGCCCATTGACAGGGAGTCGTTGCAGAGATATCCGGGTCTGCATTTATGATGGCAAAATGCATGCAGTAGATAGCAATGATATGGCCTTCCAGATTGCAGGGACTATGGCCTTTAAAAACAACTTTCAGCATGCCGGACCTCAATTGCTGGAGCCCATCTATGATCTCGAAGTATTGTGTGGTGATACCGTGATGGGCGATATTATGGGTGATTTACAAACCCGGAGGGCAATCATTATGGGCATGGATAGTGATGGTCATTACCAAATGATTAAAGCCCGTGTCCCTTTGGTGGAAATCGACAACTATTCTTCCACGTTAAGGTCATTGACTCAGGGACGTGCCAAGTTCACGATCAAATTTGCAGAATATGGACCCGTACCGGCTGATTTGCAGCGCAAATTGATGGAGGAATATGCAAAAGATTACCAGGAAGAACATGCCTGAAAACCAACAACAGCGGTAAGTTAAAACTTGGTGAAAACAGCGATAGAATTAGAATAAAAATTGGTGACAAACATTTCTTTTCCTCGGATAAAGACATCAGAAGGCTGATCAAAATTTTCTGTCAGGACTTGTTTGAGTTTCCCGGTCAGGCTATAAATTAAGACCCGGTTGCCCTGATAATCCGTTACAGCCAGTTCATCCTTGGTGACATAGATACCTCCGGTCATCCTGATCTTGTCCAATTCCCCAATGGAGAGCTTATGTTTGGCATTGTCATCAAAAACCTGTACCCGGTTATTTCTTGAATCCGACACATAGATCATTCCATTCATCATCTGAATATCAGTAGGTCCATTAAAGTCACCATCGGCGACTCCGGGTTTACCAAAACTCATCACCTTGCCTTCTTTATTATAGTAGATCCTGTTTTTAAAATAATCAGTAATCACCAGGGAGTGGCCGGAAGCACTGACGCCATAAGGAGTATCCAGAAATTCATTCGTGGGGACGGTATTGATGCTTTCCTGGTTTTTGACACGAGTAGCCACATGGGCCTCACTTTCTGCCACCAGGACTTCCCCCGGGCTCAGCAGGTTGATGTACTTTGGTTTTCGGATATTTTTGATGGCCTCAATGAGTCCTCCATCATAATTCATTTTATGAAGCTCCGTTTTCATTCCACTGGAAATGTATAAATTGGATTGATCTCCTGTTATGCTCATTGGATGCACATTACTCAACGGATACGATTTGGTATAATGCCATGATCTTTCCTGCTCCTTTCCATTGTTGCAGGCTAAGATTAAAGCAATAAATAAAACGGAAATTCGGTACATAGATGTCGATTTGAAAGCAACAAATGTAAAGCGTTAACGAGGAAAATTGGTTATTAAATTCACTTAACTAAACCTTAAAGGCTTTTGAAAATCTGATCAATATTACCTGCTTCTATTTATCGTTGACTGCTTTTTACAACGATGAAGGGATCGTATTCCTTAATCAGGTTAATCAACATATTCAGGTCGTCAAAGAGGCTTATTTTTTTGATTAATTCCTGCTGATTTACGTACCTGTAATTAATAGCTGACTGTTTTTCAACCTCGTTTAAGTCGATTCAGAAGGGATCAGAGGACGAATTTGGCGCTTCCAATCTTCCGATTCCAGACCTAAAGAAGCATAATTAAAACAACCGGAATATCCTCGCTAAATAATTAATTTTCAAAACTTTATTAAAGCACAGCCGGGACTGGGAAGTACAAATAAATAAAATTAATAATTGCAGACTTTATAATTCGTTAACATGTCGTTTGCCAATAGATATTGGGAATACCCTTAAATTTGTGTCTGAAATCAAATATAATTTTACTCCTATGTCAATATCTAAAAAATATTTAAAATCAAAAAGCGTTTGTAAAGTCACCTTCAAAGTGGAAGGAGAGGTCGTACTCAAAGCTAAAAAAGTTGAATTACTGGGAAGTTTCAATGAATGGAAACCTTCAAAAGAAACCCCGATGAAAAAGTTAAAAGATGGCTCTTTTACGAAGACTATTGATCTGACCGCACCTCAGGAATATCAATTTAAATATATTATCGATGGTAAAGTTTGGGAAAACGACACCAACCCGGACCGCTTTGAATATAATGGATATGGCACTGAACGAAACAGTGTCGTCGTACTATAAGAACATTTAAGGTTTTTTTATTCATATTCATTTAAGCCTTGTGGGGACGCCCTTGCAAGGCTTTTTATTTTTTATCCAGCCGGGCAAAAAAAAACCGAAAGCAGTTCCCCGCTTTCGGTTATTTATTTTGATCGTTTAACCCTACAGGAAAGGAGCGATGACCAGGGCAATGACCGAGATCAATTTTAGCAATATGTTTAATGAAGGCCCGGAGGTGTCTTTGAACGGATCACCCACTGTATCGCCGACTACCGCCGCTTTATGAGGATCGGAACCTTTAAAATAGGTTTTACCCTCGATTTCTACCCCACCTTCAAAAGTTTTCTTTGCATTATCCCAGGCTCCACCGGCATTTGATTGAAATATCGCCAGCAATACCCCGGTGACGGTAACGCCAGCCAGCAATCCTCCCAGCATTTCTTTACCGAATGTAAATCCTATAAAGACCGGTGCTGCCACAGCCAACATGCCCGGCAATATCATTTGGCGAACAGCGGCTTTAGTAGAAATTTCAACACATTTACCGTATTCCGCTTTGCCACTGGCCGCTTCAAAAGTATCATGGTCAGCCGTAGACCAATCTTTCATTTCTTTACCCTCGTTTTTTCGCATTATGGACAGAGCAGCTTTGAGTTCAGGGATATCATTAAATTGTCTCCTCACTTCTTTGATCATATCCATAGCGGCTTCACCCACTGCCTTCATAGCCATTGATGAGAATAAAAAAGGCAACATGGCACCCAGAAACAATCCCGACATCACCAGGGGTCGGGCGATATCAATACTGGTCATTTTGGCACTGGACATAAATGCAGCAAATAAAGCCAGTGCAGTCAAGGCTGCGGAAGCAATGGCGAACCCTTTACCTATGGCGGCAGTGGTATTGCCAACCGCATCCAGTGTATCGGTACGGTGCCTTACTTCTTTAGGCAATTCGCTCATCTCAGCGATTCCGCCGGCATTGTCTGCCACTGGTCCATAAGCATCAACGGCCAACTGGATACCGGTATTGGACAACATACCTACTGCAGCAATGGCTATACCGTATAAACCTGCAAAATGATGCGAACCAATAATAGCTGTCGCTAAAATAAGAATCGGAATGGCAGTGGATTGCATACCGACCCCAAGGCCTGCTATGATATTGGTTGCACTCCCGGTTAGGCTTTGGTCGACAATGGACTTGACGGGTTTGTACCCGGTGCCGGTGTAATATTCAGTTACATAACCAATAGCTACTCCGGAAACCAAACCAATGACCACTGCCCAAAAGATACCCAGGTTGGTATACGTGATCCCATTAAATTCCCAGCTGGCGGGCATTATCCATTGGGTAATTAAAAAAGTCAATCCCAACATAATTATACTGGAGAGGTTGACCCCATTATTTAAAGCTTTTTGAGGGTTGCCCCCTTCTTTGGTGATAACAAAAAATGTACCCAGGATGGAGGTTAATATACCGACCCCTGCAAGCACAAGCGGCAATAGTACAGCATTGAGCCCATTAAACTCATTGGTGTTTTCGAATCCGGCTATTCCTATAAAGGTGGCCCCTAAAACCATGGTACCCACTATTGAACCTACATAGGATTCAAATAAGTCGGCTCCCATTCCGGCTACGTCGCCAACATTATCTCCAACATTATCTGCGATCGTGGCGGGATTCAACGGATGGTCTTCCGGAATACCGGCTTCTACCTTGCCCACCAGGTCTGCACCGACGTCGGCAGCTTTGGTGTAAATCCCTCCTCCGACCCTTGCAAATAAAGCAATGGAAGAAGCTCCGAAAGAAAAGCCCGTGATTACAGTAATTATTTTATTGATATCCCAGCCCATGGAACTGTAGATAAGAAATAAACCGCTGAGACCGAGTACCCCTAAGCCTACTACGCCCATACCCATTACGGAGCCGCCGGCAAAGGCTACATTGAGGGCTTTAGTGAGACTTACCCGCGCAGCTGCTGTCGTCCTGACATTGGATTTGGTCGCGACTTTCATACCGATATAACCTGCCAGGGCGGAACACGAGGCCCCGATGATAAAAGATAAACCTACAAGCCAGGAACTGTTTTCACCTACTGTTCCACCAAAGGCCATCAGGGCGCCTACAGCAATCACAAACCAAACCAATACTTTATATTCTGCGCTTAGAAAAGCCATAGCCCCTTCGGCTATACTTTTTGCAATAGCTTGCATTTTAGCATTGCCCGGATCTTGTTTAGATACCCAGTTGCTCTTTAGATAAGTAAACAACAGGCCGATGATCCCCAGGACCGGAATCAACATCATAAGTGTTTGTGCCATAAATGGTTAATTTCGAATTGTTTGAAAATAAAGGTGCGAAAATAGAACCATTTACCAGGATATCAAAATTCAGAGACTAATTCATCCACCTGATTTTTGATGAAATGGGTTTTCTGCTGGCAGGCACCACTACTCCGGGTTTGAGATGTCCCATATAGAACAAACCCAGACATTTACCTCCCTCTTCTAGTTCAAGAAAGGTGCTTATCCTGGATATAAACCCGGGAGTTGCCCAATAACAGCCCAGTCCCAATGCGGTGCAGGACAACCACATATTTTGGACTGCACAGGCCACAGAAGCTATTTCTTCCCATTCCGGTACGGATTGGGCCGGGTCTCGTTGCATACAAATAGCGATGGTACAGGCAGCAATTAATGGTTTCTCTGAATTTTCATTCCGTTTGATTTCAGAAAATGATTCAGCGGGGGTATTTTCTGTATAATCCTTTGCAATAAACTCCACGAATCGTTTTCGCGAATCCAGCGAATGAAATATTTTAAACCTCCAGGGTTCTGTCCTTTTGTGAGTAGGTGCCCAATTGGCATTTTCAAGGATCAGATCAATGCTGGCTGGATCGATCGATTGGTCGGTATACATTTTATGAAAATAAGCCCTGCGTGTCTCTATCAGGTGGCTCAGCTCTTCGATGTTAATCATAAGGTAATCAATTATATTTTTGAAAAAAACCAGGCATAAGCTGACTGGTGACTTTGGAAATATAAGCCTATTTTTGTTATATGAATAGTCGAATTATATTCTCGGTGCTGAATGCAGTGTTGTTAGTGGGTCTGGTGCAGGCCCAGCAAACTACGGATCCTAAGGTCATGGATTTTGAAAAATACGATCCACCTTCTTCATTAGTAGTTCCGGAACATAAGCTCACTTCAGCCAAATTCCCTTTTATTGATGTACACAGCCACCATTGGCGAAATATAGACAAAGCCTATTTTGCTAAATTAAAATCCGAAATGGATGCTATGAATATGAGCATCATTGTCAACCTGAGCGGAGGCACCGGGGAAAATCTGAAAAATATGGCAGATAGTGCCAAGCGTTATTTACCCGGTCGATTTGTGGTCTTTGCCAATATTAATATTAAAAGTATTGATGACCCTACCTGGGCTGAAAATACTGTCAAAGCCCTCGAAAATGATGTCAAAAACGGTGCACGGGGCTTAAAGATTTATAAAAGCCAGGGCATGGACGATAAAGACAGCCAGGGAAAAAGGATCAAAATCAATGACCCAAGAATCGATCCCGTTTGGGCCAAATGCGGACAGTTGGGTATTCCCGTACTGATTCATTCCGGCGATCCCGCAGCTTTTTGGCAACCGGCAGATGAAAATAATGAACGGTGGCTGGAACTGAAAACCAGGTCAGGAAGGACCAGGGAAAATTTTGAAGCCAGTTGGGAAGAAATTATGAACGAACAACTCAGCATGATTAAAAAACATACGAAAACAACATTTATTAATGCGCATATGAGTTGGTATCCCAATAATCTGGATAAACTGGCAGGTCTGCTGGACGACATGCCCAATATGAATGTGGAGATTGGAGCCGTTATAGCAGAGCTTGGGAGGCAGCCGCGACAAGCTAAAAAATTCTTTACTAAATATCAGGACCGCGTCTTGTTTGGGAAAGACTCTTATATAGTAAATGAATACCCCACCTATTTCAGAGTACTTGAAACCAACGATGAATATTTCCCCTACCACAAAAGATACCATGCTTTCTGGAGGATGTACGGGATGGAACTCGACGATGAAGTCCTCCGAAAAGTATATTATAAAAATGCATTGAGGTTGATTCCTGGATTGGAAGGGGTAAAATTTACTCAGTAGGAAGGAAAAGGGATAAAAGGGATAAAAGGGTTAAAGGGTTAAAGGGTTAAACGGTTAAAGGGGTTACCAACCTCACCGATTAACATCTTATTTTACTTTTAACCTGGAGTGGTCCAGGATTTTTGACTACCTTTGCGCGCCTTTCCAAACAAAATCAGACGCTTATGGACATTCGAAACATTGCTATCATTGCACACGTTGATCACGGAAAAACTACCTTGGTCGACAGAATTCTTCAATTGTCCAAAGTGTTTAGGGACAACCAGGATACCGGAGATCTGATCATGGATTCCAACGAACTGGAGCGGGAAAGAGGCATCACCATATTTAGCAAGAATGCCTCGGTCATGTACAAAACGACCAAAATTAATGTGATTGATACCCCAGGTCACTCAGACTTTGGAGGAGAGGTGGAAAGGGTATTAAAAATGGCTGACGGTGTGTTGCTCCTGGTGGATGCCTTTGAAGGTACTATGCCCCAGACCCGATTTGTACTCCAGAAAGCATTACAACTCAACCTGCACCCTATTGTCGTCATCAATAAAGTGGATAAACCGAATTGCAGACCCGCCGAAGTACACGATCAGATTTTTGAATTATTCTTTAACCTGGGTGCCACTGAAAAACAACTGGACTTTCCGACATTTTACGGTTCAGGTAAACACGGTTGGTTTAGTGATTCATTGACCCCCGGGACGGATATTATCCCACTGATGGAAGGCATTCTGAAATATGTGCCTCCTCCAAAAATAGAAGAAGGCAATCTTCAAATGCAGTTGACTTCTATAGATTATTCCTCTTATCATGGAAGAATAGGGATTGGCAAAGTAAGCCGGGGCAGCATCAAAGAAAATCAGCAAGTCAGCCTGGTCCAGGCCAATGGCATCGTTAAAACAAGAATTAAAGAGTTATTTACATTCGAAGGCCTGGGCAAGAAAAAAATAGCTGAGGTATTTGCCGGCGATATTTGTGCCGTTGTGGGTCTGGATTCCTTTAATATCGGCGATACTATTGCTCCTATTGATTCACCAGAAGGACTTCCTACCATTACCGTTGATGAACCGACGATGCACATGTCCTTTGGTATAAATAATTCCCCGTTTTATGGCAGGGATGGAAAATATGTGACGTCACGACACCTCAAAGAACGGTTGTCCAAAGAGACCGAAAAAAACCTGGCACTTAAAGTAGAAGAAACCGATAGTGCGGATACCATGTTGGTATACGGCCGGGGTATTCTTCATTTGGGAATTTTAGTTGAAACGATGCGGAGGGAAGGGTATGAACTTTCAGTAGGCCAACCCAAAGTCATCATCAAAATGATAGACGGGCAGAAATGCGAGCCCTTTGAAATCCTGGTAGTAGATGTTTTGACCGAATACAGCGGTAAAGTAATTGACCTGGTGACTTCACGCAAAGGAGAAATGCACGTCATGGAGACGAGGAATGATATCCAACACCTCGAGTTTGACATACCATCCAGGGGACTTATTGGATTGCGATCCCGTATCCTGGTACAAACTGCCGGGGAAGCCATCATGTCCCATCGGTTTAGCGAATATAAACCATGGAAAGGCACCATTAGCGGAAGAAATAATGGAGTCCTGATTGCCAAATCAATCGGTTCGGCGACAGCCTATTCTATCGATAAATTACAGGACAGGGGTTCGTTTTTTATTGAACCCGGAGATGAAGTTTACGCCGGCCAGATCATCGGTGAAAATACCAAACCCGGAGATTTAGTAATCAATGCCTGCGAACCAAAAAAATTGAGCAACGTGCGTGCTTCCGGTTCTGACGATGCCGCCAGGATATTCCCAAAGGTCGATATGACCCTCGAAGAATGTATGGAATATATCGAAGGGGATGAGTGCATTGAAGTAACCCCTAAAAATGTCCGTTTGAGAAAGGTAGTACTTGGTGAAGAAGACCGTAAAAAGTCTCAAAAATCCAGTCAGATCGTGATGGCTTAGAGAGCATCAGGTGTCAGCAGTCAAGGTGTCAGGTTGAGCAGTCAGGTGTCAGCGTGAGGTCGAGAGGTTTGAGCAACTTTCTTTTGTTCAAACAGTATTTGGAGCATTTTGGCTGCAAAATAACCCTCTGATTATTGATGCCTCCCGCCCCTATCTACTATCTTCTATCCCCTAGCTCCTATCTTCTATCCCCTAGCTCCTAACTTCCATCCCCTACCCCCTAACTTCAAACATACCCTTTGATCCTATAAACAATGGTACCCACCCATTCTTTAATAATAGCCTGCCATTCGCTAAAGCAGGAAAGATCAGGAATTAAATAATCACCCGGGCTTAGACGATTCCTTTGCAGGTAATCAGCAGGATAAGAAATAATTTCTATTCCTTGTTTGACAAAACAGCCCTTTGCCCTGGGCATATGCAAAGCAGAAGTAATCAACAATATTGGTTCTGATACCCGAAGTGAGTCCAGAATATCCTTTACATTTCTGGCATTTTCAAAGGTATTCCGGGAATTTGGTTCAACAATTAAAATTGAATCCGGCCATTGGTTTTCCAACAAAAACGTTTTTATATTTTGAGATTCGACTTGTTTTTTTGCAATTAAACTACCATCGCCCCCACTGATAATGAGCTTCTTTAATTTATTGGAATGATACAATTCCATACTTTCCGTCAACCGGTTAATATGATCCCCGAAAATAATCCGGTCCGGAAAAGCTGGATCAAAACGCGCAAATCCTCCACCCAGCAATACTCCATAAGAATAGGATTTGGTGATATTATCCTGGGAGAGTGGCCTGAATTCTATCCAAGAATATATTGAATTAATCAGACCGCGGTTTCCAAAAATCAAAAACAGGAATAAAGAACCCAGTTTGAGCATCCATTTCCATTTTCGGGATTTGATGCAAACTGAAATAAGGAGCCCCCCGACCACCCAGTTAAATGGGTTAAGGAGCTCAATCAATAATTTAGACAGGAAAAAAAACATAAGGCCCCTATTTGAGAGAAGCCCTTTCGATGGCATTTTCATGCCAAAGAGGGGCATTCAATATTGCGGGTATGACTTCTTCAGGCGCTGAAACAACGGACCACATGTCCGCCGAATCCGCATTCATAAATTTTTCATCCACGCATCGTTTCAACATGGACAATAAAGGGTTGTAAAACCCTCCGGTATTGAGCAGGATTATGGGCTTATTGAACAGACCCAGTCGTTTCAGGGTAATGGCCTCCAATAGTTCCTCCAGGGTCCCGCATCCTCCGGGCAAGGCCACCAGGGCATCGGTGCCATCTAAGAACCTTTTTTTCCGGGCATGCATGTCTCCGACTATATGAAGTTCTGTAATCCCCTGATGTGCCCATTCTACTTTTTTCATAAAATCAGGAATGATGCCAATTACCTTTCCTCCCCGACTGAGCACCCTGTCCGCTATTTTACCCATGAGACCCGAAGACCCTCCACCATAAATCAGGGTTATGCCATTGCTGGCCAATTCATCGCCTAACCGTTGAGCAGCTTCAAAATATTTTTGATCCACCTGGTTACTGGATGCGCAATAAACACAAACTTGGGAGAGAACGGGTTTCATAGTTTAACTAAATGTGGATAACATAAATAAAACATACCTAGATCAAAGCAAGCTACCTTAATGGTTCCATTGCATTTTTGTGGTGGGCCTTGTATCGCCCCTTGCTGAATTTACTCCCGTTGAATTGTTCCGTTTTTCTTTTAATTTTTTGTTCTTCAGGATCCAATTGGATAAAATCGGCACATTGCTGAGAGCAACAGGCGTTATATTTTTCAGCGCAGGATGGACATTGAATAAAAAGAATATGACAGGCATCGTTGGCGCAATTGGTGTGCTCATCACAAGGCACTCCACATTGGTGACAAGAGGCGATGATATCCTGGCTGATACGTTCACCGAGCCGTTCATCGAACACAAAATTTTTGCCCACAAAAAGGTTAGGTAAGCCCTGGTCAATGACATCATGGGCATATTTGATAATGCCACCTTCGAGCTGATAGACTTCCTGGAAACCATGATGGAGCAAATAGGCGCTGGCTTTTTCACAGCGTATCCCACCGGTGCAGTACATGATGATGGGCTGGTCTTTTTTAGCCATTAGTTGATCCCTTACCAGCGGCAATGATTCTCTGAAAGTCACTACCTCAGGTAAAATAGCCTCTTTAAAATGTCCTACTTCGCTCTCGTAATGATTGCGCATATCCACAATGATAGTCTTTGGGTCTCCAGCCAATTGATTGAATGCTCTTGCATTCAGATGGGTGCCACTTTGGGTCACATCAAAATCCGGGTCGACAATCCCATCAGCCACTATTTTTTGCCTGACTTTGATGATGAGGGCAAAAAATGATTTTGAAAGATGTTCCAGTGCCGTGTTTAATCGGATGTTCCGCAGCGGTGCGATAGCGTCGAAGGTCGATTTAAATAAATCCAATTGGTTTTTAGTTACACTGATCTGGCCATTTATTCCCTCCAGGGCAATGTATATCCTTCCTTTTACCCCCAATTGATCCAGGGCTTCATAGAGTTGATTTCTGAATACTACGGGATCTTCAATAAACACGTAACGATAGAATGAAAGGACAATTCTGGGATCATTTTCCCGGGCAAACTTTTCCTTCAGTTCCTTGCGGTTTTGGCGGTTATACAATCGTTTGGCCATGCGGGTGCAAAGATACAGCCTAAGGGAGGATTATATCTTTTAAAACTGGCGTACCGGTCAATGCTGGGTTAGGATAGCTGATCCGTTTTTTATTCCTTTTTTGGTATTTGTTCCATGGCATATTCCGCAAGTGCCGTTATGGTCAGACTGGGATTGACCCCAATATTAGCCGGAATTATACTGCCATCCAGGATATACATTCGGTCATATCCATATACCTCAAACCGTTGATTGACCACACCTTCTTTTTCTGATTCCGCCATGGGACATCCACCCAGGATATGTGCCGTGGTTGACATATTAAATACAGTTTCTGTCAGGGCACTCACGGCCACTCCATTTGTTTTCCGGGCTAGTCTTTTAATGACTTCAAAACCCGCCGGTATGAATACAGGAATCGGTGGAGCATTTTGTGCAGAAGTCAATTTCATGGTTCGGCCGCTCCATTTCATGGTCAGTGCATTTTTAAGTTGTTGCATGACCAGGACGACTACGGCAGTCCGGGAATCCTGCCCTTTCCGTATCCAGGTCCACAGATCTCCGGGATGAATTATGCAACCCCATATCAGTTTGAGGATTCTTTTCCAGGCAGGGCCACCGCCGGAACTCATAAAAGCCAGTCTGAATAAAGAACCAGAACCATCGGGGAACTTACATAACTCAACACTGGTATTCTCGTCAGCCTGGATCACCGAACTAATTGCAACACCATGGTTTAATTTTTGATCGGCACCAATCACTCCACTGATGGATTCTGAATTGCTTAATATATTTTTACCCAGCGTATCGGAAAGTTGAGGTAAGGTCTGATACTTAAATTTTTGCTTAAACAACAATTCAAGCGTCCCCAACACACCTCCGCTGAATACCAGGCCTCTGGTTTGATAATGACCGGATAATCTGGAGGAAAATGGATTACGGGTAAATACCGTGTATAATTTTTCCTCCCGGCTCCACACAATTTTTTCAACCTGGGTCATTGGTTTGATTTGTGCCCCAGATCGCTCTGCAAACCATAAATAGTTTTTATCCAGGGTATTTTTTGCGTTGTGTCGGCAACCCACCATACACCCTGCGCATTCAATACAAGGCGTACGCAAGGGCCCTTTGCCGTTAAAATAAGGATCCTGAGGAGTTTTGTCTTCATTATAATAAACCCCTACATCAACTTTTTTGTAGGTATGCGCTTTTCCTATTTCGGCTGCTACTTCTTTCAGCAATTCATCATCAGCATAATGGCCTTTTACCCGGGTAACCCCCAACATATATTTGGCCATATTAAAAAAGGGTGCTAAAACATGTTTCCAGTCCCGGTCCTGAACAGGGATATCTCCATAAAATCCATCTAATGGTTCGAGCAGGGTATTGGCGTAGACCAGGCTTCCTCCGCCGACGCCTACTCCGGAGACCACAAACAATTTCCTGAAAAATGTCAATTTTAAAAAACCAAACCAATGCAAAAATGGCAGCCACAGATATTTTTTCAGATTCCAGTTGGTCTTGGGAAAATCTCCGGCTTCATACCTTTTACCTTTTTCCAAAACCAGGACCCGATATCCTTTTTGGGCCAACCGCATAGTGGAAACACTACCCCCAAAGCCTGATCCTACGATGATATAATCGTAAACCTGTTCATCGGCTATCCCTTCCTTTCCATTCATAATTGCGCTTAAAAATACTAAGTATCGACATCAAACAGAGATATACCGGATAAATAATTGTACACCTCAAATAGGGAAAAAAAGGAATTTTTTGATTAAAAAAAGGAGCGAGATTTTTAAGGTAGATAAAATCAATAGATCCTTTTAATGTCCACAATAAACCTGCGATTGCCCACCAGCCATTGACGAACATTGCTGCGATTGAAACCACCACCAATAAAATTGAAAACATAAGCGTAATTCCAAGAACCAATTTTATTTTCCAATCCCTCAATTTACCCATCTTGGACCCCCAGCGCAGCCGTTGGTGAATAAAAGTCCGGAGGTCAGATACCGCCTGGGTTTGTACCAGGGCCTTCGGCTCTTTTAGAAAACCAATTTTTTCTTTGTTCGTTCCTGCAGCGGTCTCGATTAAAAACATGTCATCACCTGAAGCGGTTGCAGCCTGGCGATTGGTGGTATTCATCAATGTGTATACGGACTTATTGTAAATGAGATTGGCGCCGTTGGCGAGGTGCCATAAGCGGGATTGAATGCCCAAATGGGTCATACCCATGAATGCAATAAAATCAAAGGTTTGAAAATACCCTAAGAAGGAAGTTGAATTACTGATATGCACCGGTCCGGCCAGAACCTGGATATCGGATTGGACAAGACGGGTGTAGATTGATTTTAACCAGTCCTTTCCCATTGTACAGTCTGCATCGGTTTGCACGATGTAATTGCCCCCGGAGATGTTAACCGCAGCGGCAATGGCGCTTTTTTTGCCTTTACCCGGATTGAGGACGATCCGAAAGTTTTTCTTTGATATCCGGCGTATCAATTCCGCGCCCTGATCAGTTGAATGATCATCGATGAATATACATTCCCAAAAATCACTATCCATCGATTGTAACTCCAAAGACTTTAGTAATGCTGGCAGATGCGCCACTTCATTGCGAAACGGAATAAGGACGGAGAGGTATAGAGGTGGGGAGGTATGGTCTGAAAGGACAGCGCTTAAATCATTATGGCGGTTCCAATAAATTATGGCTGCACAGATCAGGATCACATAAAGCAGGGCGAATGTCAGCAGAATGATATAAAAAAGAGGAAACAATAACGACCGTTTTCAGGACAAAATAATCTAATTCTGGCTTAGAAGACAATCGCTAAAACCTATTGGGATGGAGCCCAGGCTATAATCAAAACAGTTCAACTATTTTTTTCTGAACAATTCATCATACTCCGATTTGGGAGCTGAGGATATTTCAGTGTATTCTGTAGGTATTCCCTCTGTTTTTTGACGCTCTTTTTTAATAAAATTATCTGCTCTTTTATTCATCATAGCCAGGGCAAAAAGTAGAGCTGCCACTATAGGAAAAGCAAATAGGGTCAACAAGACAGCCACCACCCCCATCAAGGGGTTATTTTTCAACAAACCCACGACCATTTTACCGTAGCCCACGACCAATCTGAAATTGATAATCAGTGCAGCGATAAACAAAAATGGGGCCGCCCATGCCAGGATGTTAAATATGCTTTTAAACAGAAAAAAGACTACCCAGATAATGGCGACCATAAATACCAGCCCGATCAGGGTTTTGGCAATTGGATAACTTCGGTTTTCCATATTCATTAATTTAATTTATAAACAAGCCGGAGGACGTATAAAGTTCTGTACCCATTCTAAATATCGATCAACCTTTAAAAAAACCTGATGGAGGCGTTATTAGATCTCGGCCATGCGGGCAAATTGATATTCGTGCAGCTTTTTATACCAGCCATCCTGTTTCTCCAGCAGTTCATCATGAGTCCCGATTTCTTTGATCTCACCATGGTCCATGACCAGAACCTGATTGGCGTGACGTATGGTACTTAACCGGTGTGCAATAATGATCGATGTCCTTTTTTCGATAAGCTTTTCAATCGCGTACTGAATGACAGATTCCGTTTCCGGGTCAATAGAAGAGGTCGCTTCATCCAAAACCAGGATATCGGGATCAAATACCAAAGCCCGGACAAAAGAGATCAATTGACGTTGTCCCATGGAAAGGTTTGATCCCCGCTCAGCAATAATAAACTCGTATCCCCCCGGCAACCGCTCGATATATTCATGTGCCCCGATTTGTTTTGCCGCATGGACTACTTGCTCCATGCCGATGCCCGAATGGCGAAAGGTGATGTTTTCTAAAACCGTCCCTCCGAACAAAAATACATCCTGCAAAACAATCCCAATTCTGCGTCGTAAAGAGGTCAATTCATATTCGCGAATATTTTTACCGTCGATTCGTATTTCTCCGCCCTGGATTTCATACATCCGGTTGAGTACACTGATAATGGTGGTTTTTCCCGACCCGGTGCTGCCCACGATGGCAAGAGTAGTGTAAGCCGGGACTTTGAAACTCAGCCCCTTTAGGACTTCGTGTTCGCCGTCATAACTAAATCTTACCTGGTCAAATTCCAGGTTGCCCTGGAGCTCTTTAACCACTTCTTTGCCCTCATTGACGATTTTAGATTGATTATCCAGGATGCCAAAAACCCGTTCGGCAGCGACCAACCCCATTTGAAGGGTGTTAAATTTATCCGCCATAAACCGAATAGGTCGGAACAACATGGTCAGGTAAATCGGAAAGGCAACCAGGGCGCCCAGGGTCACCTCCCCCTGTAAAACCCCTTTGGCACCCCACCAGACCATTAAGGCCAGGGAAGCTGCAGAAATCAATTCAACAACCGGAAAAAATACGGCATAATAAAAGATCCCATCGATATTAGCCTGAGTGTAATCCCGGTTGATCTTGCGAAAATTCTCTTTTTCATGCTGTTCGGCATTAAAAATCTGAATGATCCTCATGCCCGAAATCCTTTCTTGTAAAAAAGAATTCATCCGGGCAATATGGGTACGCACCTGTTGAAAGGAAACCCGTACTTTTTCTTTAAACAAATAACTGGCATAGATTAAAAAAGGAAGGGTAGTAAGACAAATCAGGCTTAACTTCCAACTCACTACAAACATGATGACCAGCACGGCTATCAGTCCCAGGATATCCGCCAATATAGTGATGACCCCTTCTGAAAATACTTCATTGATTGATTCAATATCATTAATGGTTCGGGTAGTAGAAGTGCCAATAGGGGTTTTGTCAAAATAGGTCAGGCGCAGATCGATGATGTGGTTAAATACCCAGGTACGCAAATCCCGGATAATCGATTGGCCCAGCGTATTGGTCCACAGGATAAAAATATACCTCAGCCAGACCGTAGCCAATAAGACCAACATATACCACCATACCAGGGAACCCAAACCGCTAAGTTCATTTTTCATAACATGGTCATCCACCATGACATTGATGATGTGGGGACGCAGGATACCCAGGGGTGCCTGTATGATGGCCAGCACAATGGTCCAATAAAATAATTTTTTATACGGAATTGAGAGCCGGATGACCCTGCGCAGAAGGGAGTAATTAAACTTGGGTTTGGTTTCAGCCATGGGTCAGTGTGCAAAAATAAATCGAATAAATCGAATCAATCGAATGATCCGACGCATCGGATCGAATGAATCGTAAATCAAATCATTCCTTCGTCTGCAAAACTGTAATATCCCTCTCTTGTAATAATCAGGTGGTCTGCCAGGCGGATATCCAATAAAGCGCCTGCCGCTTTAAGTTTTAGGGTGACGGATTCATCTTCTTTGCTTGGCCGGAGGTTGCCCGATGGATGATTATGGGCAATCACTATCGAAACCGCATGGTATTGTAAGGCCAGGCTAAAAATGATCCTGGGGTCAGCTGCCACCGATGCGATACCACCGATATGGATGCGGTCAAGGTGGAGGAGGGAGGATTTGGAATTGAGACAGGCTACCCAAAATTCTTCCTGGCGGCTTTCCCTTAAGGCATTGAACAGTTGGGCTGCATCGTCACTGGAGGTGATTTTTCTCCGGTTATCAGTCGGTGAGTACTGACGCCTGCGTCCCAGTTCCAGGGCAGCCTGAATGGTCAGGGCCTTGGCAGGGCCAATTCCCTTTAGTTTATTGAGTTCATGATAGGTGAGGGCAGCCAGGGCGTTCAGATCGTGGTTGGCGTGCTGGAGTAACGTGCGGCTAAGATCGATGGCACTGAAATCCTTGATCCCTGTACCTAATAATATGGCGATCAATTCGGAATCCGAAAGTGCCAGGGCTCCTTTTGAAAGTAATTTTTCTCTGGGCTGGTCCTGCGGCGACCAGTATTTAATACTTTTTTTCTCCTCATGCATAGGTCAAGGCGGTATCCAGGTCCGCGATCAGGTCTTCCACATCTTCGATACCTACACTGAGCCTGATGAGGGAATCGGTCAGCCCGGTTTTTAACCGTTCTTCACGGGGTATGGAGGCATGCGTCATGGACGCCGGATGACCAATGAGGGATTCGACCCCGCCAAGGGACTCTGCCAAAGAAAACAAGCGGGTATTGCTCAATACTTTATTAGCGGTCTCCTGAGTGTTTGAATTTAAATCAAAGGAAACCATGGCCCCAAAGTCACGCATTTGTTTTTTAGCTACCTGGTGGTTCCTGTGCGAGGCAAAGCCGGGATAAAATACCACGCCTACTTTGGGGTGGGCATCGAGGTGATGGGCAATCCGGGCTGCGTTTTGACAGGCTCGTTGCACCCTCACATGAAGCGTTTTAATGCCCCTTAAAATCAGAAAACAATCCATGGGCCCGGGTACTGCTCCTGTGGCGTTCTGAATAAAATGCAATTGATCAGCTAAAGTTTTATCCTTAACTATGAGTGCCCCATGTATCACATCCGAATGTCCACCGATATACTTCGTAGCTGAATGTAACACGATATCGGCTCCGTAATCCAGGGGGTTTTGTAAATATGGAGAAGCGAACGTATTGTCCACGCAGACCATGATCCCGTGTTGTTTGGCCAGATCGCAAACCAATTCCAGGTCAATGATATTAAGCATGGGATTGGTCGGGGTTTCCACCCATAGCAGTCTTATACCTGGTTTTATGGCTTCACGAGCTACCGATTCATCCGATAAATCGACAAAATTGGATTGAATGCCAAATTTCTCGTAAACCCGTCGCATCTGACGAAAACTACCTCCATAGAGGTCGTTAGTAGAAAGGATTTGATCCCCCGGGTACAGCAATTTCATTACCGCATCCTGTGCCGCAAGTCCGCTGGCAAAACAAATTCCATGGTTTCCATTTTCCAGGGCAGCCAGGTTGGTCTCGAGGGCAGTCCGGGTAGGGTTTTGGGTACGGGCATATTCATATCCTTTATGTTCACCGGGAGCAGTTTGCACATAGGTAGAAGTCTGATAAATGGGAGTCATGATCGCACCGGTGGATGGATCGGGCTCTATTCCGGCATGGATGACTTTGGTAGCAAATTTCATGGGGCGAAGTTAAGGCTCTGGCCAGTATTACTCAGCTTTGAGTAAAGGTTATTTGAAATTGAAATGAAAAGTCACGTGATGACCTGAATATGATGTCACTTTTTCGAATCAGAAAAGAACAAATAGATCTATTA
>Ga0163150_10001627_pt1 | contig 37113 bp, 28 predicted proteins | sample OliLakLV19P2IB_FD_148628 | JGI IMG/M metagenome (GOLD analysis project Ga0163150, IMG submission 148628) | Freshwater microbial mat bacterial communities from Lake Vanda, McMurdo Dry Valleys, Antarctica - Oligotrophic Lake LV.19.P2.IB | ecosystem: Environmental > Aquatic > Freshwater > Lake >... | reverse complement strand
GATCCGCGTATTCTTGATCAGCGACGCATCCAGATTGTTCACGCCATCCGAGCGAAGCCCGCTGAAGCGGGAGGGCAGGTAGCGGACGTTGGAGCCGAGTTGACGGCCGCCGTTACGCTCGAAGCCGACATCGATGTTGAACCAGCGATTCCAGGTGCGGTCGCCGGTCGGCAATGCCAGGTTCTCGATGTCTCCAGAGAAAATCGCATTCCCGAATCCGAGCGGCTGGCCGCTTTGCAGTTCGTAGAGTCCGCTAAATTGCCAACCGCCCAGGATCCGGTCAACCAAAGCCGGGGCGCTTGAGAGGAACTTGCGGCGGAACTTGTCAACAACTTTGAGACACCGTCCAGGACAAATTAGTGAGTTTCCTCTCGGTCCGGCAAACCGGACCTGGGAGGGTTAAGCCAGACGGCATCGGGGAGCTGGCCGGGTTTCGGTGGCTTGCGGACGAATCGCTCCGGGTGCTGCTGGAAGGCTGCGGTTAGGACGCGTTGCCGATTGTCGATGACATCGGAGGCGAGTCCGTGGTGGACCGTATGCGGAGTCAGCAAGGCGATGCCGCTGTGGTGGTGTTCGAGGTTGTACCAGCGGAAGAAGCCCCTGTAATGCAGGCTGGCGTGTGCCAGCGAGCCGAAGCGGTCTGGAAACTCCGGCCGGTACTTCAGGGTCTTAAACTGGCTTTCCGAGAACGGATTTATCATCGGAGACAGAGGGTCGGCTGTGCGACCTGGTGACGCCGAGATCGGCGAGCATCGCAGCCAGCACTTTACTCTTCATCGACGAACCGTTGTCGGCGTGGAGGTGAACCTGTCCAGGCTTGATGCCCTCCTTCGTGTGCGTGTCCTCCATCAGATTTTTGGCCAGTTCCGCGCTTTCCACCGGAGCCACCATCCAGCCGACGACGTAGCGGCTGTACAGGTCGAGCACGACATAGAGGTAGAAACAGGTCCACTTGACCGGGCCGCGGAGCTTCGTGATATCCCACGTCCAGACGGGCGGTTGGCCAGCAACTCCGGCTTCTGGTAAATGGGATGCCGCCGTTGATTGCGCCGCTCGCGCACTTCGCCGTGCTGTCTCAGGAGACGGTAAAGGGTGCTCACCGATCCGATGTAAACGCCTTCATCCAGCAGAGCGGCATAGATCTGATGTAGGGCCTGATCCACGAACCGCTCTGAATGAAGGTGCGCCAGCGCGGTCTGGCGTTCGGCTTCCGACAGTGATCGCGCCGGTTTGCGGCGCGGGGCGGCTGCGCCGGATTCCGGTAGAGGAACCCGCGCCCGGTAGAAGGTGGCCCTCGGCAGACCGAGAGCCCGGCAGGCTGCCGCGCAGCCCACCGAGGACGACAGCTGGGTCGCGGCCGTCACAAGCAGCTCCCGTGACTGGCCTCCTCCGGAAGGGCGACTCCCAGCAGGATCGAGAGTTTTTTTGGACATTGATGATGGTTTCAGCCTGCTGCGGCTTCTTCCTCACCAGCGCCAGTTCGGCCTTCAGTCTGGCGTTCTACGCAGCCAACGGATTCAGCATGGGCTTTCGACCGCGCTTATTCGACAATGCGTTCAATGCGCCAGTTGCGCGCAACCGCCGCCACTCCACCAGGTGCGAAGAGTACAGCCCCTCGCGCCGAAGCAGAGCGCCGATGGATCCGGAATCGGCAGTCTGGTCGGCCTCTTTGAGCACGCTCAGTTTGTACTCGGCGGTGAACCTGCGGCGGTGAGCCCTTGCCACCACTTCGGGATCTCGAGTTGGGACACTCCGTTGAGCTTTGCATTGCTTACCATGAAACCTCTTGTCTCCGCCCCCTGTAGGTCAGTAATTACGGAAAGGCAAGATGTCTCAGTCATGTTGACACAGAGGGGGGGTACAAGTCCTGAGCATTGATTTCCTTGTCAGTGGGACGGAGGCGGAGTAGACTGGCTATGAAGCACTAGTACCCAGGCGGCGGAGACTGTTTTGCAGGTTCTTCACAGCACCATCGTGGCCCCGGAGCTTGGCAACTGCAAGCGCGGGCATTGCCTCAGGCTGCTGGCCATGGTCGGAGCCGCTGTTCCGGACGTACGCCTCAGCCTGAGCCCGTGTATCGACCTGGCTGCTGCTGGTGAGGCGCCCGCGTTGGCGATAATCCGCGTACCATTCAGCGTTCAATTTGTCGAAGCTCTTCGGGCATTGCGTCAGCAGTGGCACCGAACGGTCTTTTTCGGTGTCCTCTGTCACGGCTGGGACGATCCCGCCAACATTCTTTCCGTTATCGATCTGCTCGACGATTTCATCTCTTGTCCATTCCGCGACATTGATGGGATCGCCAGGGTGCGGCGCTTACTCCGCAGCCGGCGGGCGAGCGCCGATATGGAGATCGCCAGCAGCACGGCTCCGGGGAGTGACGCACTGATTGGCAACAGCCCGGTGTTTCTCGAGCTTCTGCGCAGCCTGCCCGCGATCGCACGGTCCGACGCCACGCTCATCGTTACCGGTGAAACGGGTACCGGAAAAGAGCTGTTTGCACGCGCAGTGCATTACAAGAGCCATCGACGAAGCCAACCCTTCGTTCCAGTCAACTGTGGCGCTCTCCCCGATCACCTGTTCGAGAATGAGGTTTTCGGCCACACGAAAGGTGCGTTCACCGACGCCTCCACGTCGGAGAAAGGTCTACTCGCCGTTGCGAGATCCGGAACCATCCTGCTGGACGAGATAGACACGTTGAGTTTCCGCGCGCAAAGCAAATTGCTGCGCTTTCTTCAAAATGGAGAATATCGAGCGCTCGGGTCGTCGGAAACGGTTCGCAGTGATGCGCGCGTGATCGCGGCCACTAACGCCAATCTCCGACAAAAAGTTGAACAGAAGCAGTTTCGGGAGGATATGTTCCACCGGCTGAACGTATTATCGATCCACATACCTCCGCTGCGCTCCCGAAGCTCTGACATTCCGCTTCTGGCTCAGCATTTTCTTACCCGGCTGGCGCGACAGTACGGCCGGCCGCCTCTGCGGCTCTCCGGGGCAGCGGTGGACAAGATGATGCGGTATCCGTGGCCAGGCAATGTACGCGAACTCGAGGCCATCATCCACAGAGCGGTTGTGCTGTCCGAGTCGGAGACATTGGGTCCATCGGCAATTGAAATCCCTGTCGAGAGTTCCGACGCCGCTCCGGCCGATCATTCGCTGAGCAACGCCAGGCTGACCGTACTCGCCAGTTTCGAGCGAAACTACCTCGTCAATCTGCTAACAGAACATAAAGGCAACCTCAGCCACGCAGCGGTCGCCGCCGGAAAACAACGGCGGTCCCTGCAGCGTCTGGTTCGCAAGTATGGGCTGGAACGGGCTGCCTTCGCCAGCGCCGGCTAACCTCCACGTCACACCAGGGAACGGTGTCCGCCTGCGCTCGCGACTGAGGTGCGCCTGCGCATACTGCGACCACCATGACGCAGTACGCGCACTTTCCGCACACCTAAAAGCACTGGCGATTCTGTTGTTATGAGCCACGTTGGCGATACAGGTGCGACACCACTGACGCACCTGTATCGCACCGGCCTACGGGAATCAACAACATCAACGCCACAGATCGTGGACCCCTGCGTGCTGATGATGGAGAGCGAAGAAAATATGCCCGGCAACACGGGTTCGGGTCAAAACGGCGAACCTGCTACTTTGGCCGAGGTCGCGCGCGAACTCATGATTTATTTGCTCCGACATCGCGACGCCAGAGATACGGTCGATGGCATTCTCGACTGGTGGCTGCCCGGTACCGCCGTGAGCAGGAGTGTTCTGGAAACCGCGCTAAAGGAGTTGTGCCGCCAGGACTGGATCGAGTCAGAACGCCGTTCGACTGACGTCGTCCTGTTCGGCCTGAATAAAGCAAAGGTGAGCGAGATACTGGAGCACCTGGCAACAAGCAACTGATATGCCGAATCTGCTCGCAACGCATTCCGTGGGAAATTCGCTCATCAATTATCTGCGCAATGCGTATCCTCAGTCTCTGCGGGCCGTGCAGGCAATCGACTTCCGGCTGCTGTCCACCGACGAACTCGCCGGTAAACCTGAACTGCGCAACGTACTTTCGCTGCTCCTGTATCGGATTACGCAGAACGAACATCTTCGCAACACCCGGCTGCCCAATGCACCTTCCGATGCGCCGGCGCCGCTGTCCATCAATCTGCATTTCCTCCTGACGGTCTGGGCGGGCAGTGCGCTGGTGGAGCACTCGGTCCTCACCTGGGCAATGCGCGAGCTGCATCGACGTCCCGTCTTCGATCTTTCGATTCTTTCGGCCGACGCGGCATGGGCCCCCGGCGACGTGGTGAACATCATCCCGGAGGAGTTGAACAGCGAAGAAATCATGCGCATCTGGGACACACTCGATCCGAAATACCGCCTCAGTGTCTCCTATGTTGCCCGAGTCGTGCGCATTGACGATGACGTGCTTCCCACTGGCCTTCCCGTGGTCGCGACGCGCCTTAGTTATCAGGAAGCCTGATCATGCCAGCAGAGAACATAGATCGGCGTATTCCCGGGGCGATTCGGTTTCTCGATGCGACAACCGGACTGATGATTCGCACGCGGCTGGTCGTCCAGGCGCCGGGAGCGCGGTTCGTACGAAACCGAAGCGGCTGTTACGTGATTTATTCCCTTGCTGGCTTTGAGACGTACGCCGACGCCTTCGACGCCGCTCCTGTTTTGCCAGCCCGCCTGATGGCAGGCCGCGTAGAAGATCCCGGCCGGCAGTACCTGTCGCGTCGCTTCAGCATGGGACTGCCTCGCGATGCATCGCCAGCCAACGCGGCAAACGCCGGATCGATATTCCGGCCAGCGGACGTCGTGCTGTTTGCCGCGCCTGCCGGGAGCGTCCTGCCGACCTGGGCTGTCATTCGGGCCAGCGTTACCCGCGCGGGAACAAGCACCGCGCTTTCCGGAGCGCTGATTCGCGTGCTTCGCGCTTCTGACAGCGCATTGCTCGCGCGCGGCGTCACGGACGAACGCGGCGAGGCACTGGTCGCCGTTGCCGGTGTGCCGGTGACAAGCTTCGGTGCCGGAGCCGGACCCGTTGCTCAGAACGGCATCGACGTTGTTGTGCAAACCATTTTCGACCCCGCGGCCCTGCCGCCTCCCGATCCGGACGATCTGGATTCACGCCCCACGCTGCCGAGGGGAATTACTAATCTGCATCTGGTGGCTGGCCAGTCGCTTGCCGCCGGATTAACGGTGCCATTGCCATGAGTGCGACCCACCCGTCACCAGGAGAACATCAGTGCCTGAATACTTAGCTCCAGGCGTATACGTTGAAGAGACAAGCTTCCGTGCCAAGTCCATTGAAGGAGTGGGCACCAGCACCACTGGCTTCGCAGGACCCACGCGCAAAGGCCCCGCCGGAGATACTCCGGAACTGATTACCAGTTTCGGCGACTTCGAGCGCATTTACGGCGGATTCGATGAGCTGAACCTGCCGAGCCGGTTAAACTACCTCGCCCATGCCGTAAATGCCTATTTCAATAACGGCGGAACTCGGCTGTACATCTCGCGCGTGTTTCTCGGACGCAGCCCGACCGACACGGGACTGTCAGGTTCCGCGGACGTAAACGGTTCACCCGATGCCACCCGCCGGGCATTCTTTCGGGCGCGGACACCGGGGAGCGCGGGTAACGGACAGATCTTTCTCCGTCAGGCCGACGCACCGGCCACGGTCCGCAGCATGGGCGGCGCCCCAGAAGGTTCTCTGCTCCGTCTGGGTGGCGACCGGGTCGCGGCCGGAGCGCAACTCGCCGGGGCGGCGCCGCCCTTCCGCGTGCCAAACGACCGCGCTCTGCTGCTGACCGTGAACGGCACAGATGCGGCAGTCACGTTTCATGGCGAGCCTGCCGAAGCTACCGGAGCCCCTGTTGCCGCGTTTCCGGTGGTGATCGACAACACCAACAACACTCTCAACGTCGTCATAGACGGCCTTGCGCAGACCGTCACTCTGGCGAACGGGAACCTGCAACTTCAGGACCTCGACGACGCGGTCAACCGCTCCGTGCGTGGTGGGTTCGCGCGGTTCACCCCCGACAACCGGCTGGTGATCGGATCGGACCGCCGGGGCCGGCTCGCTTCGGTCACAGTGCGCACCAACGCGGCACTCGGATTTGCAGCGGACACCACCGTCCTCGGAACCGCCACAGCTGCAAACAATGTGGGCGACCTGGGTGCCGTGACTGCGGATGAGATCAACGTCCTGCTTGGGCCGCTCAACGCGCGTGCGGCGCTCAATCCACGTACCGGCATGCTGGTGCTCAGCACCGTTGCCACCGGAACCGGTGCAACAATTGCGATCCGCGACGGCGCCAGTTCCGCGCACTCCATTCTGGGGCTCACAGCGCCCAGTCAGGCAGCCGGAGCCGCGGGCTCGACCAACACATTCCACGTGAAGCGAGGCAACAACTGGCTGGACAGCGGCGGTGTTCCTCTCAACCTCGGAGGACTGCAGCCGGGCCAGGCTCCAGGACCGGACGGGATCGCCGAAATCCTTACCATCAACGTGGTTACCGCGGATGCGGACGGACACTCGATTTCCTACGAAGACATTGGCTTCGATCCGTTGCACCCACGTTATCTCGGCGCGGTTCTTGCACCGAATCCGGCGCGGCGTGCCGATCAGCTTGAAAACATGTTCGGCTTTACCGCGGGCGCTGCGATGACCGCTTTGGACCTGCGCACCGGCTTGTTTGGCGGATCGAAGGAACGGCTGGTGACGCTGACAGGCGGCAATGACGGAGCCGAGCCGATCCAGAGCACTTATGAAGCAGCGCTGGCGCAACTTGAAAAGCTGGAAGACATCGCCATTGTTGCGGCGCCCGGCCACTCCGCGTACGCAGACTTCCAGGGGATCCAGGGCGCTCTCATCAGCCATGCGGAAAAGCGGCGCTCGTATCGAATCGCCGTGCTGGATACACGGCCGGACCAGACCGTGTCCGGCATGCGGGCCGACCGGAGTCGCATCGACTCTGCGTACGCAGCGCTCTACGGTCCCTGGGTGGTCGTCTCCAACCCGCTGTTCCGGCCGGGTCAGGACAACATACCGAAGGAAATTACTCTGCCGCCATCCGGTTTCGTCTCCGGAATCTACGCCCGCAACGACGTGGAACGTGGCGTATTCAAAGCTCCCGCCAACGAGATCGTACGCGGAGCACTGCGGTTTGAAACGGACATCAACTTCGCGCAGCAGGAGGTACTGAATCCCCTCGGCGTGAACTGTCTTCGCTATCTGAGTGGCCGAGGCTACCGAGTGTGGGGAGCTCGAACAGCCACGTCCGATCCGGAATGGAAATACGTCAATGTGCGAAGGTATTTCAATTACCTCGAAGCATCCATTGACCGCGGGACACAATGGGCTGTATTTGAACCGAATGGACCGGCACTTTGGGCCAATATCCGCGAGACTATCTCGGCTTTTCTCTACAACGAGTGGCTCTCCGGAGCGCTGTTGGGCGCGACACAGCAGGAAGCGTTTTTTGTCCGGTGCGACCGCAGCACCATGACGCAAAACAATCTGGACAACGGGCAACTCATCTGCCTGATCGGCGTGGCCGTCGTGAAGCCGGCGGAATTCGTGATCTTCCGTATCGGCCAGAAAACAGCCGATACGCGGAGCTGATTAAAGGAGACAGGAACCTGATATGCCTGACAGATCAGTACCATATACCGCGTTTAATTTCGTCGTTAATGTGGATACCGGAGAATCGCTGGGCGGGTTCTCCGACTGCACCGGACTGCAGACAGAGATCACCATAGCGGAGTATCGCAATGGCAACGACAAGGAAAACCACGTCCGCAAGGTCCAGGGCGTTCACAAAGTGGGGGACGTCACGCTTAAGCGCGGCGTCATCAACTCGAGCGACTTCTGGGCCTGGGTGGAGGATACCCGCACCAAAGGTCCGGCCGCAAAGCGCGAGGTAGTCATCGTCCTGCGCGATGAAGCCGGAACTCCGGTGCAAAAGTGGAAACTTCACAAAGTAATTCCGCTGAAATACACAGGACCGAACTTCGCTGCCAAGGGCGGTGGCGACGTCGCGATGGAAGAACTGGTGCTCTCCGCCGAAGGGCTCGACTTCGAACGCGCCTAAAGCAATGCCGGGAATCCTGTTCATCGACGAAGATCCGGTTGCGGCCAGCCACCCGAACCGGGCCGACATCTGCTGCTTTGCCGGATTCGTCCGGTTGCGGCAGCCGTTCGCGCCCGGTCGGGAGGTTCTGCGCTGGCTCGATGAACAGGGATGGGTAAAGGGGCCTTACAGCCGGCCTGGATACGCCCAGCTCCTTGATGTACCAGTCCCGGTCGAAACGTGGCAGCAGTTCAACAATCTCTTCGACTGGGAGGACAGAACCGGCGACGGGCGGAGCGGTGCGGCTTATCTGGGAGCCGCTGTGCGTTCCTTCTTCGCGCAGGGCGGTCGCCGGTGTTACGTGGTGAGAATGGGCGATCCTGTTCCACCGCTCGCTCCGCGATCTGTACGCCTCCCACAGCTTTCACGCCTGCTGCCGGGCTACCCTGCGCAGTTCTCGCCTTCCCCCGCCGATCGGTCCAGCTGGAGCGGCGCCGGGCATATTTTTGGCTTAAGCGACGTTTCCTTTCTGTGTCTTCCCGACCTGCCGGACGCGGTCGCCGCCGACCAGCCGCCTGTGGAGGTTCCGGCTGACCCGCCTCCGGCGCCGGAGCAATTTGTGGAATGCTCGACAGGAGAAATCGCTCCACCGCGCGACATCGCTTTGCGCGGCATACCGGAACCGCGCTGCGATGAACAAGGCTACGCGGACTGGGCTGTGGCAATACACCTTGTGGCCGACATGGTCTCGCGTCAGCGCCGGGAGGTGCAGTTTGTGGCGGCGATTCCGCTGCCTGCCGAAGGTTCCGATGCGGAACGCAATCTGTTCGGGTACCTGGTTGGAGGCAGCGCCCCTGGGCCTCTCGGCGCGGCGCTGAGTAACTCGCCGTCCGGTGTCGCAACCGCATTCGTTCAGTTCGTTTTCCCGTGGGTCAAGTCGCCAGGGTCGGCTGCGCTCCCGGGACAGACCGAGCCTGGCGATGGTGCTCTGACCGGGGTCCTGGCCCGTAATGCGCTGACCCGCGGTTCCTATCGCAGTGCGGCAAATCTCGATTTGAAGGATATTTTCGACTTTGTACCCGTGCTGGGACGCGAGGCATGGAACAGCAAGGCGGGCGAATATACATTCCCGGAGCGCGTAACTCTCCTGGGCCCGACGCCTTCCGGGTTAAGGGTGCTCTCAGACGTGACAACGAGTCTGAATGAGAGCTACCGTCCCGCCTCCATCAACCGCCTTGTGTCGGCAATAGTTCGCGCAGCTCGCCGCGCCGGTGAGGACAGCACATTCGAGGTCTCCGGCGAGGCATTGTGGGGACAACTGCGGGAAAGGCTCAACAGCCTGCTGCGAGGCCTCTTCACCGCCGGAGCGCTGCGGGGCGCAACGGCAGCCGAGGCATTCAACGTCCGTTGTGATCGCAGCACAATGAGCCAGCGGGATCTCGACACTGGAAGGGTGATTGCGGTGGTGCAGTTTGAAGCGACGGCACCAATCGACACTATCTCCGTGGTGCTGGCATTTCAGGCCGACCAGCAGGTGGCTGTTTTGAGCGAGGGAGCCTGACATGGCAGAGAACTCCGAAAACCTGCTGACACCTCTCCTGGTTTTCCGCTTCCACGTGGATTTCGCGGTGGACCCTCTGGTGTCCGGAGCATCCGGCAACGTGAACCTGTGCAGCGGTGCGTTCTCCGACTGCACGGGACTCGAGGCCACCATGGAGCCCAAAGTCATCAAAGAAGGCGGACGAAATCACGGGCCGCATCAGCGCGCCGGGCAGGTCACCTGGTCCACGGTAATCCTGAAGCGCGGCATGACCACCACACGTGACTTGTGGAAGTGGTTTGAGCTGGTGGGAGGAGGCAGTTATTCCTATCGCCTGGCGGCCACAATCACCATGTTCGATCCGCAGGGCGCTGCCGTTCTGGCGTGGAAGCTGGAAAAAGCAATGCCGATCAAATTCAAGGCGGCCGACTTAAACGCGAAAGGCACCGAGGTCGGTGTGGAGGAATTGCATCTGGCTCATGAAGGAATGTCGCTGCTCTCTGAAGCTGACATCAAGAGGAAGTTCCTGTAGGCGGTCTGGCTATGAATCTCAAGACTGAAGTAAAACACGGCACTCTGACCGCACAAACCGGGTCGGACAAAAAGCCCATCCCGGTGCAGTTCAACCCGGTGTCGCTTCAGTACGCCATCACCAACACGCTGAAAGAAGAGTCGAAGGGAAAGCAGAAGAAGCAGGTCATCAATCAGGCGTCCGCAAAGCTCACAATGGACCTGATTTTCGACAACACACACGACGGAAAGGATGTGCGTAACACAACCAACCGTATCGCTGCTCTGATGGACCCGGCCGAAGGCGGTGCGGATGCGAAGAAGAAGACGGCCAAGGTGGTCCTTTTCGAGTGGGGCGCGTTCAAGTTCCAGGGAATGATCGAGTCCTATAAGGAAACGCTCGACTACTTCTCTGGCGATGGCGTACCGTTGCGTTCCTCCGTGAACCTGAGTCTGGTACAGCAGGACAAGATCTTCGAGCCGGGCTCCAGCAAGGCCGATGAGACTTTGCCGCAGGGTGTGGACGTGCCCAATGGAGAGGCCAGCGACGCGACGTCAACCGCGTCCCGCGGCGGCGACCCGAATGCCGGGCGCGCAGTTGCCGCAGCGAACGGTCTGGAGAGCATGCGCTTCCCCAGCGGGGCTGTGATAAACGTTGGCGCCTCCGTGCAGTTGGGGGCGGCAGCAGCGTTTGCCACCGGAGGAGCAGGTATTTCCGCATCGGCCGGCTTTGGCATTAGCGGAGGTGCGGGCTTCGATATATCTGGCGGAGCAGGTTTTGGAATCAGCGCGGGCGCCGGGTTCGATATCTCCGGGGGAGCCGGACTGGACATCTCCGGCAGCGCGGGATTCGGCGTATCCGGTGGAGCTGGTTTTGGAGTATCTGGTGGCGCTGGTTTTGGGGTGTCAGGCGGCGCAGGAATCGGCATCTCAGGGTCGGCAGGCTTCGATGTATCGGGCGGACCTTCTTTCGGTTCCTCGGCATCGGCGGGTGTTTCGTTCGCCGAGGGCGCATTCGCTGGACTGCGGGTATCCGGCACACAGAGCTCATTCAGCCTCGATACCGATTCCTTTCTGGTTACCAGCGATTCCGTCTCGCTGGTGACCGACGGCAACGCTTCATTCGAGGTCGGCGGGGCGGCCAGCATTTCCGGCAGCGCTTCGTTGCGTGCCGATGTGGGCGCCAACGCCGACCTCAGGGCCAGCATTCAGTTCGACGAGTGACGGGAGGACAGACATGAGTGTTCATATCGACGAAGTCGAAGGCAAAGTGGAACCCGATCCGGCACCGCAGAGTGAATCCTCAGGCTCGGCACCGCCGGCAGGTGACACCGATCCTTACAAGCTGCGAATGGAGATAGTTCGTCTGGCGCATCGAAGCGCCCGGCTTCACGCGGATTAAATGATGTCGGAAAAGCCTCTCAGTCCCGAAGCAGTTTACTCGGCAAGGCCCACCGTGCGCGTAGATCAGCAGGAGTACCCCAAAGTCTCTGAGCTGATTCTCGCGATGGAGATGCGCGAGAGCGAAGGTGGCATGTCGGCGCTCGAACTGCGTGTCAGCAACTTTGCCAGCGACACGGCGGGGGGAGGCGATTTCGCGTTTGAGGACGACCGGATTTTGAAGCTTGGTGCAGAGATCGCGGTCTATGGCGGCGAGCAAAATACGCCGGTTGAAATCTTCCGTGGCAAGATCACCGGCCTCGAATCAGACTTTCCGGAGAACGGGCCTCCGGAGATAGTTGTGCTCGCCGAAGATGCATTTCAACGGTCTCGAATGACACGCAGGACAAAGGTATGGGACAACGTCAGCATCTTCGACGTTGCCAGCGAGGTGGCCTCGCAGGCGAGCCTGAAGCCGAAGATCACCGGACTCACTGAGAAGCTCGGTGTGCAGGTGCAGTTGAATGAAAGCGACCTCGCCTTCCTCCGCCGGCTGCTCGCGCGTTACGACGCCGACATGCAGGTAGTGGCGACGGAGATGCACGTGTCCCCACACAAGGATGTGTTGCGCGGCACCATCGATCTTGAACTCGGGAGCCAGCTTCGGAAGGCACGAGCTCTCGCGGATCTTTCCCATCAGGTGACCGAAGTGACTACCGCCGGATGGGACCCGGTACAGGGTAAGCCGGTCAGCGGAAAGAGCAGCGGAGCCAATCCGGGGCCGGGTTCGGGAGTGACCGGATCGTCAGCCCTGCAGACCGCTCTCGGGTCCCGGTCCGAACACACAGGCGCACTTGCTGTCAGCACCAGCGGCGAAGCCAAAGCTCTGGCTGACGCTATTTTCGACCGTCGTGCGCGCCGTTTCGTCACGCTGACTGCAACCGCGGAAGGAAATCCGGCGGTGCGCGTGGGAACGCAGGTGAATATTACCGGGCTCGGCAAGCGATTCAACAACAGCTATTACGTGGTGCGGGCCTGCCATCGATTCGATCTTGCGCACGGATATGAAACCGATTTCGACGCAGAATGCGCGTTTATGGGGAAGCAATAATGCACAGCATTCTCCAGGATATGACTGCCGGCCCGGCATTGCACGCCAGTTATCTCGCTAAAGTCACATCGGTGCAGGACCCCGACAAGCGGAACCGTGTGCAGATCAGGTTGCTGAGCTTCGACGGCGTGGGCGAGCAGAACGGTCCGGTGTGGGCCCGTGTCGCCGTTCCCTTCGCGGGGTCGAACCGTGGAGCCTTCCTGATTCCCGATGTTGGTGACGAAGTTGTGGTCACTTTTCTCAACGGAGATTCGCGCTTCCCGATCGTGGTTGGAGGTCTTTGGAACGGTAAGGATGCAGCGCCCGAGACTCTGGGAGGCGCGGGCGACGAGGTTGATCGCTGGTCCATCGTTGGCAAGAAAGGCACGCGCATCGCCATCGAAGAACAGGCTTCCGGTCAGCCGACGATCAGACTGACCACACCAGGGAATGTCAGCGCGGAGGTGACGGATTCCGGCGGCGGCAAAGTGGAGATCAAAGCAGGCGGCTGCACCATCACCATCGACCCCACCGGCATCTCCATCCAGACCGGAGCCAAAGTGCAGGTCAAGGCCAGTCAGATCGATATCACCGCGGGCCAGGTGAATGTGAATGCCGCCATGTCGAAGTTTTCCGGCATGGTGAAGTGCGATGTCCTGCAGGCCACAACCGTGATTGGCACCACTTACACGCCGGGGGTCGGGAACGTATGGTAACCCAACACCTGGATCTGCGCGGCGCCACACTCAGCGCGGCTGTGAACGGACCGTTGATCCTTGAACGGACCGACGCGGATTTCATCACCAACACGCTTGAGGATCTGAAGACACCGGAGGGGCGGACACAGCTGCTGGCAACCGCAGCCTCAACGGTCGACGGTAAAACCGGGCTGCTCAAGCTGTTTCAGCCTGTGCACAAGACATTCAACCTGGTACTGTTCGAAGCGGTGTGCCTAAGTTACGGGACGCCTCGTCTCGATCCGGCGCAGATTGAAAGCGCGGGAGTCGTGATCCGACGCCTCGCGGTGGACAGCAATGGGAATCGTAAGACTCCGGAAACCGCGGAGGGCTGGCGCAAGTTCGGCAAACGGCTGCGTGGATGGGTGCGGTTCGATAACGCCGCCGAAGAAGAGTACGATCCAGACCCGTCACGGCGCCCTCCTCCCCTTCAGGCAGGAAACGCCGAGTTGAATCGCAGGCTCGCGATGCTGTCGCCGTATCCCGAGCCGGCGACGGAGGATTTCACGCCACTGTTCGTGGCACCGCCGGATGTCTGTGCCGCTGCCGGCCGCACGATTCTGTATGGTGTGTTGTCGCTCACCAGCTCCGAGTTCAGCGAGATCGCCGATCCCCCGCCGACATGGGATCCAGGTATCCTGCAGACGCATCTGCCGACCTACGTGCGCGAGGGTGGACCTCGCTCCCTGCCACTCAAGGGTCAGACATTAAACTACGCCAGCGCCACGAACTCCAGTCTGAAGGACTTCATCGGAGCCCTGCGTCAGTTCGCCGCCGAGTTCGGAGCTCTGGAGACTCCCGACACGCCCTTCATGGCGGAGTTGAACAAGATCAACATGGCGAAGGCAGGCGAGCCCTTCCGCGGTGCAGGCGCCTTCGTGCGCGAAGCGATTGAAGCACTGGTGGTCCGCACGGGTATGAATGGCGGACCTGTGGCTCAGGTGGTGATGCCGGAAAACTGGCCCGCTATGTCCGCGGTGAGTGCCTCGGCAATCCTTAACGCAGCAGCTGCGACCCTGCGCGGACGGTTCTCTGCCATTGCGGGCTCTGAAGGGCGCTATGAAGACTTCCGCCGTCAGTATCGCCTCCAGGCATTCATGCGCGTCCGCCGTCCGGATAACTGCCCGCCGAAGCTGGTGTGGAGCAATCCCAGCGACGTGTTCCTGATAGCTCCCTGGTTCGACAACAGCAATACTCCGCCAGTCCGCATCGTGCTGCCAGACTTGTCGCCGGTGCGTCAGCTCAAACCCAACGTCACCTTTGGCGTGCCGGATTCACTGGCGGCCATACTCCAGAACAACGACCCGAAAGATATGGTCGACGGCAAGGGTTCCGCACAAGGTGGAATCGGCTTCGACTGGATCTGCAGCTTTAGTTTGCCATCCATCACAATTTGCGCGTTCATCGTGCTGAATATCTTCCTGTCGTTATTCGACATTATTTTTCAGTGGATGCTCTTCATAAAGATTTGCATTCCGATTCCAAAGAAGAAATAGATGCCTGCCACACTTCCTCCATATCTGACTGGCTGGCCGTTGCTGCCAACGCCCGACGAGAACGGGGAGATCAACTACCCGACTCCGGAGCAGAGCGTCCGACACTCAATTCAGATCATTCTGCGTACGCGCCCCGGGGAGCAGTTGATGCGGCCGCGCTTTGGAGCAGGACTGGAGAATTTTCTCCACGAACCCAGCAATATGACCACATGGCGGAGGATTCGCGATCTGGTTTTCGATTCGCTCACCACCTGGGAGCCGCGCATTATTCTCGATCACGTCGATGTGACCGAGGTCGTGGACCAGCCCACTCACCTGCGCGTGCGCATCGCCTACCGCATGCGGCGGACGGGCGCTCCGCAACAGCTCAGTCTGACGATGCAGGTTCAGGGATAACCCATGCCGATTCGTCCACCCGCTCTTGACGACCGGAATTTCGAGGACCTGGTTCAGGAACTGGTAGCGCGCATTCCAGCGCATACACCGGAGTGGACCAATCCGCGCCTCGGCGACCCCGGGCGGACTCTCATCGAGCTGTTTGCGTGGCTCACCGACACCCTGCTCTACCGCGTCAACCTGATCCCGGAACGTCAGCGCCTTGCGTTCCTGCGGCTGCTGGGTGCTCAGATGAAGCCGGCCGTCGCGGCGCGCGGACTCGTATCCGTCAAGCTAAATGAGCCCGATGCAACCGACGCACTGGTTCTCCGGTCACTGGCCACCATAAGCGCACCCGCTCCATTCGAAACTCTCACGGAACTCAGTGTCCTGCCAGTCACGTCGGAGGCTTACATAAAGCGGGCACCGACGGAGAAAGAGTCGGCAACTTTCGCGAACCTGGTTCAGGGGCTCGACCGTCTGTTTGGACTGAACGGCGCAGCCACTCCGTACGTGACCACTCCGGTATTTCCGGGCGGACTGGCCACGCCGGAGGGGCAGGACATCAGCAAACCTCGCAGCACCGTTGACGGGTGCCTTTGGCTGGCCCTGCTGGCGCCGAAGAAAGACCTCGACAAGATGGCCGCAGTTCGCGCCACGCTCGGTCAAAGCGCTACGGGTGGCCAGCAGCTGATCAGCATCGGCGTCATGCCTGCAATCGAAGTCCCTGATATGTTCGCTGACGCCGGGCAGAATTCCCGCATCGAGCACGTCTGGGAGATCTCCACCGGCCTGCCCGACGGCGCGGGCCCGTCGATGCTGCGGCTGACGCAGGTAAGCGACAGCACCAGCGGACTGACCAGGCGGGGAGTGGAACGGCTTGCTCTTCCGGCCAGCGAATTCATCGGCGCACCCAGCAACGACGTTCTGGATGCTCCGGATGCCGGCTTCGGCGACAAGCCTCCACGGCTCGACGATCCGGAGAAAGCATCGCGCCTGGTGGCGTGGCTGCGGCTGCGGCCTACAGTGGATCTGGAAAGCCTCGCTCTGAGCTGGGCTGGCGTCAACGCCGTCGAAATCGATCAGAGGCAGACCATTACCGGCCGGGTTGTGGGACAGAGCAACGGCAGCGCCGATCAGGTAATGCAGCTTCCGGCTGCGTCGGTCGAGAGTGCGACTTTCGTGCTTCAGGTGGAGGATCCCGGCCGCGGTTACGAAGTCTGGACGATGACGGATGACCTTGCGACAGCAGGGCGGGATTCGAAGGTGTATACGCTGGACTCCGAAGCCGGCACCGTTCAGTTCGGCGACGGTTTGCGCGGCATGATCCCGGAAAGTACGCGTCGTGTACGCGTGGCCGTGATGCGAGCCGGCGGAGGGAGCGCAGGGAACGTGCCTCCCGGAACGCTGACCGACATTAAGGCGAAGAACCTGCAGAATGCCGACATCACCCGCAACCTGAAAGTGATCCAGACGTTCGCCACCAATGGCGGTCAGGACGCCGAAACCCTGGTAGAAGCCGAGCGTCGCATACCGGCGCTGTTTCGCCACCGCGACCGCGCCGTAACCGCGGACGATTACAAGCGGCTGGCGCCCGAAGCTCCGGGCGTGCGGATGGGACGCGTCGAAGTGTTGCCCAGATTTCAGCCCCGGCAGCGTCGTTCAGAAGTTCCGGGTGTGGTGTCCGTGATGGTGCTGCCATTTCAGGCAGCTCGCCGGGCGCCGAACCCTCGCCCGGATCGCCCCTTCCTGGAGTCGGTGCATGCGCATCTGACCGATCGCCGGCCGCTTGCCACCGAACTGTACGTGATTGGCTGCGAGTACGTGCCTCTGGCGCTCAGCGCGGCCGTGACAATCCTCGACGGCTTCGGACAGGAGACTGTGCTCAACGCCGTTACGGAGGCCCTGCGTGCGTATCTCTGGCCCTTGACACCCGGCGGTACAGACGGAGCGGGCTGGCGTCTGGGCCGCTCCGTCCGTGACCGCGAACTGGACGTCGCGATCGCGCGCGTTCCCGGCATCGACACGGTGAACGAAGTGAATCTGTTCGACCGAACTTCGGACAACAAGTGGAAACGAATCCCCCCGCTGACCGGTACCGGGTCGGCGGAGAAGGCCCTCGAACTGTGGCAACTGCCCGAATTGCTCGCCGTGGTGGTCGTTGCCGGCAACTCTGCGCCGACCGACCTCGATCCACCTTCCGGCGATGGCGCGACAATCGGCGTGCCTGTGGTCCCGGAGGTCTGCAGTGGATGCTAACGGCCAGCGCTTCTGGATGCTGGGCGGGACCGCAACAGACTGGCGGCTGCAGGATGAGCCGCGCCTGCGCTACCAGGAGGATCGGCGCAGCCTGGTGCTCCGCAGCCAGCGGGATTTCCCTGAAATACCCGACGCCCCGGCGAATGCCGAAGCGCAGCTGGCCGCGGTTCCGCAATCCAACGATGCTTACGGTACGCGAGCTTTCTTCGATTCGATCAGCGGCGTAGTTCTGGCGACCGGAGCCGTGCCCGGCTCGACGCCGATCTTCCGAGTGCCGCCCGGCCAGACCCTCACGGATCTCGCCGATGGGTACGACGGCGTGCTGTATCTCGCGCTCGGCGGAAGCGTCACGCTGGTGGATTTGCGGCGTCGATGGAAACCGGTTGAGGTCACGGCTGCCGATTTCACAGCCTGGCGCATCGCAACGCATGTCGGCGGCGGAGCGTGGGTGCTGGACCGAACGCGCCGTCGCCTTGCGCGCCTGCGCGGCATGCCGATTCGTGAGGAGCGAGGTACGTACGCCCCAGGCACGTTCCGGCCCTCTCCGGAGAATCCGGATCCGCCCATACTGACGCCGCGGCCCGAACTGGATTTGCCGGCCGATGAGGATCCGGTGGCGCTGGCGACAAATGACGCCGGTGAACTCGCGGTGCTCACGTGGGTTGCAGGTGGCCTTGCGCGAGTCCGCGTGCTCAATGCGGGAGGCCGTTTCAGTGAGCCGGTCTCACTCGCCGGGGCCAGTCATCCGTTTAGCCTGACGTGGGCAGGACCTGATCGCATTGCCGTGCTCCTGGTGGGAGCAAGACGCGCGGCAGCGTACGACATCAGGGGCGCCCGCGGGACGGTAAAAGCTTCGGGCGACGTCTATCCGCTGCCAAAGCACGACGGCGGTCCATTCGTCCACGGCACAACGCTGCCTCGACACTTTCCCACCTTCACGGGAAGTTCGCCTCTGGTCCATCTGTCTGCTCCGGCCTTCGTCTCGGAAGGCTGGGTTCGAAACGAGCGGGCGGTAGACAGCGGAAACGCCAATACGGCGTGGCACCGGCTGTATGTGGAGGCCGACCTCCCACCGAAATGCGGTATTGCAATTCATCTGACCACCACGGACACGGCAGTCGCTCCGCCTGACTCGGCCACATGGCACGAGCACCGGTTTGGGTACCTTCAGGATGCTCCCGACCGTCCGGGTACGGCGCAGGGAGCGTGGCTGCCCCACGCTTCGGAACTGCCGTTCTACACGGGGCTCACGTCCTGTGATCCCTGTAAAGATCGCACGGGGCTGTTCACCGCACTCATCCAGCGGCCGGGGTTTCGGGTTCGAACGCTCCGCGGCCGCTATCTTTGGGCGCGTGTACGACTCTACGGAGACGGGCGCACTACTCCCGAACTTTTCGCACTTCGTGCGTGGGGATCTCGCTTTTCTTACCTGAACCGATACCTGCCGGAACTGTATCGCGAGACCGTCTTTGGAGAGGATGCCAACGAGGCTGGGGCGGCAACACGGCCCGACTTTCTGGAACGATTCCTGGACAACTTCGAAGGCATCCTCACGCCCATCGAAGACCGCGTGGCTTCCTCCTGGCTGGTCACCGACGCTCGCACCACTCCGGATGAAGCGCTGGACTGGCTGGCTGGCTGGATCGGTCTTGCGTTCGATTCGGCTTATCCTCAGGAACGGCGCCGTCGACTTCTCCAGGCGACTCCGGATATCTCCCGCCGGCACGGAACGCTGCAGGGTCTGGGGCTCGCGCTGGAAACAGCAACGGGTGGGGGAGTTTCGAGCGGGCGGGTCGTAATCCTCGAGGATTTTCGGCTGAGGCGGACATTTTCCACCATACTGGGTGCCGATTTATCGGACTCTAAAGACCCTCTCCTCGCTGGAGTTGGAGTTTCTGGAAATTCCTTTGTCGGGGACACGCTGTTCGTTGGCGAAGAGAATCAGAAAGAATTCCTGGCACTTTTCCGGGCAACGATGCCCACGTCGGGCGCCGAGGCAGCCGCTATCCAGGAATTCCTCGACCGCCTTGCCTTTCGCGTCACCATTCTGGTCCATCACGACACCTCCGCGGAGGAGCTCGGCCTCCTCCGCCGTGTGTGCGAACTGGAGGCGCCCGCGCATGTGGCGGTGCGGGTGGAGCGCGCCCAGGAGGCCTTCCTCGTGGGAATGGCAGCGCTCGTCGGAGTGGACAGTTATCTGGCGCCGAAGCCCCGGCCGAAGCCCGTGCAGGTAGATATCAGCGGACTGGGACTGCGTGACTTCATACAGCGCCCGCCCAGCCTCGACCCCCGCCTTGAAGGCGGAACTGTAGATGAGAACAGGCCCGCTGCGCAGGTTGCACTGGCGCCGGGAAGCGCAATTACCCTGGACGCGAGCGAGTCGTCTGCGTCTTCGGGTCGAACAATCGTCCGCTATTTCTGGACCAGACTGAATTAATCGAATCGCAAAGGAGCAAGTTAATGCCTGTATTTAGAGTTGGCGACACCCAAACCACCACCACCCCGACAATCACGGTCGAAGACCTCGAGGTCGGGCGGCATGTCTTTCAGCTCGTTGTGGAAGACGACTCCGGCAATAAGTCGCAGGAAGCCACCGTCGAGGTGATCGTCCGCGATACGAGACTGCCCACAGCAATCATCGAAGCGGTGCCACCTGTGGAGGCAGGTGCACGATTCAATCTGGACGGACGCCGCTCGTCCGACGTGGCCCCTGGACAAATCAGGAACTGGGTATGGACACGTCTGGCCGATGTCGGCGTGCGACCTCCCATTGATCGTGGGCCTTTGACGCCAATCGGCCCGGTCATCGAAAGGCCCAATACATAAGGACTGACGTATGGCGACCCTGAAAGTGAATGAAACCAGGACGACAACCACCGGCTTCCTCACCATTGACGCCGGACTTCCACCGGGGCGCTACCGGTATCAGCTTGTTGTGCAGGACGACCAGGGCAACCGAAGCGCACCGGTACAAATCGTCGTGATCATTCGGCCGACCACGAGAGGACCACGATGAGCGATACGGTGAAAGACCCGCTGGTGACGCGTTATCTGCCTGATCGCGTGTTTTACGCCACCGGTGCAATGCTCGGTGCCGAAGATTTCAGCGCCGAGCAGACCTACCATCGCGGGCGGCTCGCACGCGCTGCCAAGTACCTGCACGGCAGCGGCACGCTCGCGGGCCTCAACGTCGAGTACAAGCCGGCGGCCGGGACGGTTGAAGAGGAAATCGTGGTTCACCCCGGCATCGCCATCGACCGTCTCGGCAGGATGATTGAGGTTCCGTCCGATGCCTGCATCCGGCTCGGCCGCTGGTACCGCTCACAGCAAACCGGTGATTTGTTTCAGGGCTTCCATGCGGCCGACGGCGGCGTGCTTGTCGACTTGTTTGTGCGCTTCGTCCCGTGCGAACGCAGCAGGACACCAGCGTTCGCGTCCGGACCGTTCGACGCCCTTGATGCCGTGGTTCCGTCCCGCCTGCGTGACGCGTATCGTCTGGAGCTGGTGATTCGTAAGGAGCCCGGCGCGCCGCCTCTGCCCGTCAGTCGCTGGCCCGATCTGGCTGCGATTCCCGATCCCGCGGCACGCCGCACCGCTCTGCACGAAGCGATTCTCACCGCCTGGACCGACGGCACCGATTCGCGCGACGACGACGACAATCTGGAGCGAGCTGTGGAGCAGGTGGAAGGACAGGACACAACATCCCTGTTTCTGGCCCGCCTGACGCTGCCGGCCACGTCCGGTTCACCCCCTGCCCGCACCGCGGGGGCCAACGTTCCTGTAGACAACCTGGTAAGGCAATTCGTATACGCGACAGATGCGCTGCCGCGATGGCTCGGAGCATAGGAGGAGATCGCATGTTCAGCTCTGTTCGCGGTTCTGCAAGGGAGCGCATCGACGTTTCCGAGTTCGAGCGGCTGCGCGCCGCCGGGTCCGTCATCCTCGACCCTCGCCTGACGCGGCCCCGATATTTCGACGGGCGCTTCCTCACGGCGCGCGACCTGACGCGCGAGCAGACGTACTTCCTCACCCGGCAGGCGGACCTCGGGCGCGCCGGCGGCTCGGGCGTCGTCTCCGGGCTCGGGGTGGAACGGGGAGCCACGGCCAGTTCAGTTCAGATCCAGCCTGGCCACGGCATCACGCCTACAGGCGAGCTGGTGATGGTTCCGCAGTCGCTGACGCTGGAACTGTCCGACGTGGGCGAGATCCAGCGGCTGGATGCGGCCTTCGGTCTCAGCCGGATCCCACGCGCTCCGGCCCGCGGCCGTACCGGGCTGTTCGTGCTGGCACTGCGTCCCGTTGAGTTCACAGCCAATCCGGTCGCCTCCTACCCCACCGTGGTCGACGGCGCGCGAACCGTGGAGGACGGAGACATCATCGAAGCAGTCGCTGTTTCCGTAATTCCCTATCCCGACGATGGCGGTCGCAACGAAACGGAAGATATTCGCTCGCGAATTGCACGCCAAATCTTTGTCGAGGGCCAGACTCGCGGAATCGCTTCCGCAGTGCTTCCGATTGCCATGATCGCGCTCGACCGGGGCATTGTGCAGTGGCTCGACCCTTTTCTGGTGCGTCGCGAAGCAGGTGCGGAGCAGGGCAGCGTGCTGGGTCTCAACCTTGTTCCGAGAGCGCTGAGAGAAGCGCACCTGCTGCAATACGTCCGGCAGTTTAACGATGTGTTGGAACAGCGTTCCCGGGGCAGCCGCGGTCTGCGATTCGCGGCGTCGGAGCATTTCCTTACACTCCCGGCTGTTGGTCCAATGCCGTCGGCCGCCGTCAATCCCGCGGACTTTAGTCAGATCTACTTCCCCGCCCAGGTGGATGTCAATCTCTCAGTGATCCCTGAGGACGAGTTGGGTGCCCTCATCGAAGAGGGCCTGATGCTCAACCCCATCGATCTCACGGCTGCGCCGGAAGAACTGGAGTCGACGTCAGTCCTGGTGCTCGCCACCGCCCCCCGGGCTCAGATTGCGAGCCTTGCCGCGCAACTCGGTAACCTGACCGTGCCGCTGAGATCGGCGGCTCCAGCGCAGCTTTCGCAACGCCGTCCCATTGATGTCCTGCGTGGGCTGACGCTTTCGCGTCTGCTGCCGCCGACCCTCGACGTGTCCTCCGTGGCCGACAACGCATGGCGCCAGGTACTCTCGCAAAGCTCCTCGTTGTGGTATGTGCGCCGTCGAAACGAACTGGTCAAGAGCCAGGTTACAGGAACCATCACACTGGTCAATACCGGTGATGTCCAGAGGGAACTGACTCTCAACAATCAAATCGATGCACTCGGCGTCCGGGCACAGTTCGACACGTTAATGGGGCGGTCCAGCACGCTGGCCAGGGCGGAGATCGTCAAACGCCTCTCCGCGCAGGCTGTGGTGAACTCGCCAACGCTGCTGCAGGCCGCTCTCAGCGACCTGACAGCTTCTCCCACGCTCGACGCAACCTCCGCTCTGACCACACTGTCGCGGGTCGAAACAGCGGGTTTGGGCGAAGGGCTGAAGAGGATGGAAGCGGCTTCCACCGACCTCAGAACGCCGGCCATAGCGACGGTCCTCGCCAACTCGGGGGCAGCCATCGAGCTCGACCGGGCCAGCAGGACACTCGCGCCGGCTGTGCTCGCGACTCTGGCGAACGAGATCGCCACCGAGGCGGCAAGCGGAGCGGAAGATGCACCCGCAAGAGTCGCTGTTCTCATCCGTTCCAGGCTGGGAGGCATTGCCAATGCGACCCGCACGAATCGTTAATCCGGTTTCCGGCGAGCAGGTGGTCGGGGTCAGTCCGCCGCTCGAGCCACGAGTCGTCGACTGGAACCGAAGGCTGAACCTGTTCCCTGGCCGCGCCCTCAGCGACATCGGCCTCACCTCCGAACAGAATGGGCGCGCAGGAAGGCTGACCACGCGCGCACAAGTCCTCTCCAGCGGCGTCGTTTTCGGCCTCGAAGTCGGGCTGGACCGGGAGGCCGGCACTCCCGATGTGTACTTCGTGCAGCTCTCGGCCGGGCTCGGCCTGACGGCCAGCGGCGAGGAAGCCTTTGTGCCCCTTGGCGCCCGGGTAGCTGTCCGGGATCTGCCAGTCAGCGCACCCGCGACGTTGCTTGCGGGCCAGCCCGCCGGCGCAACCCTTGGCACGCTGATCGATGCAGGTATCGCCTTGCCGCAGGCTGGAATTCTGGTGCTGAAGCCCGTCACGGTCGAGATCGCCGGGGAGTTCGACCCCGACGACCAGTGCGTGCAGGATCCCGCGGACGACCCATATGACGACCAGCAGCTTGTCGATGCCGTCAGCCTGGTTTTCTACGCATGGCCGGAAGCCACGCTTGCCCTCCCCGCATTCGACGCGCAGTGGCGCAATCGACTTGCCTGGGCGATCTTCGAAAGCGAAGCCACCAGGTCCGCCGGCGAGGTCGCGCCATGGGAAGAACTGGGTCTGCCGGTCGCGCTGATGGGATTCGACGCTACATGGACACCGCTGTTCACAGACCGCGCAGCAGTCGCACGTCACGGCGGCAAGGCGCGGCGCCGCTCCATCCCGATCCCCGGCGGCACTGGGAACGCTCTGCTCGACCAGGCACGCATTGAGCAGCTCTCTGAACAGCTCACGGATCCCGCGTTGCAGGGTGCTCCCGTCAATGACGTCGCTGCGCAGTTCCGGTTCCTGCCGCCTGTGGGCCTGCTGCCTCGCACCGCCGTCACGTTCGCCAGTAGTGGTTTAAGCCGGGCCGCAAAGACGCCGTTTTTCCCGGGTTCGTACGTTGCGGACGTGGCGCCCGCTCCTCTGGAGCAGCTCGACGCGGTTGTGAAGGCAACGGCCTCCCTCGCGCCTTTCGATCTGCAGTCGACCGACAGAGTGCGCATACTGGTGCCCGTTCCGCAGATGTGGTTCGAGCCGAACCTGCTGCAGATTGAACAGGTGGATGCGGAGTTTCAGCAGACTATCGACCGGTTCGCGAATGCGCGAGGCATTTGGCTAAATCGACGCGCGGACCTTCGCGGCAAAGCCTCCGCGCTAAACCAGTCACTCGAAGGCAAGGCTCTGAATTTCGTGGTGCCCGACCCGGACGCACTGGAAGCGGATGAGGCCGTGGCGGACGGGCAGATCGACGAAGCCGATCCCCGCTTCCGGCTGCCAGAAGATGCGTACGGCGTGAGTGACGGGAACGTCACCTCCCTTCAGGAACTGCGGAACCAGCTGTCTGCCATGCCCGGTGTACGGGACGAACTGACTGCAGCAGGCGTCGATGTTCTCAGCAGCCTTGGCCTCAGGCGTTTCATCTCTGAAGTACTGGAGCCGAAGGTCAGACGCTCCGATGACCGCATCGACCTCGGATTCCTGCGGGTACAAACCGACATCTACCGCCACCGCCAGGTCATGCTCGGCAATTCGGCGGCGACTCGTCTGGCCACTTCGGAATCCATGGCCACGATCGCGCAGTCGGCCACAGCGGCGACGTTGAAGGAAGATCTGAGCGCCTTTCTTGCCGCATCCAAAACGAAACCGGAAACCGTACTCTCGGCGGCCGATGTCACGCGTGTGAGTCGAGCCGTGCCCACCGCACCCGATACGTCCCTGCCTACCAGGTTCCCCTCGCAACTTTCGGAACTGGCCCTGCGCGACAACGCGATTTTCAACGCCCGGGTCACCACTCCACGCACAGGTCTCAGCTTCAACGCACGGGAGCTGCCGTCGATTCGTTTCGCCGGGGCGGCAGGAGTGGAGATTCCGTCGGCTGCTTTTTTTTCAAACGCAATCGCGGATACCGCCCTCGCGAGCCAGGCCACAAATCTGATCTTCGCGGATTCGACACCGGTGAGAGCCGCTCTCTTCAATACCTCGAACATCACACAGCAGTCGCCGGCGATCGGAGCTTCGGAAGATTTTCGCACCGTCACGATCGCGGAACGGCTGAAGCCCGCTCCATCTATGGAGGCCAGGGCGTTCACGGTGGCCAGCAAGGCCGACGTGATCTCTTCTTTCCTCGACAAGGACACCGTCAGCATCGGCGATCTGCCCGTCCCTGGTCTGAGGGGACCCAACCAGGAGGCACTTACCTTTTCGAGGATCGATCAGGCAACAGTCGGCAGGATTCTTGCCGGCGAATTCGACCGGGTTCCGGACAATTCCGACGAAGCGGCGTTCTTCGCCACGGGCGTCCGAACCATGGACACTGTCATTCAGTTGCTGCGGTTGATGGAAGGCCGGGTGCAAACCTACCGCCGGGCGGTCACGCTGTGCAACGCAACCATCGCAGCTGTCTATGATCTGCAGAACAAGGCACTGACCCGCCTGCAGGTTGTAGCGAACGGACTCGCTGAGGCTCGCCACGATGTTTCTGTCGCGCGCGCGCTGCTGGCAGAGGAAACCAGCCGCGTCGACGGAATCAATGCCAGGCGTAATCAGATCATCAACGAACAGGTGAAGTTTGTCTTCTACTTCCGCCCGCGCACGGCGGACAACGCAAGGAGCTTTCCGTATCGTGCCATTGACCCGGCAGTTTCGGAGGCCACTGTCCCGGCCTGCCTGCGGCAGGAACTGAACGCTCCGCCGGAACTGCGGGCCATGGTGAACGTACTGCGCGAATCGCCGGTGGGCTGGTTCCGCCATGTCTCGCCGATCTTCAGACGGTTCGACCGTCTCGACCAGGTGCTTGGAGTCCTGCAGCTTTCCAAACGGCGCGCTTCGTTTGCGGACCTGCAGCTCGCTGCGCCGCTCGCGATGTCGCAATCCGGCCCGCTGGCCTCTGCAATTGCGCGGACCTTCACCGCGCAGCAGGACGTTATCGCACAGCGACGCCTGTTCACCACGCAAGTGGACCTGAGCCCGTATGCCTCGCTGAGCTGGCAGAACATCCACCAAAGCGCGATCGCCATCGTTTCACTAGGCGATCTGATTGACGCAGGCCACGTGCGCGCCGACGCCTCACGCCAGGCGGCACAGGAGCTCGAGAACATCTATCGGGTCGCCGCCTGCCTCTACGTCCACTTCAGCGCCGTTCTGCCCGCCATCCGGCTGAACTGGGCCGAGCGCGCCAGCCAGTACGACGGCCCTCTCGACTTCCGCGATCTCAACTCATTGCCTCGATGGGGCTCCATCGACGTCCTGGACCGCAAGGAGATGCAGATCACCGTGGAGTGGCTGTTCGGACGCATCGATACCAACCAGCCGCAGGCCGTTACCCTGATGAATGACTTGGTCCGCGTAGCCCTGCTCCTTGCCAGCCACGCACCGGTCAATCAAATCGTGGCGGGAGCGATACCCAAACGAACCACGGTGAAAGTGGGCGGAATTTTCCAGATTGCTGTGAATGTCAGTCAGGTGCGAGTGGGCATGCACGCTCTGGTCTACGCCAATAACCAGGTTGCGGCGCGTGCCGTGGTCGAGGACCTGGGCGGGGGCATGGCATCGGCGCGGGTAATCCAGTCCTCGGCCTCAACGGTCAATTTCGAGCAGGGCGCAGTAGCGCACTTCGCCGAAGCTGCCACCTTTGATGCGCGCGCAGGGATGCTGTTGCGATGACGCCCACGGCCGAGCGTCGGGTTCGGGTTCTTCGGCTGAGCGCGCCCAGTGACGCGCTTGTCCGCCGAGGCGCCACGCTGGTGGAAGATGCACTGCGGGTAGCGAGCATTCCGGAGGCCGACAGCGCTGCCGTGCTCTTTATCCGACGTCTTTCTCTCGGCCGCATCCGTCCCAGGGATACGTCTGCAACACTGGCGTTGCGGATTGAAGATCAGATGCGCCTGGCGGGCAGGACGGCAGTTCATGCAAGTCGGCCAGGCGCTGAAATGAGTGCCGCCGTCTATTTCCGCGACGCGCTTGAGCCGTACGTCATACTGGCCCTCGAGATCGCCCTGGGCCGCGCGCCCACTGCCTGGTTCTGGGCTCGTGCGGTGCCTGCGTGGCGACCGGACATGCCGAGTTCGGCCGGACTGCGCACCGTGCTTGGAGCCCTGCTTGTCAAAGCCCGTGCGGAGTCGGGCGCCGTGGGAGCGCGTCTGGCCATGGCTGAAGTGACTGCCGCCCTGATCTCCGCCGGCCGAATGGACCAACTGGCCGAGATGCTCGCCGAACCAGACGGTTCTGCGCTGCTGGCGTCATCCGGATGGAGCCGCAAAGACGCCGCGACGCATCCAGGTGTCCCCGCCATCGCAGGGAAAACACCAACGGAAGCAGTGGCATTGCCCACTGCCTGGACGGTGGTGCTGCGGCGCTGGGCCGCGCAATGGGGACCCACGGACGACCGTACGCTCTGGCTTGCCGCCGTGCTGCTTGTAGCGGCCCGGCCAGGTTTGGCGTCGAATACGCGAACCATGATCCTGGCGGCAAATTTCATCGAAGGAACCGCACCGGCGCGGCCACTCGAAGCCCGGCGACCTGAGGCGAAACTGCCTCCTCCTCCTCCACTGCCACCTGCGACCGCCCGGGAACAGGCCCCTGAGGCAGAGGCAGAGGGCATCACGTCCCCGCTTTCCGCAGTCGACCATGAGCCGCGGCTCCCGCCCGCACCTGACGTTACGCCTGCTCCGGCCAACACTGTGGGGCCGGAGCGGGATCCAGGGCTGGCCGCGGCCTCAGACGTGGCGCTGCCCACCACATGCGCAGGCCTCTACTTCCTGCTTCCCGTGCTGATGCGAACCCATTTCCCCGAGTGGCTCGCCGAGCAGCCCGACCTGATTGCGGCTGAGATCACCGCCGCTCTCCTGCTGGACGTGGCGCGACGAACCGGAACGCCCGCACGAGACCCCGCCGTCCTTGCGCTCAACACCTTGCTGAGCAACGGTGTCACAGGGCACGTGCCCGATCCGCCTCCCGGACTGCTTCGCGACTGGGTTCGCACTCTGCGCCGCTGGTCGAGGTTGCAGGCCGGACTGGGGCTCTACAACCTCGTCCGTCGGCCCGGACGCATCACTGCCACCCGCACACACATCGACGTCCTGTTCCGTCTGGAACACGCTGACATTCGCGTGCGAAAGGCCGGACTGGATATCGACCCAGGCTGGCTGCCCTGGCTCGGTAAAGTGATCCGCTTCCACTACTTGTCGGAGTAGAGCTATGGAGTTCGACGCCCTGCAATTTCGTCCGCGAACCAAGTCCGGCGAGGCGGCCGGAAAGCAACCGGCTTTGAGCGGCGCCGGAGTTGGCGTGCCCGCTTTCATTGGGCCCGCACGCACGGGCCTCCTGGTGGAAAACGCGGCAATACAACCCGGTCCCGGTCAGTTGACCAGGTCAGAATTCCTGACGAGGCTTCGCCACAGCGTGAACAGCAGGCTCGACAAAGCGCTCACCCGCACCCCCTGGTCGGCGACCGCTCGCGCCCATCTCGACAATTGGATTACGCGCCACATGGGTCTGCCCGCCGATCAGTTAGAGCAAGCCGTTCTTCTCCTGACGCTGCAGACAGCCAGTCCCGGCACCGCCGACGCCCTGATCGCGGCTGCGTCGCCTGGCCTGGAGCAGATTATCCTCACAAGCCTCACACCTGAAATCGTAGCCGACCTCTGCGCTTCCAGAGGTGCCATTCAGCGGGGTCTCGCAACATTGCGAAACACGCTTCCACGCGGCCTCGCGCAAATGGTCGTTCACGGGTTGAAGAGCCATATAGACGGATCGCCTGATCTCACACCGATCGAACGCGAGTCCCTGGCTTCGGAAATCAAGGCCGTCTTCGGGTACCTCGCATGAGCCCGGAAATAAGTGCCCGAATCCCAGGGATGTCGCTCTCGCTCCAGTCGTTTGCCCTGGCCGCCGCAGCCCGGCTCTGCTCCGGCGACGCCTGGGCGCAACGTCCGGAGATCGCGTTCCTGTCGCGGCACACTGATGCGTTGCCGCACAATGCGGGACCTCAGGCACTCGCCGCATACCTCGCCGCTCCCGCGCCGGTCGACCAGCCACTGGTGAGTCTCGGCCGACAGATCGGGCTCACTCCGGCGGAGATGCTGGCCGTGGAAACCGCAGTCGCGGTGGAAGACGGCCTCATGGCTGGGCGAGCCATTGCAATGCTTCAGGCACCGCTGGGTGGGTCGCGCCCAACCATCGGACTTTTGTCGGCCATGCTGTCCGAACTTGCAGGGCATGATGCCTCGGTGGACGCACTGGGCGGAGGCCAGGCGATTGAGAGCGGAGTCCTGCAGTTCGCTGGAGACCACTCGCCGCTCCCTGAGCGGTCGGTGGCGGTGCCTCGCCCGATCGCCCTTGCTCTGCGGGGACGCGACTCGTCCTGGCCGGGAGCTCTGATCGGCATGGGCGAAACTCCCCAGACGCCGCTGCCCGAATCCGTCGTCAAACTTTGCGCGCTCCATGGGCGTGCTTTGTCGTCTTCCTCCGAACGCCTGCTCGTCATCCGCTCCGGGTCTCGCGCCGAAGCGAAATCGACCGCGCAGGAGATTGCGAGAGGTATGGGCCGGCGCCCCCTTTTCATCGAGAGCGACAAAATCGCGGGCCTCGGACCCTGGCTCTTCCTTCGCGGGCTGCTTCCCGTTTACTGCATGGAGCTCGGTCCTTCCGAGCGCAGGCACGTCCCGTCGATCTCCTTCTACACCGGACCGGTGCTCGCCGTGTGCGGACCCGACGGGCATGTCGATAACGAGGCGGGCGCGGCGTGGAACTGGACCCTCCCGGTCCCGCCGCGTGAGGAGCGGCGTCAACTTTGGGCCAAAGCTCTCGGCAACGGGCAGCTGGCACGGGAACTCGCCGACCACTATCGACATGGCACTGGCCGCATCGCACATCTTGGCCGCCTGGCCCGCTACGGCGCTACGCTCAGAGGCCGCGGTAAACCTGCTCACGAAGATGTCAGAGCCGCGGCCTGGACCGGAGAGGGCGCAGGCCTGAGTTCGCTGGCGCAGCCGCTCCCCGACGAGATACATGACGAAGCGCTGGTGATCCCAGGCAGTGTCCGCGACGATCTCAATCGGCTGGTGCTGCGGTGCCGTTCCCGCGATGGCCTCACTGAGGGACTCGGCGCCTCTGCCTCCACACGCTACCGGCCCGGAGTCCGCGCGCTCTTTGTGGGACCTTCGGGCACCGGCAAGACTCTGGCTGCTGGCTGGCTGGCCACGCGGCTCGGGCTGCCGCTCTACCGTGTGGATCTCGCCTCAGTCACCAGCAAGTACATCGGCGAGACCGAGAAGAACCTGGCTCAACTGCTCGCCCGCGCAGAACAGGCGGAGGTGGTGCTGCTTTTCGACGAAGCGGATTCCCTGTTCGGTAAGCGAACCGACGTAAAGGAGGCCAATGACCGATTCGCCAACGCGCAAACCAACTACCTGCTGCAGCGCATCGAGTCCTTCGACGGCATCACAATCCTGACCAGCAACAGCCAGGGCCGATTCGATCCGGCCTTCTCGCGCCGCCTCGACGCGATCGTGGATTTCCCTCTGCCAGGGCCAGAGGAACGGCGCGGCCTGTGGCAGTCCCATTTGGGCGCCACGCATGAGATACCGGCCGCCGACCTCAACCGTGTCGCGGGAGTCGCGGATTTGTGCGGCGGCAACATACGCAACGTCGTGCTGCTGGCCGCGGTACTGGCCCGCAGCCAGAAGCGGCCTATCCGGTACGCCGATCTGGCCCAGGGACTCGAAGGCGAGTACCGCAAGCTGGGGCGGCAGATGCCGCTCGAGTTGAAGGCCACCGAATAATGCCCGGGCCAACCCAGACTACAGAGCTGAAAACCGAGGTGCCGAAGCCCGCTCCCGCGCCCGAAGAAGAACAGCTCCAGTCTGGCGCGGCATCGGGTGTTCCCGCATGGGCCGAGCGCCGAACCACCGCCGGGTCCCGCCTGCCTCTGTTTCTGAGCGGTGGAACACTGCCTGTCGACGAACCTGGAAGCGCGCTGGAGCAGGAAGCCGATCGCGTTGCGGATCGAGCCTCACCGGACGGCCGCGGCGCGCCTTCGGCAGGCAGCCCGTCCGACTCGGGTGACCCAGTCGACCCGCGCCTGCAGCGGGCCTTCGCGCCCGTCCTCGGAACCACTCTCGGCGGAGTGCGAGTTCACGCAGGGCCCGTATCAAGACAGTCGGCAGACAACCTGGGAGCCCGGGCGTTCACCCGCGGACAAGACATATTTCTCGGCAGCCATCAAAGTGCCGGCGACGCACGGCTGATTGCCCATGAAGCGGCGCACACCGTTCAGCAGTCCCGCGGCGGCTTCTATGGCATTCAAAGGCAACCGGTGGCGCAGTCGGCTCCGCAGGGCGCGCCAGTAGCGACAGCCGAGCTCACTCCGGAAGCCGTTGCGTTATTCACCCCGGACGCACTCACGCATGAGGAGGATAAACTCCTTACGGAACTCGCCACCGCAGCCGTCGGCAGCCGGGATACGCTCGAAAAGAAATTGGGTGTTGTCCAGAATGAGATGGCGAAGCGCACCATGCCAGTCAAGCCTTACTGGGGCATGCGGACGGCCGTCAAACCTGAAGACAAGGCCTCGGCGGGCCAGATCGCCGCCTTGCAGGCCCGCATGGATCTGCTCATCGTGCTGCTGCAGACGGCGTTCCCCGCTTCTGCATCGGAGGCGGTGACACGTCTGACAGGAGAGCGCACCAGGCTCGATTCGCTGCACAAGGACGACGTGCTGCGCGAAGGCGACAAGCTGGAAGCAGCTCAGGCGGCACTCGAAGCGATTGGGCGAATGAATCGGGGCCTTCCTGCCACGGCCCCCATCGGCCTTGAGACGCAGTACGGGGCTGTTCGCAAGGCGATCGTCGCCGCAGTCACCGATGTAGCCACGGTGCGTCAGAACGGACGTCTCGCCGCCGCTCAGGCCGCGGGTGAAAAGTATCTCGATGCCTTCTCTGGTTCCATGATCCAGAAGACGCGGGACATGAAGGCCCAGCTCAAGGGGTTGCCGGAAGGCTATAACGAGGCGAACGGCTTCATCAACGGCTACGCACGCAACAACCAAATCCTTGTTGGCGGGTCTTTTAACGAAGTAAGCACCTACAATTTCCGGCGCGAGTTTACACTGCGGGAGCTCGACAGTCTCGGCGACCTCGAGAAAATGCAGGCCGCTTCCTTCGCCGACCGTGTGAACTTCCTCGACAAGAATGGGGAAACCCTCACCAACGCGCTCCTGCGCGGGCAGGCTCTGTCGCTGATGAACGCTGGCTTCCAGGCCGGCATGGCCCTTATGGACGCAGTGACGAATGCGACCGAACAGGCAGTGGCGAGCGACGTTTTCGTCGCACAGCGCATCCGCCGCGGCGTGATCGTCCCGCTGGCCGCGGCCGTGGACGGCAAAGTCACGGACACTGTTCTCGCAAAGGCACAGTCGGTTCTCGTTCAGGAGGAAGCGAGCGTTCGCGCGCGCATCACCGATGTAAATGAGTACCTGCAGCGAGTGGGAACCTTCGTCCAGGTGGCTGCCATAGTCCTCAGCCTGTACGGCGGCATGGCTGCCATGGAAGCTGCGGGCGGCTCTGGCGTCACCATCAGCGCGACGGGCAGCACTCAGATCGCACTGGGCCAGTTCGTCCGCGGTTCGCTCGCCTTCACCATGGCCTCCAGCATGATCACCAGCGGGATCACCGGCCAGCCCATCACGCCGCAGGGTTTCGCATTGCAGGCGGGCATGGACATGGCCACTCTGGGCCTGATGCACATCGTGGGCGCCGGGTTCGCGGCGCATTACGGCGGACCTGCCAACATCCCGCTCGGACTGCAGGCCACCGCTCAATTCACGGCGCTGTGGGCGTGGTCGGCCGCCAACGCGTTCGTGGCGCAGCCTGGGCCGATCACCGCCGGCAGCGCGGCGAAGACCATAGCGGAAACCGGTCAACACACCGCGCTGGCAATGCTCGCGATGGGTGTGGCGCATCGTATGGCGACACTGCCTGCGCTTGCGAAGCCCCCAGCTACCGATCCCGCCATCGCGGCTCGTCAGAGTGCAGCGATCGCGGAATTCGAGCAGGTGCGCGCGCGCGGCCAGGCACTGGAGACGGAGTACAACCGCTGGACCGAATCCGGCCAGGCACCGACAGAACTGGAACGGTTGATGCGTTCCTCGGAGAACTGGTACGGGTCGTTTCGCAGCAAGCTCCGCGGCCTGACCGACGCCGGCATCATTGATGCGCAGCAGGCGGCTGCCATTGAGACGCAGGTCGGCCTGCACGTATCCGAGCTTCGCAACATCCGCGACATGGGCCGCCTCGGACTTCGCGAGACCGGCGAGTCCACGGTTGCTTTCAGCGGTGACGCCCGAAACCTCGATGCGTTCCTCGGCCGGCTGGTCCGTCAAAAAACCATTACCAGTTATGAACCTGTTGGGCGCGCCGGCATGTACAAGGTCGTCGATGCGAACGGCCGCGTTTCTTTCTACTACCCGGAAGGACCCGCTCCCGAGTCGGGTCGCGGCATGGACCTTTCTGCCGAAGCGCTGAAAGAGAACATGCCCGACTTATCGGCGGAAACTCGCGCAGCCGCGGCGTCTGCACTTCGTTCCCTGCCGGCAGGCGAAGCCACCAGAGCGGCGCTCGAGCTCAGAGGCCCCGGTGCGAAAGCAGCGCTGGAGTGGCTGGCCCAACTGAGTGCCGGGGGCCGCGTGACGTTCCTGAGCGGCGACCTGCTCACAATGCTGGCCAACAATCCCAGGTTGCTGGCCTCGCTCAGCGGCGAACGTCTGGCCGACCTGAACGCATGGAAGGCTGCCTTCGATCATGTGGGGAACCTTCCACGACTCTCCTTCATTCAGTTTCTGGGAGAAGTCCGGATGCGCCGCGGCACTCTGCAGGTGAGTGGCGCGGCCGAAGCCATCGCCACCGGCAAGGAAATCGCCGCTACGGACGTACCGTGGGAGATACGCAGTCAGGCCAGTGTCAGCGCACCGGGCAGCCCTCGCACTCTCGATGTCGCCGACTGGGTTCAGATTCAGCAGCGCCGCGGCTACGGTGGCGAGTTCAGGCGAGTTGACATCGACGGCCAGACCTGGATACTGCAAATCTCCGGCGGTTCGATTGTTCGTGCATGGACGTGGGGTAACGGCGATGTGACTGGAAGCGTGGATGTGGCTGCCAGGGTCAAAGTACTGCGCGAAGGTGTTGCCCTTGCAGACGGCACGCCCGATGCGGCCCGTAAGGCCGCTGTGCTGGATGCGCTGAAGCCCTCGGCCGAGCAGATCGAGTTCCTCCGCCGCATCCGGGGAATCGATCTCGGTGAGCCACTCCGGCTCATTGAGCGCGTGAAGCCGGCCGTGCGCCCAACCGTCGAGGTAGAAGCGCCGAAGACCGAGCCGACCCCAGAGCCCGAGCGCGTCCCCGTCACCACACGCGACACAATCATTGCGCGTCACCGCACGTTGATGGGCCGGGCCGTCCGCCAGGGTGCGCTCGAAGACCCCATCGTCAGCGTACTCGACCGCTGGAACCCGGCGTCGCGCAATCCGCAGAACGCTCCTTCCAACCCCCTCGCCACACTCGATCTCATTGAGCAGCGGTTGAATACGGCGCGTGATGCCGCCGTGAAGCAGTACGGCCGAAGGTTCGGGCGCGCGGCAATGGAAAAGCTGCAGAAGGAGGCGTTCGGCGGGCGTGAAGATTACGGCGATTTCCTTGCCGCTGCATCTGGCAAACGTGGCCTGACACTTGAGGCCCTGCGAGGTCTGGGCTACATGACCCAGGCGCCTCCCGAGGGCGAGCCCGCCATCTCGACGGCGAAGGTACTCGAAATGGCACGGACTCCTGCCGAGCGAACGATGGTGCTGGAGCAGTTCGCACGCATCCTCGAATCGCGTCCGGGCGGCATCAAGGGTGCTTTCAAACTGATCGCCGACATGACCACAAGCCGGACCAGCTGGCGTGGCGGTGCGTGGACACTTCGGGCTTTGGCCCGCAACACCCATCTCAAGCTCTCCGACGTTGCTTCCTTCGAACAGACCGAATCCATGCTCATGGATCCGTCCGATCCCAAATCGGCCGTCACCCGCCGCTACGATGTCGTGCTGAAATCCGGCGGGAAAATGGAGCTCAAGTCGTGGACTCGCTGGTTCCCGGACTCCATTCGGAGCCAGTTCCGACGGGACGTCATTCTCCAGACCGACATGCTCAACAACCTGTCCGGCCTGGACAATATGCAATGGTTGTTTGAAGGCACGCCGGGCATGACCGAGATGACGCCCGATGGTCCTCGATTCAAAGCCATGAGCGAAGGCACTGCCCGAACGGAAATCGGCAAACAGATGGAGCTTGGTCTGGAAGACGCTATGAACGAACTGGGAATTTCGGAAGCGCGCAGGACAGTGATTCGCGCGCGTTTCCGCGCCCGGGTGCGGGGGATGATCCTCATCGACGCCGCGGCCGAAGGGAACACGCAGTGATCCTGTCACTGGCGCCTGTCCATCTCGATCTCGCTCCGCGCAGTGATGCTGTCAGCCCTGCGCTGGCGGTCGGCTGGTCGATGCGTGTTCCACCCAATTCGTTCTTCCTGCGTTATGCGGAACACGTTCTGGTGACCGACCGCAAATCCATCGCCGTGCTCGGGGCGGCTGGCGAGGCCCTTGCGCCCCTCGACCTCAAACTGAAGGATTACTACCCGAGCGGTCTGGGTGATCCTGTGCTGCTGGACAGGAGCGGGAACGTTTTTCTTTGGCGGCCGCCAGAGGCGCCTCGTCTCTTTTTCCGCTTCCCGGAACCAGGGGAGTACGCGGCTGCATCCCTCGGCGGCACTCGCCTTCTCATCCTCCGATACCAGGACGGAGCCATGTCCGGCGCATCCGCCGTCGACGCCGCCGATGGGCGCGTATTGTGGAGTTCCGATGCGGAATTTCACCTCGTTGCCGTGACGCCCGAAGGCATCCTCGCCTCGACAGCCGCTGTCGATGGACTCGAGTGTCACGACCCTGAATCGGGGCAGCGGCGCTGGACAGTGCCATGGTCTGGCGCGGACTTGTTCGGCATCGTCGACGGCATCGCCTGGGGTCCAGGTCAAAACGAACTGCAACGAATCGACTGCGCCACCGGTAACAAGCTCACGCCGGTGCAAGTCGACAACGCCAAAAATCCGCGAGGCGTCGTCGACGAACGTGGCATTTTCCATTGCTGCCACGGCCTCAGCTATCAGACCTACGATCTCCGCAACAACGGGCAGCGTCTCAGCTACTCAGAGTTCCGTCTCACAGCGGCTGGCCCGAGTCTCGGAGCTGGTCCGTCCGGCACTCTCATCGCGACCGACGGCCGCCTCATCTTCTCCGATCAGCGAGGCGCCATCTGGGTAGTCCACCCCAACCAGCCGGATCAGCCCGAGTTGGTGTGGAGAGCCAGGGGTGTCATCAGCGGACTCGCCGTACGCGACAGTGCGGTGCTGGTGGCCGAGGCATCGGGCTCCATCACGGCGCTGGCAGGAGCGGCCGGGTAAAATATATGCCTGGACCGGCACACAGCGCGGAGGTGAAGAAGGCGCCGCCCAAAGCTGCGCCCGAAGCCGCTGTCGGCACGCAGGAAGACGTCGATACTGGCGCCGCTTCCGGCGTCCCGCTGTTCCTGCAGCGCCAGAGTACTGGACTGCAGCTCACGCCGCCGTTCCAGCCGCCGCCGAATCCGCTGCTGCCACGGACAGAGTGGCAGTTCCACCTCGACCCGCTGCTCGTCGCGCAGGCTCAGCTCTATGTTGACGAGATGTTGAACCCAGGCAGGGTAACAGCAGCGGCTGGCCAGGTAACGCTGGGTCCGCCCGCGGCTCCCCCTGC
>Ga0163150_10001623_pt1 | contig 37277 bp, 30 predicted proteins | sample OliLakLV19P2IB_FD_148628 | JGI IMG/M metagenome (GOLD analysis project Ga0163150, IMG submission 148628) | Freshwater microbial mat bacterial communities from Lake Vanda, McMurdo Dry Valleys, Antarctica - Oligotrophic Lake LV.19.P2.IB | ecosystem: Environmental > Aquatic > Freshwater > Lake >... | reverse complement strand
GCGGCAATGAGCACCCTCTGGTCTGCGTGAAACGCAAATAGAAATCCCGGCGATAGCCGTCCACAAATCAAACCCTAACTCGCTAACGAATCAACAGAGAAATTCCATTTCACGATGAACCAGGACATTGGAAAATTCCTTATCCAGCCGGGACAGTGGTTGCTCATTGTCGTGTCCATAGATTTCCTCATGAGCACCATTTTTGGTAGTCTTCTGTTGAGAATTCTGATGGAGGAACCTTACGATTTATTATGGATTCATGAAGTTGTTTGGAGAATCTTGCCGGCTTTTGTCTCAGCGGGTGTTATGTTTGTCGCAGCAAGGCGATTTCAAAGGGAGATTTACTGGCGCAGATTTTTCTACGCATGCTTCGCAATTGCAATGGTCGGGGCCATATGGTTTAGCGCCGCTGCGATTTTTCCCGACCTAAACTCTGATTTCAACCCTCTGTTTTCAGGGTCGGACTTTGGAGCTTTATTGTATATGGCGGTAATACTTGTGCTCGTCCCGTTTATTCAATTGAGCGCTCTCGTCGTGGCTGTTCTCAAAGACAAATCTTCAAAAATCACACGTCATTGGTCACATTGGTGCGGAGTGGTCACTTGGATGGCGCTACTGGCCGGTCACAATTTAGTCAGACTTTACACACTAATTCCACTTTACTTCGGCTAAACAGCTTGCCGCACGAATCGTTTCGCGGCAGTGGTGCGATAATATATTTTTTCACGCAGAGGCGCTGGGGACGCGGAGAGTAGCCGTGAGGCAACGCCTCGCACGGTGCTGGCAATTTTCTCACCAGCGAAGCTATAATGCCATTATGAGCAATATCACACCACAATTTGAGACTCTTACTGGTTTTTCCCCACCTTCGACGTTGGGGCCGTACCGCGCGGCTGATTATTGGGAATTGCCCGAAGGTGAACCCGTCGAACTCATTCAGGGACATCTCGTCATGTCCCCTTCGCCCAATTATTTGCATCAGGCTATTTCTCTCATGCTCTCAGAGTTTATTCTGCGGGCGGCCAGAACTGGTGGCGGCAAGGGTTGTGCGGCTCCCATGGATGTCGAGTTGGCGGATCATTCCATTCCGCAACCCGATTTGATTTACGTCGCCAAGGAACGGCGCAACATTGTCAAGCGGCATGTGATGGGTCCACCAGACTTGATCATCGAGATTCTCTCCGAAAACGCTCGCCGCGATCGCGTGGACAAGCTCAATATCTATGCCGAGTATGGCGTGGCCGAATACTGGATCGTTGATCCCGAAAGTCGCCATTTCGATTTTCTCATCAATCGCGACGGCCGTTTTGAGGTCCAGCCGCAGCACGACAATCGCTATCAATCGCCGAGGCTCGCGGAATTGTTTCTCGATCTTACAACTTTTTGGGCGGAAGTGGATCGATTGGTGAATGATAGCGAGTAATATTTCGCGCACTATAGTCCATGCCGAGCGTTGCTCGGCGGCTAATGCTCTTCGCGCCGTTATTGTCAGTTCCTATCATCCCGCCCCATGGTGACTTTCACTTGGCAAAGCAATGCGTGCGACGTGTTGGGGCTCGGCCCGCGGGCGGCGGGGCGGTTGGCGACCGTTGGCGTTCGGACCGTGCAAGAGTTACTGGCCGCTAAGCCGCAAGCGGCGGCGGATCGGCAGTTTTCGGTGGAAACCATCGCCGCTTGGCAGCGTGAAGCGCGGTTGCTGGTAGCCGTGCCGCAACTTTCCGCCGACGCGGCACGCATCTTGGCGGCGATTGAAATTGCTTCCGCCGAGCGACTCGCGCGGAGCACGCCTACCGAGTTGATTGCCAAGATCGAAGCGCTGTGGCGCGAACCGGCTCGCCATTCTTGGCTTACGGCCAAGGCCAAACCCACGACTGCCGAAATTTGTGCGTGGATTGCTTACTCTCATGAACAAGCGAGCGCGCAAGTCGCCGCGACGAAGCAAGCGGCGTAGTGCTAGCGAGATTTTTGAGTGCTGTCACAAGCTATTTGGTGGCAACACACGCACATCGACACAAGACGCGGTGTACGGGAATTCAGCAGGAAAACAAATTGTTTCGTGCATGTCTTCATCAATAACAACATGGAATCGAAAAAGTTTTTCAGGACTTTCAAAACCGACCTTGACCCCATTTCGAGGCGGCCTTATTCTCCCCCCCACGACGAATGAACAAGAGTTGCTGATGTCTCTCAAGGCAGGGAAGCCCTCGCGAGCAACATCAAAACAACGAGACACGTGCAGGGTCGACTAGCTTGCGAAGGTCGACCCCGAAGCGGTTGGTAGGCACGGACGCCTTCCACCGCCTCGATACACTCCCGACGAGTGAGATGCGACACACTTCTCACCCGTCCGCCTGACGGCAAGCGTCATTGCGTCCAATCGCTCCCGGAAAAGTAACTACGTCCTTTGCCCCCCTGGGACGTGTGCTTTTCTGGGAGCTTTTTTATGCGCTGATTGCACCGCCCGCTACTGCATTTCTAAAATTGGGGGGCTCGCCGCGTTGGAATTCTTACACTCACCTGTAACAGGCGGTTCTTTCTTACGCTTAAACAAGGGGTAGGATTCCCCCAAAGGGACTGCGCTGCGCCGCTAGCTTGCGACATTCGTACGTTCCTGCTTTTTCGCGCCATTCCTCATTTTGGTTCGCTGACAGTCCAAGCTGACTGGCAAACGACCGCAATTCGCGTCGAATCGCTCGCTGAGCTGCCAAGATCCCGCTGAAATACACCTTTGGCACGCCCTGTGCATCTACTTTTCGTAAGCGCAGATCGCTCTGCGCGACAATGTCAACATTTCTTGCGGTAGTGGATCACGCCGCGCAACTGTTCAACTTCCCGCCAGCAGAACGAATCGAGCGACGGGAGACTCGTGCCGAGAGAGCACGATGGAGAGAGATCATGGGCAAGAAATTTTTCCTTCTAGGTAGTGCAATAACTGCTTTGTTGATTGGTTGGCGTGGCGAAATTGCCAGCGCTCAGCCAGCACCACCGGTTCCCGCCGGTCAACAACAGCAAATGCCTGAACCCGAAGTCCTTGACCAAGGGCCGATTCATGAGGCGTTCGCCGAGCCAATGATGCTCGATCAGCAAGACTGGGAAGTCGTCGCCAAGCAACCTCCGGCACCTGTCAATGAATTGCCTCCTGAGCAACAGCCCGAGGGGCAGAACGTTCAATGGATTCCCGGCTATTGGATGTGGGATCGCGAGCGCGAAGATTTTCTGTGGGTGAGTGGCATGTGGCGCGATGTGCCGCCGGGCCGCAATTGGGTTCCCGGCGAATGGCAACAAGCCGACGCTGGTTTCCAATGGGTGCCAGGCTTCTGGGCCGATGCCAAGCAACAACAAGTCCAACTTTTGCCGGAACCCCCCGCGACGCTTGATACAGGCCCTTCGAGTCCCGCCCCTGGGGAAAACTATCTCTGGGCCCCGGGCAACTGGTCTTGGCAAAACGGCGAATATGCTTGGCAAACGGGTTACTGGTATGAAGCCAATCCCAACTGGGTGTGGGTTCCTAACTATTATTCCTACACGCCGAGAGGTTATTGTTACGTGAATGGTTATTGGGACCATTTGCCCTACAATCGCGGCCTGCTCTATGCCCCTGTTTATTGGGGAAACAATTTCCGCGGTGGCTATGCCAATCGCTATTGGCGGCCGCGCAGCATTATCAACACGGGATTGTTGATTGGCAGCCTGTTTGTTGACCGCGGCTATGGTCATTACTACTACGGCAACTGGCGCGGCGGCGCGCCTAACTGGTTGCAACCATGGGGTTACAACTATGGCAACTACGGCTACCGTGGTGGCAACCGCTACGGTTACGACCCCATGTGGGCCCACTATCGTTGGAGCAATCGAGATCGCTGGGACAACGACCGTTGGGACGACCGCGACAACTGGAATGATCGTGGTCGTAATGGCGACAATTGGGATAATTGGAGTTGGGATGGCCGAACTGGACGCGGCGGCGATTGGAATGGCCGCCCCGGTGATCGCGATGGTCGCCCTGGTGACGGACGTGACCCAAGAGATCGTGACATTGTTGGCGATATCGCCGACGGAGTCGCAGTGGGTCGCAATGGCGATGGCCGCCGAAGCCGCGATTTAGTGACGACGGTTGAAGATTTGACTCGCGACGGAGGCAGTGTGCTCCGCACTCGTGATTTGAGCGAAGCCGATATCAATCGTTATCGTGACCGGGCCGAGAATTTCAATCGTCGTGGCCGCGATATCATTGCCGACACCAATGTTGGTGCCGCTGGTGCGGTTGGTGGTGCTCTTAACGCTGAGGGACGGAGCCGCGCTGACGTACGGAGTCGCGTCGATGGCCAAGGCCGTGGCCGCGTCGGAGCGGATGGACAAGTTGGCGTGGGTGCCGATGGGCAAGTTCGCCAAGGTGGCCGCAACCGTGGTCAGCTTGACGGTCGCGTCGGTGTTGAAGGCAATACGCGAGTTGGCGAAAACCTACGTGGCCGTGTTGGTGTTGATGCCAATACGCAGATTGGCGGCAACACTCGCATTGACGGTAACAACCAAGTGCGCCGTGGTGAAGGTCGTGGTCCGCTGCCGGGCGTTGATTTGAACAATCAAACCAATGCTCAGGGGGGTATTGATGTTCGCGCGGGTGACCGTGTGAGAGGTCAGGTCGATGGGAATATCAACCAACAACTTCGTGGGCGCTTGGATCAGAACCTCAACCAGAATCCCAACATTGAAGGCCGCGCTTACACGCGTACTCAACCAGGGATTCAGTATGGTGATCGCTCGCGTGGTCAGGTCCAAGGTGGCAGCCTTCCCGATAACGTGTCGCGTAATCTCGAAGGGCCGATTCAGCAACGTGTGATGCGACTCCCTTCGGGACAACAAGTGATGCCTCAAGGCCAGAACTTCCGCTCGCGAGTTGAAGGTGCTCCACAAGGCAACTTCAATCGGGGTGGTGGCCAAGGCCAACGCAACTTCAACATTCCGCAACAGGGGGGTGGTGGTCAGCGTGCCATTCAACAAGCGCCCCAAAATATCCAGCGCAGTCTCCAAGGTGGAGGCGGTGGTGGTGGACGCCAATCCTTCCAAGGAGGTGGCGGTGGTCGAGGCGGCGGTAATCCCTTCGGTGGTGGCGGCGGAGGGGGTGGCCGAGGACGAGGCGGTGAAGGCGGCGGTGGCCGCGACAAAGATTAAGAACGGACTCTGATTGGCAACTCTGATCGCTGGGCATCGACCACAAATCGATGCCCAGCTTTTTTTGCGCTTACGGCTTAACCGCTTTCGAGTGCTAGCACGTCCACTCATCCGCGTTGTGAGAAACATCCTCTCGGCGTACAATCCGCCCTTGGATTTTGTCACCAGGTTGCGTCAAGGAAGACCCACCCATGAGCACGGAAGCCGCGCTCCGTCGGCGAGCGAATCACCCCCAATTTTCTCCTCCCCTGGCTGAAGCCGAAGTTCTGCGGCTTGGCCGCGAAGTGGTGCGGACCGAAGCCCGCGCGCTCAACGATCTCGTGAAGCAGATCGACAGCAATTTTTTTCGCGCCGTGCGGATGCTCCATCGCTTGCCGGGCGATCTGATCATCACCGGCATGGGCAAGGCGGGGCACATCGGGCAGAAGCTCGCTGCCACGTTCGCCTCCACCGGAACTCGTGCCCATTTTCTGCATCCCGCCGAGGCCGTGCATGGCGATCTCGGTCGCGTGCGGCAGGGAGATGCCGTGCTCGTGCTTTCGCAAAGTGGCGAGACGAGTGAAGTCGTCGGTCTGCTTCCCAGTTTCCGCCGTATTGGCGTGCCGTTGATCGCTGTCACCGCTTCACGCAAGAGCACCCTCGGCCAGGTTGCCGACATTACGATTCAACTCGGCCAACTCGACGAAGCCTGCGCGTTGGGGTTGGCGCCCAGCACGAGCACCGCCGTCATGTTAGCCTTGGGCGACGCGCTGGCTTTGGTGGTGAGCCGACTACGTGGTTTTGCCGCCGAAGATTTCGCCAAGTTTCATCCGGGCGGGGCGCTGGGTCTCAAACTCAGTAGCGTCGAGGATCACATGCGGATTCTCGACGAATGTCGCGTGGCCGCCGAGGATCAAACCATTCGCGAAGTACTCGTCACCTGCACCAAGCCGGGTCGCCGCAGTGGGGCGATCATGTTGGTCGACCAGGCGGGGCGACTCACCGGTTTGTTTACCGACAGCGATCTCGCGCGGCTGATTGAGTGTCGCCACGATGCGGCGCTCGATAGGCCCGTGGTGGAAGTGATGATCAAATCCCCTCTGACCGTGAGCGAAGGAGCCAGAATGAGCGATGCCGTGGAACTGCTGGCGGACCGTAAGATCAGCGAACTGCCCGTGGTCAATGGCGCAGGCAAGCCGGTGGGCATGATCGACGTGACCGACGTGGTGAGCTTGCTCCCCGCCACGGAAGTCACCGCACAACAAACACGCAAAGCCGCCCGCACGACGATCCGCATCTACGACGCCGATGAATACGCGGATTGAGGTGGTTGGAGAGTGTCATTCCCGCGCAGGCGGGAATCCAGTTGACAACGGTTCCATCCTGGATCCCCGCCTGCGCGGGGATGACAGTTAGGTTGAATAGCGAATAGGCAAGCCGTGTATGACTCTCACCCACAAATGTTCCGCGATCCGCCTCATTCTCTCCGACGTCGATGGCGTGCTCACCGACGGGCGGTTGACGTACGACAACCATGGAGTTGAAGCCAAGCAGTTTCACATCCGCGACGGTCAGGGAATTCGTCTGTGGCAACAAAACGGCTTTGCCTTTGGGATCGTCACGGCCCGGAGTTCGCAGGTCGTGAAACTGCGTGCCGAGGAGCTGGATATCGTGATTGTCCGTCAAGGGGCCAAAGACAAACTCTCCGCAGTGCGCGAAATCGCCACGGAGCTCAAACTCACGCTCGATCAAGTTTGTTACGTGGGGGACGATTTGCCCGACCTCGCTTCGATCCAGAGTGTAGGCTTGGGAGTGGCGGTGGCCGACGCCGCCGAAGAAGTTCGCCAAGCTGCCGCGTATCTCACGAGCCAACCCGGCGGGCAGGGGGCCGTCCGCGAGTTGATTGAATTGATCCTGAAAAACACCAACCGCTGGGAAACCACCATACGCAAATATTCTGTGTGAAAGCCCCGGCGAAACCGCTCGCCGCGGCGAGCGGTTTCGCGATTTCATTCCGCAATCCGCAATCTGAACTCCGCAATTCTTCCCATGCTCATCCGCCTTACCCATGCCGCGATTGCCTTTGCCGTCACGGTGGTGGTCTACCAGGCGTACGTGCTGCTGGCCGTGCCGTTTATCGATCCGCCGCGATTGCAAGTGGTCGCGCACCTTGGCGGCGCGAGTGATGTCAACTCTCCCGATTACAAACCCGCTCACAAGCATCGCGAGCTCTTGGCCGCTTACTTTCCCGAGGGGCATTGGACGCTGCTCACCCCGCCGAAAAGTTTCGACAACGGCCAGGCGATGATTGTCCTCGACGATTATCAACCCAAGGAAGATGGCGAAGTCCGCGTCAACAAATGTGCCGTCTTGTTCTTTCCCCATGAGCGCGAGCCCGGCGAAGCCCCCCCGCGCGACGCGGTCATTCTCGAAGCACCCCACGGCGCGGTCATCCAACTCGACGCAGGCTTTCGCGCGGGGCTCAACGGCATTGGCCGCTTGCAGTGGGCCAGACTTTTGGGCGACATCACCGTCCGCAGCGACATGCGCGAAGAGGGGCCGCAGGACGATCTGCTCCTCAAGACCCGCGATCTGTATATGAACCAGGATCTCATTCGCACCGATGCCGAGGTCGACATGCGGCTCGGCGAGCATTGGGGTAAAGGCAAGGAACTCGAAATTCGCTTGGTCGCCATCGAGCGCGGCCAAATGGGTGCCGGCCCGGACATCGGCGGTATCGATTCGCTAGAAATCGTCGAAAATGTCGCGGCCCATCTCGCGGTGCAAAGCACGGGACTCTTCGACGGAAAAAGGGTGCCGCAAGGAGAAATGCCCCCCGTGCATGTCACGAGCGCGGGCCGTTTCAAATTCGATTTCACGGCCAATCTTGCGTCGTTTGTCGAACGGGTGCGGGTCGAGCAAACCTACTCCAACGGGGCACGGAATCGTTTGAATTGCGATGCCTTGAATCTCTACTTGGCCGCTGATGACGAAACCATCTCGCCGGTCGTCGAAGACCCCGCCAAGGTGACCTCCGTCGCGGGTCGCACGCGCACCGTCAGTACGCTCCATGCTGGCACGGTGGAAGCCCATGGCACGGAACTCTCGCCCGTGGAGCTGACCTCCGACACGCACGGCGCGGCGGCCAAGTGTGGCTTGATGCGCATCGAACTCGGGCCTCAGCGTGTCACGTTCAGTGGGCCAGATGAAATCGTGCTCAACTATCAGGGCAACGAAATTCACGCCCCGCTGGTCCAGTACACGGCCCCCGAAAAGAATTCTGGCCAGCGCATCGGCACACTCCTCGCCGCGGGCAATGGCTGGTTGAAGGCACTACCCGGTGAGAATGGTGCCCAGCAGTTCGAGCTCAACTGGAGCGATGGCATGGAATTGCGCCGCGTGGACAATCAACCCGTGCTCAGCGTCCAGGGTCGACCACGCCTCACCATGGCCGGTGGGCGCTTGTGGGCCGATGAGTTGGAACTTGTCTTGCGCGAGCGCGCCTTGGACGGCAGCGAAAACAATATGCTCCCCGCCGACGTGGTTCCCGAGCGGATGATTGCCAGCGGACACGTCGACATGCAATCCGCCGAGCTCAGCGGCAAAGTGAACCAACTCGCCATTGATGTCCGTTATCTACCGAGTGATTTGGTGCTCGGCAGCGCCTCGGGTGCCGGTTCGCCAGCGGAAAATGCTTCGCTGTTGGGGGGTGGTGCTGCTGGGGGCAGATCCTACTTTGTCGACGGCGAAACGCTGGACGTGGAAATGGTGGTCCGCGATGGCCGCACTGCGGTACGTTCACTCGATGTGCGTGGTGATTTGTTGTTCCGCGAAGAAGCCGTCGGCGGCGCGACGCAACCACTCATCGTCCGGGGCAAGGAACTGGCGGTCCGCAAAGCCGATACCCCGGCCGCCGAAATTTCTCTCAAAGGCCAACCCGCCACGATCACCGCGCAGGGGATGTCGATTCAAGCCGTCGAAGTGTTGGTCAATCGAGGCACGAGCGGAGCATTGATTAACTCGCCGGGCCAACTGCAGATTCCCATGACCCGCGATCTCGCCGGCAATCCGCTCGCCCAGCCCGAGCCGCTCGAAATCACTTGGCAAGGTGGTATGAATTTGGAAAACGATCGCGTCACGTTCCAAGGCGACGTGGTGGCCCGTACTTCGTCGGGACAACTCAACACCAATCGACTCGTGGCGGTGCTTTCCCAAGCGATTCAATTCGATGGTGCCACCAACCGGGATCAAACTCAACTCGCCCAAATCGAATGTTGGGAAGGGGTCGCCGCCCAGTTCGTCCAGCGCGATGCCGTGGGCACGACCTCGGTGCATCGCATGGCGCTCGAGTCGATTTCCGCCAATCAACTCACCGGCGTGATCGCGGGCAGTGGCCCTGGCTGGCTCGAATCGGTCCATCTCTCGACAAGTGATCCGGCCCCCGTCCCGTTTGACGACGTGACTCCCGAAGCAAATTTCACCCCCGTCGCGGCGGCTCGTCCCGAGCAACGCTTACGGTTCTTGAAAATCGAATTCAATCGTGGTGTGGAAGGGAACTTGCTCGAACAAAAAGGTCGTCGCGTGGCGCTGCTGGGTAACGTCCACGCTGTTTACGGGCCCGTCGATTCCTGGGAGCAAAAACTACCGACGATCCCCCAAGGCCCGCTTGGCCCCGACACGATCTACATCGAAAGCCAACGACTGCAAGTGGCGCAAAGCCCCAATGCGCGGTTGCAACCCGATTCACGTTTGGCAGCGGTCGAACTGATGGCCGAGGAAAATGTGGTCATCGAAGGCTTGGCCGGTCAGCAAGGCACCTTCGTCGCACGCGCCCATCGGGCAAAGTTCGACCAACAGAAATCCAAGTTCGTGCTGGAAGGCGACGGCGTGCGACCGGCGGTCCTCTCCCGCGAAAAGTATCCCGGCGGCCCGCTCGATGAACAATCTTTCAACAGCCTCGAATACTATCAAAGCACCGACGAATGGAAAGCCACCGGCGTCGGCCGCGGCCAAATCAACGGTCTGAATTTCAATACGCCCACGAAATAAAATTTAGCCTGGGGTGAAAGAAACGAGTTCCACGAGTTTCGACACCCCAGGGGAACCTTTAAACTCGCAACCGTTCCCGCTCCAATCTCTCCATCAGAAACGCGAACGCCGGTTCCGCCATTCGTGCAAAATACTTCCACGTATGCCCCCCCGCGCGGGTTTCCAGATCACATTCATGCGGCACGCCGAGCGAGTAAAGTTTCATTCGCAACCGATCTGCCGAGTCCCACCAGCGCACGTCGTCGGGATCGCAACAGAACCATTGATTTCGCGGCCAGTTCAGTGGATGAATATGCAGCGTCGCCGTGTCTTGCCGGCCCGCTTCGGCATCGCGATACATGCGTGAGAGCGTGGCGTCCCCCTCGTCGATTCGCTTCTGAAAATCAATCGCCGGAAACACTGCCGCCACGGTCGGAAAAATATTCGGATACTTGTAGGCGAGCCGCAACGCACCCTGGCCCCCCATGCTGAGCCCCAGCAGCGCAATCCGCGGCGGCACGGCTTGCCAACGCTCGGCCATCTCCGGCAGCACACTTTGCAAAAGATACTTCTCGACCGTGATCTTGGGATCAAATTCCACCGCGATGCGATCCGACCACCAAGTCACCCCCGTGATCGGCGCGATCGCGCGTAAGCCATGCTGCTCGAATTGCTGCGTGATCCGCGGATGCTCGGCCAGGTTCTCGACGTGGCTGCCATGCAGGTACAACACCGTGTAACCGTGCGGCGAGGGCACGGTCGGCTCGAAAATTCGACAAACATGCCCCTCGACGGTGATTTCGGACCATTGATCGGCATGAGTCGGCACGTAATTCGCTCCCTAAATACTTGCCGCTTGCGGCTTAGCGGCGCGGACAATATTACTACAATACCAACTTCACCCACCTTTGGATGCCATGGCCGTGCCGCAAAAAATCGTTCACCTCATTGGCACGCTCGGCCAGTTCGACGCCTCGCACAATTTGCGCGAGCTCGCCCGCAGCCAAGTCTTTGCTGGCAGCGAAGTAACGCTGATCGCCTTTTCCGCTTCTGGCGAATCGCGAAAAGAGTTGGCATCGCATGGCATCAAGTTGGATATTATTTGCAAGCGCTGGGGTTACGATCCTTTCGCCGCCCGGCAGCTAGTGCAGTCGCTGCAAGAATTGCGGCCCGATATTGTGCAGTTGTGGGGCCAGCGTGCAACCGATGCCGCGCTCATCGTCCGTCGCGCACTCCCTGACGCTGCGTTGGTCGCGACTCTGGTGAAGGTTCCCCAACTCCGCAATCCTTGGTGGCCCAACAAAAGCCTCGCTGCCCTGGATGCGATTGTCGTCGAACGCGCGGCCCTCCGCCAAGAATTCATGGATGCAGGTCAGGGGGAAGAAAAAGTTCACGTCATCCCGCCCGGCATTGCGCTGCCGACTGGCGAAGTCCAATCTCGCCGCGACTTGCTCGCACATCTCAACCTGCCGAGTGAAGCCCGTCTCATCACGGTTGCCGGGCCACTCGAGCGTTGGCAACTGGTCGACGAAGCGATCTGGTGTTTCGAGTTGATTCGCATCCTTCACGAACATGCTTGCTTGGTTATTGTAGGGGACGGCCCGGAACGCCCGCGGCTCGAACGCTTCACTCGCCAAGTGACCGACCCCAATGTGGTTCGCTTTGTGACTTGCGCGGAAATGCTCGATGATGTGCTCGCTCACACCGAAGTTTATTGGCAACCCGGCACCAGCCAAGCCATTTCCTCCGCGCTTCTCATGGCCATGTCGCGAGGGTTGCCGATTGTGGCTAGTAACACTCCCGCCCATCGCCGCGTGATTCAGTCGGAATCGAATGGTTTTCTCGTCCCGCCAGCCAAACGGGCCATCTGGGCACGTTACACCGACCAACTTCTCCGCAACCCCGATTTGCGCACCAAGCTCGCAAACGCCGCTCGGCACAACGTCGCCGAAAACTTTTCGCTCTTGACCATGGCCCAGGCCTACGACCAACTCCTCCGCGACCTCGCGGCCAACAAAAGATCGTTATGCTCTCAACCTTCGTAATTATCGGTGTGACGGCCTTGGTGACGTTGTTTGCCACGCTCATCTTCCGCAATCTTGCCACGCCCGAACGCAAGTTGAATTATCAACTGCGGGAATTGGCGGTCGACGACCCCACGTTTGAACGCTGCATGGCCCATCTGCTGGGCCCACCACTCGTGGGTGGCAACCGCGTGACGACCTTGCTCAACGGCGACGAAATTTTCCCTGCGATGCTTGCCGCGATCCGAAACGCACGGACCAACATCACCTTTGAAACCTACATCTACTGGTCGGGCAAAATCGGTCAGGAATTTGTCGATGCCCTCTCGGAACGCGCGCGCTCTGGAATTCGTGTCCACGTGCTCTTGGATTGGCTCGGCAGCAATCGCATGAGTGCGAAGGAACTCGACGAACTTCGCCAAGCAGGCGTCGAAGTCGAGCGTTATCGTCCTTTGAGTTGGTACAGTCTTTCCCGGATGAACAGCCGCACGCATCGTAAAATTTTGGTCGTCGATGGTCGGATCGGCTTTATTGGTGGAGTTGGGATCGCGGACCAATGGTCTGGCCATGCGCAAGATGCCGACCATTGGCGCGACACCCATTATCGTGTGGAAGGCCCCGTGGTGGCTCACTTGCAGGCCGCCTTTACCGACAACTGGCTCAAAACCCACGCCAATGTGCTCAATCACGCCGATTACTTTCCGGAACTGAAATCCGTGGGGGACACCTGGGCGCAAGTTTTCAAAAGCTCGCCGCGCGAAGGGGGCGACAGCGCGCGGCTCATGTTTCTGCTGTCCCTCGCCGCAGCTCGGCAGCGCATCCTCATCGCCAATTCCTACTTCGTCCCCGATGACCGCACGAGCGAAGAATTAATCACCGCCACTCGGCGTGGGGTTCGCGTGGAAGTCATTGTTCCCGGCTCGAAGATCGACACGGCGATCACGCGCCGCGCTTCGCGTTCGCAATGGGGTCCGCTCCTCGCCGCGGGAATTGAAATCCACGAGTACCAGCCCACCATGTTCCACTGCAAAGTGATGGTGATCGACGACCGCTGGGTCTCGGTCGGCTCGGCGAATTTCGATAATCGTTCGTTCCGCTTGAACGACGAAGCGAATCTCAATGTCATGGACCGGAAGTTCGCCGAGGAACAAGCGATAATTTTCGAGCAAGACAAACACGTCTCGCGGCAAGTCACCTACAAAGAATGGCAAAAACGGCCTTGGCCCGAGAAGATCATCGAAAATCTCGCGGGTCTACTCCGCTCGCAAGTTTAATTTGAGCTATGGCTAACCAAAAGCGATTTTCGTCTTTCCCGCGCAGGCGAGAATCTAGTGTCTACGGCCTCGCCCTGGATTCCCGCCTGCGCGGGAATGACAACGTACCGGGGTGGTCGATGGCAGATTACTCACGCTGACTGCTCACATGCAATCCGCCGCACACGCGACGTACACGACGCCGTGTCAATCGTCGGGGGGAACCACACCGTTTCCTGCATTTTCAGGGCATAACCGACCGTGCGGCGGCGTAGTTCCGAGGGAGTCCACTGGCGGCGAATCTCCGCACATTCCAGCGCGATCTGGCGGGGCGTCGGCAAGTAGTCGGGGCAGGCTTTCATGGGCTGGTGCTCCAGTGTTAATAAATACCAGGGCCGAGAACTCGCGAGGGCGGGCAAGATTGGGCATCTTAAGCGGCTCTCGGCCCTGGTGGGCGGCAAGCTTGAGCACACTCTAGCCGCGCTTCGTTGCGATTTCGTGTAGGTTTCGCGAATTCTCCAAGAATTTCGCGCGGCCTTTTGACGTAGGAACGAGCTTTGCCCAATTCCCAATAACCACTAGAATCACTGTTCTCATCGAATAAACCCGTAGCCATAGCCGGACCGCAACGCGGTCCACGGAAATACAACGGCACCAGCGCCGTCTCTCCAGGGAGGAATCGCATCGTGATGAAGGATGTACTGGCCGTGGTGCTCGCGGGCGGCAAGGGAACCCGCCTCGAACCACTAACGCGCGAACGCGCCAAGCCCGCCGTCCCCTTTGGCGGCATCTACCGCATTATCGACTTCACGCTCTCCAACTGCATCAACAGCGGGATTCGCCGCATTCTCGTGCTCACCCAGTACAAGGCGATGAGCCTCGACCGCCATCTGGCCACCGGTTGGCGACACTTGCTCAGCCGCGAGTTGGGCGAATTCATCGACATCGTTCCCCCCCAACAACGCATCGACGAGCAGTGGTATCAAGGCACCGCCGACGCCGTGTACCAAAACATCTACACCTTAGAAAAGGAGCGTCCCGAACACGTCGTGATTCTTGCCGGCGATCACATTTACAAAATGGATTACGGCAAAATGGTCGACTACCACAAGGCCAATAATGCCGATCTCACGATTGCCGCGTTGCGGGTGAGCAAGGCAGAAGCCACCCAATTCGGCGTGATGCAAACCGACGCGAGCAATCGTTTGGTCGGTTTCGAGGAAAAGCCAGCGAATCCCAAAACCATGCCGGGCGACGACAAGACGTGTCTCGCCTCAATGGGCATTTACGTGTTCAACGCCCACTTTCTGTTCGACCAACTCTGCCAAGATGCCACGCTGCAAAACAGTGCCCACGACTTTGGCCGCAATATTATCCCGTCGATCATTCAGTCGCATCGCTTGATGGCTTATCCGTTTATCGACGAAAACTCGAAGGCCGATTGCTATTGGCGCGACGTTGGGACCCTCGACGCCTACTATCAATCCAACTTGGAACTGACCGACGTCGAGCCGCTCTTGAACCTCTACGACTATCACTGGCCCGTGCGAACCGATCAGCCGAATCTCCCGCCTCCCAAGTTCGTGTTCGACGAAGACTCGGGTCGACGAGGCGTGGCGACCGACAGCATCGTGTCGGCCGGTTCGATTATTTCGGGCGGCAAAGTAAGCCGCAGCATCCTCGGCCCCCGCGTGCGGGTGGAAGAACGGGCCGAAGTTACCAATTCGATCCTGTTCCGCGGGGTGCGCGTCGGCAAAGGGGCCATCGTTCGCAACGCGATTGTCGACAAGCACGTCGTGATCCCGGACGGAGCCGATATCGGCGTCGATTTGGCGCGCGACATCCGCCGCGGCTTCACCGTCACCGAAGGGGGCATCGTGGTCGTCCCCGTGATCGAAGCCGCCGAAGAAATCTTCGCCAGATAAAGGCTGTTAGCCGGCAGCGTCCCGCTGCCGCTAGGGCAACTGTCGCACTGGCTGAGCCGCGGGACCCTTCCCCGCCCACAGACTGTCATACTCCGCCGCCTCGACTTCGAGTTGCGACATGTTCAGCAACCCGACCATGCGTTTCCCGTCCACACCTTCGGCTTCAAAGATCACCGGCTCGGTGCTCCCCATCATATTACCGACCACGCCATAGCGAATCTTGAACGGCTGCCCGTCACGCTCGCTGATGAACAACTGATCGGTCGTGGCGGAGTCGATCCCAATCCGTGCGAGCTTTTTGGGGTTAAACGTTCGCAAGAACTCTTTGAACTTGGCCTCATCAGCCGGTCCTTGCCAATTGTTTTCTGATTGGTATGCGACATACAAATTGGCCAGCCGTTGCAGGTTCGTGGCGTTCGCCTCGGCGACCGCCTCGTGGGGATCAACGCTCCCCCGACAACCCATGAACAGGCCGACGGACAACAAGCAAACCACCAGACGCATCATGGCGATACTTTCAGAGGATTGAGTCAAGAATTAAGCTGCTAACGAACGCTAACCGAGATTCTACCAAGACGCCTAGAGACTATCGAGTGTGATTGTGGACCCATCGGAGCGTTTGCCGAGCTTGTCCAGCAGCACGAGATCAGCATCATTGGAAATCGTTCGTGCCGAGCCGTCGCCAAATACTGAACAAATGATCCCTGGATGCGCCGAACCGAAGCCCTGCTCGGGCGCACCGGTGGCGGGAGAACCGCTTGCTCGGGGATCGCTATCCCCCAGTACGCGAACTTCAAATTGAGGTAGCTTCCGATCCGTCAAGGCACCGAATTGTCTCATGTGCGGCCAGTCGGCCCCCGTGTAATATCCGTAAACTTCCCAATAGGCAAAGCTCGGCAAAGACCAAAATTTTTCCGAGACGGCTTTTTCAGAAATCAAGATGGTGTTTGACGTGCCGTCTTCGATCGACTTCGTGTTGATATTGCCCCATTTCCAGATTTGAGGCCCTTTGGTTACGTTGACGTGCCCTCCCTTGACCAAGATGCCAGTCCAGACAACTTCTTGCTCATTTGGGGTAGGGTCTCTTGTCTCTTGCCATTCGAATCCGGGTAACCAGTTCGTGTCGTTGTGGCTTGCCATGACGCCGGCGTAATCACCGAGGGCATAAAGATCAACACTATTAACGGCGAAGCGCCCAACCCGCGAGGGGCAAGTGTAAGAGGAAACAGTCTTCTCGATCATGTCGGTCGCTCGAAAACCCGAATTGGCGGGGGTGCCATCACCGCGACGCAGATCATGCAGAGCTTGTTGCTCGATGTAGGGGAGTATCTGATACATCCAACCCGCATTCTCATAACCATATTTAGCTTTAACTTGCTCTGCTGGGTTAAGAAACTGCTGAACGGCGCCTCCCGCCGTGGGGAAATATCTGCTAGATGACTCAAACAACTGACAAGCAAGGCCCAGTTGCTTCATGTTGTTGAGGCACTGCGAACGTCGGGCGGACTCCCGCGCCGCCTGAATCGCGGGTAGCAACAGCGACACGAGTACGCCAATGATGGCGATCACCACCAGCAGCTCCACCAAGGTAAAGCCCAACGATCGACGCCGCTCAAACGAAACTGACATGGAAATGACCTCCGAAAACTCGTCACGGGACAAGACACATCGAACAGCAGCAAGTGAATAACCCCCTCCCTGCTACCCCAGGGAGGGGTGATCTACTTGAAACTACTAACAACTAACCAAGCGTTGCCGGGCTACCCCACTCGGCATCGCCTGAACTCAAATTCTAGCACTCTGTATGTTTCGGGTGAGCTTGCCAACACAACAAGCTCCCCATCACCACCAACCAAGCCGATGTCGGCTCGGGCACCGCATTCAAGGCCCCTAATGCGCCGCCATTGTAGGCACCTTGCCAAGTCGCCAAGTCGGCCGCGCTAAATGCCGTCGGCGATTCACCTCGTTGCCAAGCCAGGAAATCAAGGCCGCCGACCGCGCCATCGCCGTCGAAGTCGCCAGGAACGCCGGGCAGGACCTCGGTGGCTGAGACATTGTCAAACCACATCGGGTGATTGGCTCCGTTACCGAAGTCAACATTAAGCACAAGGAAAAACACGCTGGCGGTACCGGCAGGTGCGACGGCCTGGGCCTCTGCGAACACCCATTCGTTTACCGGGCTGTCGATATTCAAGAATGGAAGGGCTTCGGCGCCTGGAAAGTCATTGTTGGGTTGGCCGATGCTTATCGACGCAGGCGCAAGGTCAACACCTGCCGCGTCTTCAAACACAATCTTGAAGAGGCCAAAAGTTGGTCCCGCCGGCAACGCGACCTCGGTCAACATGTAACCAGAGAGATTGAACTCATCTCCCCCACTTGCAGGAAAACGACCCACCGACGGTTGGGAAAAGCCCCCTTGGCTAACCTCTGGTACGCCATCAGATGGAGCAGTCAGATTAACTGCAAAACTTCCACTTTGAGCGCCAATTCCGGGTGCGCCGACGGATTGACTACCGCCCAGACCTACTAGATCCCAACCAGTCAAGTCACCAGTCTCAAAACTTGGATTTAAAAGAAGATTTTGGGCCGAAGCGTCGGCAGAGAGTAGCAGGCAACCAAACAATAACAACACTCCCATTAAAATACTCTTCATCAGTCGTACTCTCAAGTTGAAGAAATAGAGAAGAAAAAGATTTTGGAACTTGGCGGAAATGCCACGACAAATCAAACAGCTATTCAATTTCCCTCCACCTGTATCTAGGGGAGGGGAGTTTTTTTAAGACCACCGATAAGACCAAGCTATGCCGGGCTACCCCACTCGGCATCGCCTGAACTCAAATTCTAACACTCTGTATGTTTCGGGCGAGCTTGCCAACACAATAAGCTACCCAGCACCACCAACCAAGCCGAGGTCGGCTCGGGCACGGCATTCAAGGCAGCCAACGCGCCGCCGTTATAAGCACCTTGCCAGGTGGCCAAGTCGGCCGCGCTAAATGCCGTCGGCGATTCACCCCTTTGCCATGCCAAAAAATCACGCCCGTCCACATCGCCATCTCCATCGAAGTCGCCAGGAGTTCCTGCTTCCACCAACATGGCTTGCAGATCATCAAAGTAGGCCGTCCCGGCGCTTTGATCCACAAAGAGCGCGAAGAACTTCACCTGCACCGTGCCTGCCGGTGCCACGCCCCGCGCTTGGGTGAACTGCCACTCATTCACCGGCGAGGTGCTATTCAAACGCGGCAATGACTCGATGCCAGGAAAATCGAGACCCGCATCTTGACCGATGCTGACGCTGGCGGGCGGGAGGTCTACCGCACCGTCGGAAAAGACGATCTTGAGTGTCCCGAAAGTTATATCCGCTGGCAACATTGCGGGGGTGAGCATGTAACCTTGGAGGTCCCACTCCTCACCCGGGCTGGCTGGTTTGCTCTGAAAGGCACCCGGAACGCCAAACCCGCCGCCGCCTTCTAGCTTCAAAGAGCCGATTCCCGTGCGTACGATGTCTGGGGAGGAAACCGAAACTGCGTTATTGAACAACTGGTCCCAATCCGTGGCGAAGGCCTGGGGCTCTTGATTCAAAACCGCATCCGTCTCAAATCCTGGATTCAGAAGTACGTTGCCCGCCGCCTGCGAGACAACACTGACCATCACAACCAGCGCGTTCAGCGCCAACATAGGTGTTCGACTCATGACACACTCCCCCTCGGAAAAGACTAGTAGAAAAGCACTCATGCGACGGCTGCGATACTTCGCCGGATGCCACAAAAGAAGTTCACGGCCACCGCGTCACAACAGGTCGTGTTCATCGCGCTGTTCAAGTAACACGCGAGAAACAGTTAGTATCATAATTATGAAATGGGCCAGTGTCAACATTTTTAAGGAAAAGATCGGCAAATGCAGAATAATCCCGTCAGAAGGCATTTTCTCAGAGAGGGGCCAGAAATCGACCAGAATAAGAGCATTCCGCATTTGAACTCCACAGAAATCCCTGGAATTTGACGATCCGACCAGCAACGCACCAACCATGTAACAGTTACACAGAAGCGATCCGAGTTCATCCAGCACACAGAGTCATTTCGCAGGGATTTCCGCCGCCACGCGTTAAAAATGAGCGCTTTTTCCAGCGCAACCACACTCTGTAGTGGCTAGTCTCGCACCAACCACTACAGGTTGTGGTTTGTCATTTCCAACACAACCAGGCCACAAAAAAAACCGGCGAATGCTTGCGCATCCGCCGGTTCTGGGAGTATGACATTGCTGTCATTGGGTGGGTCAATTAAATCTCGAGCGCGATCTTTTCTTCTTGCACCGCGAGCCGCAGCTTCGTGAGCGCCCGTGCTTCGATTTGTCGGATGCGTTCCTTGGTCACGCCGAGCTCCTCGCCGACTTCCTTGAGAGTCTGCGGTTCCTTCGAGTGATCGAGGCCGAAGCGGCCGACGATGATCTGCCGCTCCCGTTCGTCGAGGCGGCTGAGCACGCGTTGAATTTTCGACACGCGATCCTGCTGTACGTTTTCCTCAACGGTCGGATTGCTGCGGTTCTCTTGCGTAAGGTCGAACAATTCGTCGTAGCTCGTACGGAAACGATCGCGTTGACGATACTCGCCGGGGATCGTGCGAGCAAAGTTCTTCATGATCGCCCAACTGGCGTACGTGCTGAACTTGTTGCCCCGCGCGAAATCGAACTTCTCCACCGCCCGCAACAACGACAGGTTGCCGTCGCTCACGAGTTCGAAGAAATTCTGATCCGGCTTGACGTGCCGCTTGGCAATCGAAACCACGAGCCGCAAATTGCAGCGGGCGATCTGATTTTTGAGATCGATAATCTGCTCGTGCAGTTCCTCAATCTCGTCCATCAGCGACGACTTCGGCCGCTCGTAATCAAGTTGATCGCGGAGCTTGTTTGCCTTGTACTTCAGGTAGTTGTACAGGCGGAACAAATGCTGTTCTTGCTCGCGTGTTAAGAGCGGAATCTCGTACAAGCTCGCCAAATAAGGAGGCAAACCCGATGGACGCCGCGCCTTGCGGCCAGCTTCGACTTCCGGCATCGGACCAAGAATCGCGTTGTCGGCACCCTTCCGCGCGAAGCGGGGATTGTCGATGAAATCCAACGGCAGTTCCTTGATCCGTTCGGCACGCATTTCGTTGATTACGCGATAAACAGTCGTTTTCGTGCGGTTGTAATCGCGGCAGAGCTTATCGACCGAAACGCCACGCCGATACGCGCGGAAGATGTTGCTCTTCTGCACGTCGGTCAGCGGGCCCGAACCGGCGGGGAAAATCGCCGTCTCGGGATGTTCGGCGTCGTAAGTTCGCAGGGCGGCACGCACCGTCTCCACGCTGCGCCCAGTTCGCTCGGCCAACAGACGAGCGATCTCGCCTTGCCCGCGACCGGCGTGAGCCATCTCACGGGCCCGCGCCACGAACTCATCGCGTTGCTCGTCGGTGAGTTGGCTGAACTTCGCGCCACGTTCAACACGTTCAGCATTATTCTTGATGAAACGATCAACGCTGCTGCGCAGGAATCCCACGCGCTTACGACCGTCGAACACCAAGCGTCGGCTCACGAGACCGAGGGCTCGCCACCGCGAAATGGTTTTGGTCGAAACGTTAAATTGCTTGGCCAGTTCTTCGACGGTGAAAACTTGCTCACCAACGGCGTCGGCCGCGATTTCCACCATGTCCGAGAGATCCTCGACCAGTAGGCGTAGATCGTTCACCAGATCGTTGCCGCTAATCTTGCGATTGCCGGCTTCGGGGAGCGGCTTGCCTTCGATCCGCGACAAGACTTCGGCCGCGGGATAGCTGTTGTCCAAGACAACACTGGCAATCAGTTGCTCGGCGGCATCGATCCGCGCAAGCATTTCACCGCGCGAGGCCTGTTGCTGGCTGTCGCGATACCAGCGAATCACGGGGCTTTGATATTCGTTATGCATGGTCCACCTCTTCTCGCTGCTGTTCCTCTTGCCGCCAGCCCCGCGCATTTCTTGCGTTTCGACTGGTGCAATGGTGTGGTGTTCCGTGCGATTCCCTCCGCCCACAACCTGTTATTAAGGACTGCTCTTAAATAAGGGCAGTTTGTCGGCTTGTTGTTACGCCTTTCAGCAAAAAAGTTACTTACCCACCGGCTTACTTCGCTCGGCCGCTAGCAATCTTGACCCTACCGGGGTGAGTGCTAGCCATTTGGGACTACAGTTTGTACGCATATTAGTGGTTTTGGGTCGAGAGAAAGTTCACGAATGCCGACAAGATTGCGGTGCTGGCAAAGGGAGAAAGCCACATAAGTCCTTACTGAATAATACCTTGAGATTTAACTGGACATTTCGCTGCCAGTTGCGAAATCACGGTTACTACGACGCCCAGTTGGGAAAATACGCGGTTTAGCCAAACTGTCCGCTCGTTGGCTGAGCGGAAACTGTCCAGGTCAACTCAGCGGGCTTGGCAAAACGACTATATATATGTCTCCGCTAACCTGCGTTTCCTCACAGCCATGACCCCGCTACACTCCGCCTGTCCTGTTTGGGCGGGGCCTATTTTGGGCAGGCCACTTTTGGCTCGTTGGCTGACTGTTCCGGAGAGTGTTCCATGAAATCGCGTTTCGCGCTTGTACTGGTTGTTTGTGGGGTTTGTTCGGCTGTTTCGGCCGAGGCGGCCACGCCCAAGTATCTGCTCAAGGCGGAACTGCCGGCGGGAACAACCACCCAGGTGACGGTCAAACTCGAAGTCGGCGGCGAGTTGCTTGTTCCCACCGAGAAGGAAGGGGTCAAAAAGCTGCCCATGAAGGTGGTTGGCAATCTCGACTATCGGGAAAAGCTGATCGCCTGGTCGCCGGACCCGGCTGCGGTCGCTCGTTCGATCCGCGAATATGACTCGGCCATTGCCAAGTTTGAGGTCGAAGAACAGACGACCGACCGCACGTTGGCCGAAGATCGGCGGTTGCTCCTCGCCGAGGTCCGCGACGGCTTGAGTAATGTTGCCGGATTTAACACGAATCTCACCCGCGAGCAATTGGATTTGGTCAACGTCGTCGGGAATTCGCTCGCCATCGACCGCTTGCTGCCGGGGAAGGAGATGGCGGAAGGCGAAAGCTGGACGCACGATGCCGCGACGCTGGGGGCTTTGTTGTGCATGGACCACGTGGCCGTGTGCGATGTGTCGAGCGTGGTGACTTCCGAATCCGAGCGGCAGGTGCAAATTCGCCTCGCCGGCACGGTGCATGGCACGGTCGATGGCTCGCCCACGGAAATGGAGCTACGCGCGGCGTATTTGTTCCATCTCGACGAAAAACGGATCACACGGTTCAACTTCGCGATTAAGGAAGTGCGGAAAGAAAGCGAAATCGTTCCCGGCGTCGACGTGGTGGCGAAGGCGTTTGTCACCATCGACCCGCAAGTGCAGCCGCTAGATGTACCGAAAGCGGTGCAAAAGGTGGCGGAGCGGACGAGTGAGGCGCTCTCGCAGACGCTGGTGTACGAATCGCCAACCAAGAACTTTCGCTTCGAGTACGACGCGGCTTGGTATGTGACGGCCGAGGAGCGTGATTTGTTCTCGTTTCGTTATCTCAACGACCACGAGCTGACGGCCCATTGCAATCTCAGCGTGCTCCCCGTGCGGTCGGCTGGTCGGCACGCGCCGCTCGATCAGTTCGAGCGCGATGTCCGCCAATCGCTGGGCGACAAATTGGAGACAGTGAGCGCCGCGACCGAATGGCAAACCAAGAGGGGTTACAACTGCCTGGGGATCATTGCCGAGGGGAAAGTGAACGACTTGCCGATTCAGTGGCGGAATTATTTGGTGTCGGCGGACGATTGCCCGCGGTTGTCGCTGGCGATTACGCTCGAAAGGGAGCGAAGCGAGAAGTTCGCCGACGCGGAACGGCAGATTATCAACACGATCGAGCTTGTTCCGACAATTCCGGCGGCGACGGCGAGGACGTTACCGGTGGATGGCAGCGAGAAATCGCAGCGTTAACTCCACATCCTGTAGTGGCTGGGTTTGTCGTACCCACTTTATGTTGTGTTTGCGCTGAAAAAAACTCGATTTTTTAACGCGCGGAGCGACATTGGGGTCACACAGCGAGAATTGCGCTGAACAGCGCATGCATGTAGCCAATCCGTTGGGATTGGTTTTTAGCGGGATAAGTTTGTAACGCGGAATCGCTAAGCCGCAAGCGGCTAAAAAAACCGTGGGCGCCCACGGGTGCAAGTTGTTCGTGACTTGGGACTGTTTGTGGCCTGTTGTCGCTGACGTTTCGTTCGTGACATCACTTCTCGAGAAATCGGTGCCCAAACACCTGCGTTAGAAATCGAGAGCAGGTGCCCAGACGATGGCCGGCCGATTGGCGAACGTACCTATGCGACGCCACAACAAGGAGACAGTCCTTTGTCGTGAACGAGGTGTATTTTAGCAGATTGGGGTGGCCAATTCATTTGTGATTTTTGGCCACGTTGCATTTTTGATTTTTTCGCGGGGAGGATGATGGGTCACGAAAACGCGACTTGGCACAAAAAGAAGAGTTGACAACGACGCAGTTTGCCACGCGCGTGGCGGCAGTACGTTGCTTTTCGCACTGCATGAATTGGAGTATGATCGCGTAAATATCCGCTCAATTAGATGACATTAATGAAGCGATCATAGATTGCCCGAGGTGATATATGTCTACATTTCTACGATGGGTGAAGAATTGTTTCGACAATGTCGTTGACCCCGAGAAGGATGTCGAGATCACCGAATTGACTCAGTTGCTGCACGATGGCATCAACAAACAAAAACGGGCGTTTGTGTTGGCAGAGGCGATCGGCGATCGACCTTACAAATACGCCCATTTGGATCAGGCGAAAGTGAACGTCTACCAAAAGTTACTAACTCGTGCCTGGGCCGACGGCCGCGTGCAATCTTCGGAACTAGAAATCCTAGCCTGGGTGTCGAAGTGCTTGGAACTGCCCGACACTATGCTGCGAGCGATAAATCTGGAGATCGCACGGCCTCGGTTTGCAGAAGCTCTTGCGAAGGCGATGGACGATGGCGAAATCACAACTGCGGAAGCAGCAGCCCTCGAAGGGATCGCCAAGGCAGGAGGCATGCCGTTGCAGCAATTCGTCAAGGAATTTTTCCACTCACAGGGTGAAAAATTTTTGCGAGGGATTTTCGCCGCTGCCGTGGCCGACAATCACTCGGTCGAGGATGCTTTGGAACAAATGGTTGCGACTGCGGCGAAGCTTGGCTTATCACGCGATGTTGTGCTCAAGGCGATTCAGCCCCAAGCCGTGCGATATGTCGAGCATACGCTTGCTGATGCTAAAGAAGACGACGTCTTGACGCCTGAGGAAGAAACTACAGTACAGCAACTAATTCGCACATTCAAACTTCCTGATGATGTGCAACAGTATGTGATTAACGAATTGCAGGAGCTTCGTCTCATAACCGACATAAGAGTTGGTAAGCTTCCATCGCGGCCTGCTCCGCAAGGAATCAACCTGAAGGCAGGAGAACTTGTACATTATCATGGACAAGCTGTTTGGAAGTGTCAGCGGCTCTTAAAAAGCGGTCCTGCAACAGTCGCGCATGAAGGCCTTCTGACAATCACTGATTCGCGGATGATCTTTAGCTCAGCAACTTGCTCCGAAGCATTTAACTTCGCAAGCATCATCAGCCATGACTTTTCGCACGGCGTGATCGAGATTCAACGAAAGGGCAAGCCTACCCAGCGATTTGTGTGTATTGAGGGAAGTGGAGTTCCGGGAGCGATTTTTGGCAGCGCTCTTAGGATGGCCAATCAATTGCTAACGAATCAAGATGAAAGTCGGCGTTCGCGACACATTTCCCGGGACGTACGTCAGCGCGTGTGGCAGCGTTACAGCGGCCGCTGTGCTGAGTGCGATGCCACTTCGTATTTGGAGTTTGACCACATCGTTCCCGTTGCCAAGGGAGGCAGTAATTCCGACGTGAATGTCCAATTGCTCTGCCGAGGATGCAATTCAAAGAAGTCCGATATGATTTGAGTTGATTTGTTCAACTCATAGGCCAACTGGTTTCGCCCGATCTTCAACCCATTCAGGGTTGGCATTTCATTTTGGGTCGGGTTCCCCAGGGTAGTCGCCAGGAGCGACCAACGCCTGAGCTACGGTGATGCAACGGCTTCGCCGTAGGGAACTGTGTTCCCACCTCCGCCTCCGCGAGGGCAAGCAATGCGCGGAAGTGACGAGAGTGGTGCGGTTGGCAATAGGCCGGTACGGCCGCGCTGTGATAGCCCGGGACGGAGTCCTGGGAAAGCGGATCACCACCCATGAAAGCTCTGTAGGAGCGCGCTCTTACAGAGCTTCCATTATTTTTGGATACCATATCCCAGGGCGGCAATTGCGCTCGTGTTGCTCGCTGCATTTTGCCCTGGGCTTTCTTAGCGCGCCCCTGCGGGGCTGATGGGCGAAGTGTTTGGGGAGAGCCGGTTTGTCGCGAAATCGCAAGCGAGGTGGGGAGCATTAATAAATTTCAGGGAATGCCGCCTCGTCGGGGATTTGAAGGGAGAACAATCATCCCCCGCGTGTATGTTCGGTAGGACCTCACAATCACGCGGGGCTAAGTAGCATGGCCCCCTGGGCCGTGTCTTATACGAGTAAACAATCACGGGCCGGGGGCCCATGCTACGTGATTCTCTATATTGCTTTGCACGCCGGGGGGGCGGTATTCTGGGGCGGATGTCAAGTTGCCGTACGCGGTGCGAGCACCGCGGCTCAATAGTTGGTACCCCATGAAAACACTTTTTTCGATCCGCTGGTTGTTGTCTTGTTGTCTCGTGTTGGTCGGGTGTGGCTCGGCGGTGGAGAGTGATGGGGATGCCCAGGAACTCCCGGTCGGGACGACCGGGGCTAACGTTGTGGATGTGGCGCCGCCGACCGCCGAGCAGATTGCGCGGTGGACGCCGTCACCTTTCGAGCCGGTGGAGCTGCTCGCGATTCATGAATGGGAGAAGACGAGTTTCACGTCGTGCCTGGCGGGGCTGCCTGATGGGAAGCATTTTATTGTGGCGGGGTCGCGGGTGGTGTTGTGGTCGGTGGCGGGGGAAGAACCCGAGCACGTGTTTTTGGAACTGACCTCGGAGGATGGTGATCGCAATCAAGAAGCGCTCGAGGTTTCGCCGGATGGGACATGGTTTGCGGTGGGGGATTCGACGGGAACCCTGCGGATTTGGAATCTCGCCGACAAGTCAGAGGTCATCACCAAGCAGCTTTACACGAACGACATTCAAGACCTCGCGATTTCGCGCGATGGCGCGGAGATCGCCACGATCTCATATGACAAGGAGATCACGATTTGGAGTGCGCCGGGACTTGAGGAAAAGAAAAAATTCGAGGTCACGACCCAATTTCTGAAGCGGCTCGAATATGTGGCTCCGCAGGTGTTGGCGGCGGCGGGGGAAACGACTTCTACCTGGAACACCAACACGGGAGCGGTGATCGAAGAATTGTCGCCGGGCCGCTATGGCCATGCGCTTGCGCGGTCGCCGGATGGAACGACATTAATCTTCGGCGGCGATGAGAAGCTTGTGATTTGGGACATCAAGGCTGGGAAGCCCGAGGGAGAAATCACGCGGGGCGTTTCCGGCAGTGAGCAGGTTGTATTTTCCCCCAATGGAAAATTCTTGGCCACCAACAGCGGCGGCACGATTCAATTGTGGAACCTTGCCGAGCGGCGGGTCGTGCAGGTGATCAACAGTTTTGGCTGGCCGATGGTGGGCGTCTGTTGGTTGCCGGAAACGAATCTGATTGCGATAGCGTCGGACATTGGGGTGACGCGAATTTGGGGAACGGCTCAGCAGGGGGAAGTGGTGGGGCTGAAGCCGCTGCACGTGCCGCCGAAAGAATTTGCCGTGCCCGCCACGCCCGATCAGATGCGCGAAGTCATCAACATGAGCCTTTTGCCGCGGTTGCCGGGAAGTGAAATCCACATAGCGACTCGAGATCTGTTGAGCGGTCTCATTCCAGGCAGCGTTGCCGATGCCAAGACGTTTTATAGCTATATCTTGAAGCAGGCGGGTTGGTCCGATCCCGTATCGCCAGAGGGGAATCCTCATATCTTCGAGTTTCGTAAAGACGGTTTTCGTCTCAATGCTTCCTTTTCTGACGCCGGTGATGGCAAGACGAGTGTGGATCTCAACCACGACGGAAATTTTGATCTGCGCGACGTGCCGAAGTTCGCTGGCGCTCCAACCGAGTCAGCTTATGAAGCTGCGAACACGGTCAGTTACAGGACGAAGGCCGATTTGCTGACCATCGAAACCAATCTGTTACGCACATTGCCCAAGGCTGGTTGGAGCGCTTATTCGCGGCTGAACACGTCGCGCAGCGAGGAGCCCGACGCACGGGATATTGAGTTTGTGAAGAATGGCGTGTCGCTGCGGGTGTCGATCGGCAAGTTTCCGGTTGCTCCCGACAGTTACACGATTCAGTATTCGCTGTTTCCGAACAATGCGAGCGTGCCGGTGCCGCCGGATGCGGGTTATGTGGAGTTCGACGGTTCGACCGACCCCAAGTTGATCGCGACGACGAAGATGAGCTTGGACGAAGCGCGGGAGTTTTACGACAAGGAACTGGCGAAGGAAGGGTGGCTTGGGCGCGGGCGGGGCCACACGATGAAGGACGAGTATGCTTGGTTGTATTTCTTGCGTGGGCAGAACGATCTCACCTTGGGGCTGACGAAGTTGCCGGATGGCCGGACGCTGGTGCGCGTGGGAGAGGCGTCGGGATCGTTGTGGGAGGGATCGCAGCCGAAAGAAGAAGAGGAGGACGTGGAAGAAGCGGAGACCGAGGTTGTCGGTATCGAGGCGGCTGATTTTCCGATTCTCAATGCGACGCAGACGGCGAAGTTCGATACGGTGGATAAGACCATCGAAGTTCTCATTGAGAACTCGACGCTGGCCGCTGCTGCTGAGAAATATACGAAGGCGATTGAAGCGTTGGGTTGGAAGCATGATGGCCGGGGGATTCGTGACGAGCAGTACACCTTCTTGACGTATGAAAAGGGGGATACCGACTTTTCTTTGCGGGCGCATCCGAAGGAGGGCCATGCGCTGGTCAATTTTGGGGGTGACGGGTTGCTGTGGACGAAGCCGTTGCCGGTCGAGAAAGAGGTGGTGTCGTTTGAACGGTGGTTGCTGGTGAATAAGTTGCCGCCGGGGTTGGACTTGCTTGATCGGTATGAAGCGGAGATGCGGGGGGTTGGGAAGCCGTGAGCGCTTCGCTCGCTAGGGCTCGCGGCGCGGCTAACGTTGTGAGGGTTGTGGTGGGCACGTGATTTGCGTTTCTCTGTGATGGTCCCACAGGAGAAATGCCATGTTGATTCCCATGACGATTGTTTTGCCGCCGGCTGATCTTTTGCCGTTCAATGAGGTTATTTTTCATCCACACCACCATGACCCCGAGCTGAGTGCTGATCCGAGGGATACGGAATTGGCGGACGAGGAACAAGATCCCGAGGTGCCGGTGCCGCCCACTCCGCACCCTGGTCCGCCGGCACCGGGCGATCCGATTGGGACGCCCCCTTCGCCGAGCGATCCCGCGCCGCAGCCGCCACTGCCCGGTGGGCCGGGGCCGGTGAATCCCGATTTGGAGCAAGAATCGGTGGCGTATTGATAGTGAGGGAATAGGGGTTGGGGACAGGGGACTGGTAGGCAATTCGGTTTCGACCCGGGTGAGGTTTCATTGTGTAATGGTAGTATTAACCAGATTCCTCGGGTCGTGCCATAACACCTAAAATTGGCCCCTCGGAATGACGTTGAATATGTTTAATGCGATCAAGGCTGATCTTCAGCAATTGAAAAGTGGCAAGTCGGGAAGTCGGTTTCTTGACTTCTATGATTTTCGTCAGAGTCGCCGCGCTCCTGGTTTTTCGGTATCGCGGGTGGCGACGGTTTTTTTTGGTTTGGCGCTCGCGATTGGCGGAGCTTCGATTGGTTGGTTGCCGGGGCCGGGCGGGTTCGTGGCGATTTTTGGACTCGCGCTGCTTGCGCAAGAGTTTCGTCCCATGGCTCGAGCACTCGATTGGATTGAGCCGAAGTTGCATGCACTGTGGAGTTGGTTGGTGCGGACCTGGCGACGGCTTTCTGGCGTGGGGCGTGTCATGGTGGCGACGACGATTTTGCTCACCAGCGCGAGCGTGGGTTACGCGGCGTATTCGTGTCTTTGTGGTTAATTATCCCCGACGATGACGGAGCCAGCGTCGTAGTCGTTCGAGAAGGCCGGCTTCGCGGGCGGCGACGGGTTCGTCGGCGAGCCAGCGTTCGAGGTCGTCGGCGAGTGCGGCGGTGGAGGGGTAGCGATCCGCGGGTTGCGGGGCCATCGCCTTCAAGCAAATTGCTTCGAGAGTGCGCGGCAACCAGGCACAATGCGCGCGGGGTGGCGTGATGGGGGCATTCTTGATTTCCTCCAACACGCGGCTCACCGATTCTTGTTCGTAGGGCAGCCGCCCCGTGAGGATGTGATAGAGCGTGACGCCCAGGCTGTAGACGTCGGTTTGTGGACTCAATTCGTTGCTGCGACCGGCGGCTTGCTCGGGACTCATGTAGGCGGGCGTGCCGATGGCGGTACCCATCACGGTGGCGGCGTGACCACCGGCGGCGGCAATTTCTTGAAACGGTAGCGTAGGCAATTTGTTGCCGCCGATCACTTTGGCGAGTCCCCAATCGACGACCAGTGTTTCGCCGTACTTGCCGAGCAAGATGTTGGCGGGCTTGAGATCGCGGTGGAGGATGCCGCGATTGTGGGCGTAGTCGATGGCCTGACAAACGTCGATCAGCCGACCGAGGAGTTTGCGGAGCTCAAGCAAGCGTTCGCCGTGACTGTCTTGAGCGCTTCTATTTTTTGCCTGGCCGTGTTTCTTGTGACCGTATTTATTGTGAAATTGTTTGACGACTTCTTGCAGCGTTTCGCCTTCGATGAACCGCATGGCGTAATAAGGCCTGCCCGAAGCATCGCAACCGAGCGCGTACACGGGCACGATACCGGGGTGTTCGAGGCGGCCGGTGATTTGCGCTTCGAGCAAGAAGCGGGAGCGGGCGTCGGCATCGTCGGCCCAGCGCGCTTTAATCTGCTTGAGCGCGACCATGCGGCCGAGTTGCATGTCGTGGGCCACGGAGATTTCGCCGAGACCGCCCTGTGCGTAGGGAGAAACAACGCGGAAGCGTTCGTCGTTTTTGCCACCGACGATGGGGGCGGGTTGGGGGGAGGTATGATCGCGGGTAGGCTCGACGGTCTTAGGATCATTGAGGGGGGAGCTTGGTGGATCGGTCAGCGCATTCTGCAAAGATTGTGGGAGAGTCCGCCAAGCTGAAGTTGCCTCGGCTTCGGCGCCGGCACGTTTGGACTTGATTTGATGATTCAAAAATTCTTTCTGCTCGACCGTGATGATGCCTTGTTCGAGCAGGAGATTGTCGAGCGAACTGGTGGGCTGCGCGGGCCACTTCTGCAGAACGGTTGTGAGCGAGTCGACGCTCGCGATATTTTCCTGAACGACCGTCAGGCAGAGTAAGAGATCGTCCTGTCGATCAGTATCGCTCATGGGAGTGATGGTGCTGAGGGATAAGAAGTGACCAAGTGCTTGATCGGCGGCGGCCCGCGCTGGCCACTGGCCGACACCATTAGGATAACCATTTCTTAACGGAATTGGCAGTTGGGATAGAAAACCGGCCAGGTCCGCAGTGCAAAGATATTTTATTTGACCACGCTGAGTTTGTAGCGGCGGGGTGGGTTTATGGCAGCGAGGCTGAGTTTATGACGGCGAGTACGCCTACAACCTAGAACGAATACCGCAAATTCACTCATTCTTGTGATTCGTTAGATTCGTGGTTTATTGAATTCTTGGTGAACCTCGTGGACGGTGGTTCACGAAGCTTGGCAGTCCTGCTACCGGTCGGAGTGGATGACCCTAGGGGAAGCCCGCATTTTCGCCAGTTTTCGATACCAGAACACCCGTGTTTGCGCCTTTATATATAATGACGCAGCGGGGGGCGATTCTCGGCATCGGGACGATGCCGGCTAACGACGAGGGCGGAAGTGTGATGAGGCGGAAATTGTCGAGGGAATTGGCCTGCGGTCTGACGTGCGCGGTGTTGTGTGGGATGACGGCGTTCGCGCAGTCGCCCCCCAATCCCAATTATGTTCGCCAAGAGATATTTTCTTCTTATCAGGAGTTCAAGAATGAACTTCTGACGACCGTCGGGATCGTGGACCCGACCGCGCGAAATGCAGCGGTGAATTCCTTGTGGTCCACGTTGCGCACCGCGGGCCAAGTTCCCTATGCCCAAGACGATCAAGTGGCCTTTCTTTATCGCGGCTCCGCAAGCAGCGTTTCTTGGCCCGGTGATTTTAATGGTTGGAATGCTGGTTCTGCCTCGTGGCAAGGAACGCAGTTCCCCGGCACGGACCTGTGGATTGTGGAGAAGTCGTTTCCCACGGACGCGCGGCTCGATTACAAGGTGGTGCTCAATGGCTCGAACTATATTCTCGATCCCGCCAATCCGCTGCAAATGTGGGGCGGGTTTGGGCCGAACAACGAGCTGCGCATGCCGGAGTATGTGTTTCCCCAGGAAACGGTTCGGCAAGCTAGCGTGCCACGTGGCACGCTCACCAGCAATGTCACCACTTTTAGCAGCAGCCTGGGCTACAGCGTCAATCACCGCGTTTATACTCCGGCGGGGTATGACACGCAAAATCTGAGCGACTTACCGGTGGTCTATGTGACCGACGGCCACGAATATGCGGCCGACCACTTGGGGAGCATGGTCGTGGTGCTCGACAATTTAATCGCGTCGGGTGAGTTGCGTCCCACCATGGCCGTGTTCATCGATCCGCGCGATCCGAGCAATCAGGGGAACAATCGCCGATTCAATGAATACAACATGAATCCGAATTTTGCGAATTTCGTCGCGAACGAACTGGTGCCCACGATCGACGGCAACTTCCGCACGGACGCTACCTCCACGGGCCGCACGATCCTCGGCACTTCGATGGGGGGACTGAACGCGGCTTACTTCGGCGCTGTGAAGGGCGACGTGTTTCAGAAGATCGCACCGCAATCGCCCGCCTACAATGTCAACTCAGCCATTTATTCGCTTTATCAGAATAAAGATTTGCAGTTTCTTGACATCTTCCAAACCAATGGAACATTCAGCGGCGATGGTTCCGGCGCCAACCAGATGGCCAACGTCTGGACCGCCAACGACTATGCATTCACGCGCACGATCACCAACGAAGGTCACTCGTGGGGTCAATGGCGGGGTCTGCTTGATGATGTGCTCATCGGTCTGATCGGCCCCTCGCCGTTCTCGGCGGATTTTGATAATGATGTTCGAGTGAATGCCAGCGATCTCGCCGTGTGGCAGGGGGCCTACGGAACGAATGCCTTTGCCGATGCCGATGGTGACGGCGACAGCGATGGCGCGGATTTCTTGGCGTGGCAGCGGCAGATCGGTAGCGGAATACCGCTCACGGCAGCAAGCACCGCCGTGCCGGAGCCAAGTGTTGGAACTCTGGGTTTGTGTTGCCTCGCTATCGTGCTCGGCGGACCTGGCCGCGCTGCGAGGGTACTGCGGACGCGGTTTGGCGAATTTCGTTGAGCATGTAGGGATTAAATACGTTCCCTACAGGAAGCATATGTATCGTCAACGCGTTTTTCCCGTGGCAGTCAATTAAGTTGACACGGCATCGCCCCCGTTTGAAAATGTGAAGTTCGGGGATTCAAGGGTTTCTTACCCGGTGCGAGCTTACTTTCTTGAGGTGCAGCGATGAGATTTTCTGGGCGGGTTGTCGTCTGTTTTTTCTTTGTCCTCGTGGGCATTTGCGGCTGCGCATGTTTGACGGCGCGCGCGGCGATCACCACTGCGGGCGATGTGGCACCCGCTCCTCCCGTGGGGGGTGGACCGGTGGTGGGGCCGTTGCGCGTCGGAATCACGGGCGTCGGCACGATGGACATCGACGGGGGAACAGCACTCACCAGCAGCAACAATGCGTTCGTCGGCGACCAGGCCAGCGGCATCGGCGTTGTCACGCTCAATGGCTTCGGTTCGAACTGGACGCTCACCTCTCCCGGCGCGGACCTCGCGATCGGCGTGGACGGTACGGGATCCGTGTCTCTGTCGAACTTTGCGCGAATGACTGTCCCCGACGATACAGTACTGGGTGACGATCCCACTGGCATAGGCGAGATCATCATTGCTGATTTGGGAAGTGTTTGGACCACGGGTAATCTGTTCGCGGGCGATAGTGGCTTAGGCATCGCGAATATTTTCGGGGGAGGGCAACTGCTATCCGGCGTGAGCACACTTGGCAGTTTTTTGGGAAGTGAAGGCCGGGTGACGATTTCCGATGCCTTGTCTCTGTGGCGCGTAGACGGTGGTCTTACGCTGGGTGCGGAAGGGCGTGCAACTGTCTCTATTTTCGATGGGGGCACGCTCCGTACGACAAGTGTCACAGCGATCGGCAATGCCTTGGCGAGCGTCGGAAAGGTGGAGGTGAATGGCGCGGGGGCATTGTGGAATTCGGTTAACAGTGGAGTGATCTTAGGAAGCACGGGCACCGGAAGACTGCACGTCTTCAACGGCGGACGTGTTTCCCTGGGACAAGCTCTTGCGCTGGGATCCAATACGGGCTCGCGTGGCGAATTATGGGTTGATGGTTTGGATTCGGTGCTCACCACGGCAACTCAGATTACAACAGGGGCCGGCGAAGCAAATGTCACGATTTCCAACGGCGGGGTGATCAGCGCAAGCTCCATTCCTTGGGGATCCAACGGCCGAATGACCTTGAATGGCGGAAGGCTGGAAGTCACCGGCAGCGGCATTACGAACCAGGGTTTGGTGCAAGGACACGGCACGATAGACAGTGTTATAGTGAACAACCAGCAAAGCGGTTCGATCCGCGGTCGATTGCAAGTCGGGTTTGCCGAGCATCTGCTCCTCACCGGCAGCTTGACCAATACGGGCTTCGTCGATGTCGATGGCGGTGAACTCGAAGTGCTTGGCACTACGACCAACAACTTCGACATCGACGCCCGCAACGGGGCGACGCTGCGGTTCAACGGCACGTTCGCTCTGGACAACATCAGCGGTTCGCAACTGGCCATTTCGGCAGGCCAAGTCGATCTATTTGGCACGGTTCGCAACAATGCAGGAGCGCAGATCTTGGTGGGCAACGGTGCGTCGGCCGTGTTTCACGACACGCTCACCAACAACGGCGACTTAGTCGTCATGCCGGGATCAACGCTGTTGGCCCTGGAGCAATTGAACTTGCTGACGAATTCTTCTTCGCTGAGCGTGCAATTGGGCGAGTTTGACTCACTGGAAGAAGAATTCCCGGTGCAGTCCGCGGGAACGCTCATCATAGAAGGCGACCTGGAAGTGACACTGGCCGCCGGTTATCAGCCGCAGGCAGGCGATGTGTTCCCACTGCTATTCAGCGGCGACTCATTGGCCGGCGTATTCTCCGACGAAAACTTACCCAGCCTAAATGCTGGTCTGGCGTGGGAAACGATTCGCACGATGAACACTCTTTCACTCACCGTGGTCGAGAGTGGCGCTGCCGGCGATTTTGATGGCGATGGTGACGTCGATGGGCGCGATTTTTTAATTTGGCAACGCGCGGGTTCGCCCGATCCGTTGAGCGCGGGGGATTTGGCGGATTGGCAAGCGGGGTATAACGGGGGCATGCTTTCCGCCCTCCGCACTTTTCCCGGAGGTGGGACACCTCCGGCTAACGCCGTGCCGGAGCCGGGGTGTTTGATCTTGGTTTGTGCGTTGGTTGCGTTGATGCCCGCTCGGCTGCGCTGCGCGTCGCCTCGCGGCTAACGCAAGGATTGGCCGCACCTGTATGAATTAGGTGTTTGCCCGGCGATTCATTCCAGGTTATGCTAGGCAGACCCGCAAGCGCGTTGAAATCATGGCGGCGTATAGAGGCCGCGCTTGTGGGGCCACCATCAGACACCACACCTCACGAGACACATCCCATGCGTCGCCACTTCCCGTCTCGGCTTGCCGAGAGTTTCTTTTTGCGCCCAGCGTGCACCCTCGCTCTTGCGGTACTTCTCTCCGCCGTCGCCGTCCCAGCCGGCGCCGACACTTGGCTCGGGGGTGCCGTCACCGACTGGTTTTCGCCGGTCGCGTGGGCTGACTTACTCGGCCCGCCGACCGCCTCGGAGAATGCGATCTTCGCACGAACTGTTTTCGGCGTGACGCCAGTGAGCACCAGCGTGAGCTTGCCCGGCAACGCGACAATTGTGGCCCTCAGCGTCGATATTCCGAGCAGCACCCCTTATGTCTTCACGGGATCGAACGGGGCTGTCCTTACAGCGACCTCACAGATGGATTTCCGGAACACCGACCGTCGAGCTTCGAACGTTACCTCCGTTTCGAGCATGCGGCTCAACACGCCTGACATAGACGTCTTCGACAACGCCGTTCTGTCACTCAACAACGCGACCATCACGACCGACTCGATTGGAACAACGGCCGACGGCCGGATCGACGTCAACAGCGGGTCGAGCGTACAGACGCTGAGTTATGTCTTCGACCAGTCGACTGGCGAACTGCGGGTCAACAGCGGCGGGGAGCTTAGCATCGCCGGCGACACGACGCTCCTCCGCGGCTTGACCCGGGTCAACTCCGGCGGGGAGCTGAACGCGGAAGAGGGAGTCGACCTCGAGTACAACGGCGCGGCCCGGCTGGAGTTCGCCGACTCTCACACGGTCGACAATTTCGTCCACCTCAAAGCGACGGGTGGGGGGGACATTACGGCCGGCGAATATATCGATGTCGGCAACGGGGCTATCGGTTCGCTGACCGTCACCGGCGCCGGCTCGACCCTCACGGCTCAGAGCAGCATTAGCGACTGGGGGGCGGGCTCCGGCAACGCGACGGTCACGATCTCGAACTCGGGCCTCGCGACCGTCAGCCAGCTCCGCGCCGGCACGGGGAGCGCGACGTTTGACGGAAATATCACCAGCGGCGGCACGCTCCGCACCACCTCGACCTTCCGCATGGGGGGCGGAACCGCGAATCGCACGGTCTCGCTCACGGTCGATGGCGGCACGCTCGAAACGGCCGGTCTTGCGACGTTCGACAACAAGGCCTCGCTCAGCCTCATTAACGGCACGGTCAACTTCAACGGCGGCGCCACGTTCAACGCGGGAAGCCTGCCGATCTGGGGCGGCGGGAACATGAGTCTCGGCGCGAACTCGACGCTGCTCGTGGACGGCACGGACTTCGTTAAGTCAACCATCGCTGGCTTTATCTTCTCCGACAACACCACCACGCGCATCCGTAACGGGGGGAACTTCCAGACCCCCTCGTACTTCGACTTGGGCAACGCCACGCTGGACATGAGCAGCAGTTTCCTCACCGCGGGAACAACGGGCGGCACGGCGAGCGACTGGGGTCGCAATTCCGGCACGTCCACGACGGCAACGCTCACCAACAACGCCCGGGCGACCTACAACTCGGGCCTGCGGATGAGCCAGTTCGGCGGCACGACCAACGCGACGATCAGCAGCGGGGCGAGTCTCGACGCCAACGGGTTCCTCACCACCGGCGGTGACGAGGGCTCGTCGGTCACGCTCAACGTCAACGGCGGCGGGATCCTGCGGTCCAACGGGACCGTGAGCCTCGAGCGCGGGACGACGACCACCGTCTCCAGCGCGGGGCGGGTCGAGGGGCAAGAGGTGGTGCTCGGCTCGGCGGGTGCAATCACTACGACCACCGTCACGGGAGCGAGCTCGTTGCTCCGGGCGACCGGCGCGCTGAAGGCGGGCCGCGAGGGGACGACCCTGCTGACCGTCTCCGCCGGGGGCGAGGCGCGGTCGGGGGGGGCGACGGTCCTCGGCGAGCTGGCCGGGGCGAGCTCCACGGTTACGGTC
>Ga0163150_10001622_pt1 | contig 37303 bp, 31 predicted proteins | sample OliLakLV19P2IB_FD_148628 | JGI IMG/M metagenome (GOLD analysis project Ga0163150, IMG submission 148628) | Freshwater microbial mat bacterial communities from Lake Vanda, McMurdo Dry Valleys, Antarctica - Oligotrophic Lake LV.19.P2.IB | ecosystem: Environmental > Aquatic > Freshwater > Lake >... | reverse complement strand
TCTGCGGGCTCATGACGGACTCGAGGTGGCGAGACACGCGGTGTGGCGGACTCCCCAAAGATCGCCGGTCCGTGGCTGTTTGTGCAGAGGTTCCCTAGCCACTCCAGCCATTCTCCATCATGGCCTGGCCACCCGCAGCGAGAACTGGCCTGAATCGAGCACTCGGTACCCCCCCGCCCCGTCGGCCGCGGCCTCGAGCAGCCGGACCGAGTACGAGATCCGGCGGTCCGGAACCTGGATGGTGGCGACGATTCCCTGGCCGACCCCGCCGCGGACGAGCATCCGCAGCTCGGAGCCGGAAGCGATGACCACCTTTCCAGTCAAGCCACCTGCCAGGGCGCCATGCTGGATCGGGCCGCCCGACACCACCAGGAGGACGGCGCCGGTACCCGCCGCGGCCTGAACCACCTGGATGGCAAGGAGCCCTGGGTCCGCCACCTCTTCCTGGGGTTTGTCATCAGGCTGGATCAGTCCAATTTCACATCCGGCCGTTCCGGCGAGCGCGACGAGGAAGAACAGCCGCGCGACCCATCGAGTTGCGGGGATCATGGCGTCACCTTGGTTGAGCCTGTGTCAGGCGTTGAGGATGGCGTGCGGGCAGCCTGGTCCGGCTCGGCGGGGGCCAGCACCAGTCCGGGATGTTGGTCGAGCAGGGCCAGCAGGTCGCCCAGGTCCACGCGCCCGTTGCGGTTCCCCTGGGCGTCCAGCCACTCCTGCTCCGAAATCGTCAAGGTGCGCGCCCCCATAAGCTCCTCGGTGGTGCGCAGGGCGAGCGCGCCCAGGTTGGCTGGCAGGAAGCGCGCGCTCAGGGTCCGGTTCACGGCAATCGGCTGGGCAAGGGGGTTCGCGGTGGACACCAGCACGGCGCCCTCATACCAGCCGGTAAACGACCACCCCGCCGCAGGCGTTGCGGTCACCACCACGGTGCGGCCGCAGTCGCCAGTGGCCGTTCCGCTGGAGAGCGCCACCTGGCCGCCGAGCCCGCCCGTTACCGTCATGGTGCACTGGGACAGGAAGCTCGCGGCGAGGTTTCGGCTGCTGTCCAGGACCAGCGTGCGCGGATTGACGGTCACCCCGTCAGACCAGGCCTCAAACCTGAAGCCGGCATGGGGCGTCGCCGTCACCGTAACGCTCCGGCCGCAATTGCCGGTCGCCGTGCTGCCGGACAGCGTCACCGTGCCACCAGCGCCGGCGTTCAGCGTCAGGGTGCACTGGGCCGTGAAGCTGGCCACCATGGTGCGACTGGTGTTCGCCACGAAGGTGTGGCTCGGGCTCACCGACTCCACGACGCCGTTCAACGTCCAGCCCAGGAACGTCCAGTCGGGCGCGGCAGTGGCCATGACGGTGACCTGCCGGCCACATCCACCCGCGGCACCGCCCTGCATGACGGTCACGCTGCCACCATTAGCCGGGCTCGCGACCAGCGTGATCGCGCACACCGCCCCGAAGTTCGCCGCCAGGGACTGCGAGGCGTCCAGGGTGATGGTGTAGGGGTTCGTCGTCGCCCCATCCGACCACCCGCCAAAGCTGAACCCCACACTCGGCATCGCCGTCACCGTGACACTCCGGCCGCAGGCGCCCGACGTCGTGCCGCCGGTCACCGCCGTCGTTCCGCCGGCTCCGCCCAGCAGCGTCAGGATGCAGGGGGCTGTGAAGCTCGCGGTAAGGGTCTGCGAGCTGCTCAGCGTGAGCGTGGTGGGGTTCGCGGTCGATCCATTGGACCACTGCCGGAAGGTGTAGCCAGTGCTGGGGGTCGCGGTGACGGTCACGCTCCGGCCGCACTCACCGGTCGCAGTGCCGCTCGAGAGGGTTGCGGTGCCGCCGGCCCCGGCGCCCAACGTCAGCGTGCACTGTGCCCCGAAGTTTGCCGCCAGGGACAGCGAGGTGTTCAGGGTGATGGTGTAAGGGTTCGCCGTTTGGCCATCGGACCAGCCGCCGAAGCTGAACCCCGTGCTCGGCGTCGCGGTCACCGTGACGCTCCGGCCACAGTTGCCGGTCGCGGAACCGGCAGTCTGGGCCACGGTGCCGCCGACACCCGCGGTCAGGGTCAGAGTGCACTGGGCCGTGAAGCTCGCGGTAAGGGTCTGCGAGCTGTTGACGGTGAGGGTGATGGGGTTCGCAGTCGATCCATTGGACCACTGCTTGAATAGGAAACCGGCGTTGGGGGTCGCGGTGATCGTCACGTTCCGGCCGCAGGCTCCGGTAGCAGTCCCGCTGGTCAGCGCGGCCGTGCCGCCGGCCCCGGCGCCTACCGTTACGGTGCACAAGGCGGCGAATTCCGCCGTGACGGCCCTATTCTGGGTCATGTCCACCGCACAGGAGAGGTTGGCGCAATCGTCCAACCACCTGACGAAGGATGATCCGGGATCGGCAACCTGGGTCAGGGTCACCAGAGTGTTCGGGTTGTAGTCGAATTGGCACGCTCCCTGGGGGGGGGCGCCGTTGCCGGGGTAATAGCAGTTGATGCCACTGGGATTCGAGGTGACCCGACCGCGGCCAGCCCCGGTGGCGGCCACTTGGAGCCGGAAGGTGGTGGACGTGCCAAGCGTGACCAGATAGGCGGACGACCCGAGTGCCTGGTCCACGCGAATGGAGACGTTGCCGCTGCCGGTAAAGGTCTCCCCCGGCAGCCAGATGGCGCCGGCGTCATTCACGTTGCCATTGCCGTCCCCGTCCATGACCAGGGCGGCAACGTCGGTACTGACACCAGGGAGGATCGAACCATCCACCGTCATCCGGTGGATGATGACGCCCTCACCTGCCATCCCCTTTGGAGACCCAGGTTGGTCGTATCCGGCAAACCGGCGCACCTCAACCGTGTACATCTGGTTGGTCCCGGCAATCGGAATCCGCGCCAGGCGGAAGTTGGACCCGGATACCGGCAGCGCCGAGCGCTCCAGTGCGATCTGGTTGAGGCCCGGGGGGGCATCGTAGATGCGCGCTGGGGGAAGCCAGCCAAGCAGAGCCTTGTATCCCGCGATGGTGTGGACCCCAACATTTCCGGCGTGCCCGAAGACGGAAGTACTATACTGACCATGGCTGAGCACATCCCACCAGGATGTGTATGCGTAGGTGCTGGACCCGCTACTGTGCCACAACCCGAAGGTATGAAGCAGTTCATGCGCCCAGGTGTTAGGGTGGGTGGCGGCCCAGTTTGCCAGCACCACCGTCCGAAACGTGCGCATCTGGCCATCCACGAACCACGACATCGGCGTGATCCACGCCCAGCTGAAGCCGCCCAGATCCTCGTTGAACTGCAAGATGATGCCGTCGAAACCGGGGAAGGTGACGAGCGGATCGGCCGCGGTGAGGCAATCCTGGACCAGAAGCGCCTGGTTGATGCCGCCGGACCCGTTGCCATAGAACGAGCGCGGCTGAGGCAGGGTGACCCAGGCCGGGGCCTGACTGCCGGTGATGGTCAAGGCGCCGCCCGACACTTCCTGGAAGTAGTGGCCAAGACCAGGACTCGACCCGCCCATCATGCTCGACCAGAATGCCGGGGTGGTCGGCTCCCCCGGCATGCCCAGGAACTTGCACCCCACGACGACGTACCTCAGCGACCCCGTCATCGGGGCCGCCGAAGGCGGACTGAAGCTTGGCCCGCCCAGGGGAGTGAGCTGCCCAACACTGATCTCCTCACTGACCACCGGGGATCCCGCCAGCGAGGAGTCGGTCCAGGACCTGAGCACACTCCCGGCAACCGACACGCTCCGGCCGGCGATTCCCGCTGCGCCACCCGCGCTGTTGACCTGCGCCTGGGAGAGCCGGAGGGGGTGGCGCCTCCCGCTCGCTTCCCGGAGGGTGTACACCAACTGGGCCGGCCGGGCAAAATCCTCGGCGATGGACACCTCCACTGTGCCGCTTCGCTGACGGATCTGCGCCGAGAGGCTCTGAGGCAGCAGGATCACCGCCAGGAGGGCCAGGCCGGTTCGAACCAGCCTGGACCAGGGGGTGGACTGGAATGCGATCATCGCAAGGTTCAGTGGTCCGGGTGCGCGGGTCGGGGGCATGGTGGGTCCCTGCCATTCGGGGTGGATGTCGGCGGATTCCCTTCAGTGGTATGACGGGGAGCGGCGCCGACTTGGACAGCCCGGGATGGCGGAGAGCACCTATGGACCCGATATTGACAGGGAGGGCCCTGGGTTGGCGGGGTAGCGAGTCACTGCAACTCAACCCCGGCTGGCGCGAGGCAAGCAGGACCGGGGTAGTAGGTCGGACAGCCGGAGGGGGGACGCGCGTGGACACGAGGGTGTTCGAGGAGCTCTACCGCGATTTCCAGCCGGAGCTGCTCCGGAAGCTGTCCAGCCGGTTCCCGCGCTCAGTGGACCTGGTGGAGGACGGGGTGCAGCATGCTTTCACCAAGCTTCACGTCGCCGAGCCGGTGCCCGACAACCCGCGGGGTTGGCTCCGCACCGTGGCCCGAAATTACGTCATCGACCGGCTGCGCGAGCAGGGCAAGATTGGTGGGGATGAGACGGCGCTTGAGGATCAAGGGACACCCGTGGATGCCACCTCTGGCACAGCCCAACTGCCGAGCGCCTCGGCGCTGGTCCGGGCGATCGATCTCCTGACCACCCGGGCACGGAAGCTGATTCGGGGAAAGCACCTGGAAGACAAGACCTATGGCACGCTGGCCCGGGAGACCGGCCTGGGCAAGGCGTCGATCGGCAAGAAACTCTGGCAGGCACGCCAGCGGCTGAAGGAAGCCGCGCTGCGCCTGATGCAGCGGTAGGCTCCTGTCGCCCCCAGCTCCAACCGACAGCCGTGGCTATCGAAGGATCAGTCGGGGGGCCAGCCTGACCCCGATCCCCAGATAGGGACCCGAGCCCTCCTCCCAGCGGGGAGCTGTGGATTCCAGGTCGTCAAACCGCTCGTGGTGCCAGCCCACCAGCACATACAGCGGCAGCCCTTCCGGGGCCTGGTAGAGGAGCATGGCATCGAGGTCGTGCCCGCGTCCCTTGAATTGGGCTGAGCCCTCCGTGTCGAGCCGGGAGAACAGCAGCCCCACACCCAGCTTTACGACCAGCCCGCTCCCGCCGAGGTTCCACTGTGAGCGCGCGCCACCTCGCCAGACCACGACCTTGGTCTCCTCGTTCAAGTGCGACCCAGTGCGCTCGAGCACCCCCCCCTCGACGGAGAAGATCCTCCCCCCGATCATCAGGCGAACCTCTTGGGAAATGAAGTCGCCCTCTAAGCCGTGCCCTGTCCCATCGGTCGAACCTGTGGATCGGCGTGCCATGACGCCCAGACCATCCGTCTGGGCCAGAAACTCGAACCCGGCGATCGTGCCGGATCCGGTGGCGGTGCCGGAACCTTCGAGCGCGGAGTTCCGTCGGAGCGACTGCATGAGGTAGCCAAACCGCACCTCGCCCCCGCGGGGCTGACGTGGTTCGGCGGGAGCGGACTGCGGCTCCTGTGCAAAGGCCGTGACTGCACTCGCCGCACAGAGCGCCAGAATCAATGCCGGGCGGATCACCATTCCTCCTGGGCCAGGCGGACCTCGCCGCGGTAGGCCACGCGCAGACGTTCATTCTCAGTCATCAACGCGCTGCGGCGCGCGGTGAACTCTCGGAGGAGGCGGAGGTTTGCGTCCACGTTGGGCGCGATCAGCTTGCCCCGGTCCAGGTACCAGCTCGCGGCCGTGGTCAGGACCGCCAGGCCAACGCCGATTGGAACCGACCGGGATTCCGGCTTCACCGAGGCGTCTGCCAGCGCAACCGGCCGGAGGAGGCGCGCGGAAGCGATAACCAGGCCCCCGACGAGTCCCCCGGAGATGAGGGATCCGACGCGGTTGGGCCGTGAGCGCTCCGGCAGCAGTGCGTTCGGGTCAACCTGCTCCGGCACCTCCACCAGCGGCACTGGCGGGGTCACGAACTCACCTCGAAGGACATGATTCAATTGCTCGCCGGTGGTCGGGTCGGTGGCCATGATTTGGAGCCGATAGTTGCCGCTGGCAAACCGCGGAAAGTCTGACACCACCGGCGCCATCCGCAGCACACCGAGCTCCAGTGGGCCAATCGAGTCCACCAGCTCACCGGGTCCTTCGTCTCCCTGGCGCCAGACGCGCAGCGCAAAGTGGGCCGGCCGGGTGGCTGCGACGGGAAAGCTCACCCGGCCATTCACCCCTTCGATGGCGGTCGTGCCCGGTACCGACACGGAGGCGCCGAAAGTCGTGCGCCGAGCTTCCGCCAGGAGCGAGTCCAGCCCTCGCCAAGTGAGATCCCGGGCAATCGGCGCGGTCGGTGCAATGCGGACGTAGCGCCGGAGCGCACTCATCGCGCTGTCTGCGTACTGGTCTCCTGCCGACTCCGGGTAACGTGCAGCCGCCGCCAACTGAAGCGCCTGGAGGCGGTGGCTACGGCGCAGCTCGGGGCGTTCCAATGCGACCATGGCGATGGAATCTGCCGCCCGGAAGTTCAGGTTGTTGTACGCCTGACGGCCCCCGTCAAGCAAGTCTTGGATCGGGTCCACCACCTGTGCGGCCACCGGCGTGCCGATGCCGAGGGCGGCCCCCAGAGCGAGCAGGAGTCTGAGCCAAAACGGGCTGTATGTGTGCATAAACATTCCTCAAAGGCCTTCGAGAATCCCGAACGGCTCTGCACGAGGTGTTGCAGGCTACGGGCACTTCATGGAAACAAATCCGATCGTGAGAGTGTCTTGCTCCGGCTTAAATATCACTGTTGTGTCACGGCTGGTGCAGCCTTCGCTCTTAAAACTGAGCTGCAGCCTCAGCCCGACTGCATGGACGGGAACCCACACAACGGAATTTCTCAGTCTGATCTGATCCGGCCCATTCACGTACATGTAGACATTCGTGCCGCGAGATCCGACAAGCAGACATCGGGGCCCTCCACACTTCGTCGTGGGCTCGGGATCTCGAGCCTGCTCCGTCGCGCTGTCTTGGGCAGCCTCCGCACCGAGGAGTGCCCCGGGCGCTGGCGGAATTGGCGTTGGCGGCGCTGGTGGCGGCGGTACCTGTGTCCGCTTGGTCACTGGCGACGCCGCGGGCGGAGGGGGAGCAACGGTCTGCTCCGGTCCTGGTCCGGTGTCCACCGGCAGCAGCAGCGAGTCACGGGCCGCCACGCCTCCACTTTCCTCTTGCACGCGCCCGGCTCCCTCACTCACTGCAGCCGGACCGGGGGACGGGGGATCGAACAGCGGGCCGCTCAGGCCCCACCCCGCCACCCCGGCGGCACCAATCGCCACCACTGCCCATATGACGCGCCGAGTGTGGCGTTTGGACGCGGGGGGGCTGCTGGACCGGACGGAAGGCGCCGATCCCGTGACGGCGATCTCCTCGGCCAGCCGCTGAATGGCCTCCAAGTCGGGCCACCGATCTTCAGGCCGACGCTCGATCATCCTATCCACAAGCGAGGCGAAGTCTCGCGGACAACCACGGACCAGCGACTGGAGGCTTCGGTGACGCCCCCGGTCAAGCGCCACGGCAAGCTGCGCGGGAGTGTCTCCCGTGAACGGTCTGGTCCCCGAAACCATTTCGAACGCGGTGACGCCGAGCGAGAACTGGTCGGAGGCTGAGGAGACCTCCCCGCCCTGGAGCAGTTGCTCCGGGCTCATGTACTGTGCGGTCCCCACCGAAGCCCCGGTTTCGGTCAGCGTAGATGATCCCAGGATCTTCGCGATGCCGAAGTCGGCGACAAAGGCGTTTCCCAGCTCATCGAGCAGGATGTTCGCGGGGTTGATGTCGCGATGCAGCACCCCCTGCCGGTGGGCGTGGTGCAGCGCCGCGGCAACCTGGCCCAGGAGGCGTGCCGCACGGGCGGCCGACAACCGCGTCTCGCGGCGGATCAGGTCTCGCAGGGAGCCACCGGACAGCTTGTCCATGACGAACCAGAGCAGATCGCCTTCCTCACCCCATTCGTGAATCGACACGATATGGGGGTGCCGCAGCCTGGCTGCTGCGATGGCCTCGGCGCGAAACCTGGCCTCGGCACCATCTTCGTAGGTCCGCCCCGGATCGATAGCCTTGATCGCGACTTCACGATTCAAGGCGGTGTCGAGGGCGCTGTAAACGATGGCCATGCCGCCTCGTCCCAAGCGAGGTCCGAGACGATAGCGCGGCTCCACCGCGCGTGCGAGACGTTCGGAGAGCGAATCGGGGGAAGAGGGCTTCAGCTCTGGCTCACTAGGCACCGCACTCAGCCTCCCCGATGTTCAACTGGGATGACACTAGGCACACCAGTGGAGAATATGGCGCAGGAATTCTGGTTGGGTAAGAGGCGATTGACTAGGGAGATCCCTCCCCCTCGCAGAGCTCGGGGTCGGGATGACACCGCGCCTAGCGCGGCGAGGGCGGGGGAGGTGAGCGCCCCCATTCCCTATTCCCCATTCCCCGCTTCAACCATCTCCGCCTCCCGCTCCAGCAACCGCGTCGCCGCCACGGCATCGGCCATGGTGGCACGCAGCGGCTCGGAGCCCAGCCCCAGGCACTGCTCAATGAAATGCCGGGCCTGCGCCTCGTAGGCGGTGCCCGCTGGCAATGCCACTGGAGTTGTTGCGCCGTCGCGGGTCAGCAGCACCGGCGATTCGCGGGAATGATGGAAATCGGCGACTGCATCCTCGAAGACCGCCCGGTACTTCATGTGGAACCCGAACCCCGGCTGGGCCAGGTGGCCGCCTTCGGCCACCACTTCTGCCGGTCCGTCCGGGAACTGGTAGCGGGTGGTGACATGGGATCGCGACCCAGTGCTGGCAAGACTCGCCGGATCACCGAGGCACCAGCGCACGAAATCGACATCGTGGATGTGCAGGTCAAACAGCGCCCCACCAGACCGCTCCAGGTCGCGGTAGAATGCCTGGGCCCAGCCTGGTGGTTCGCCAAGTCGACTCAACTGCAGGCTCTGGAGCGCGCCGAGGCTGCCGTTCCGAATCGTGTCCCGAAGCCACGGCCACCCGGGCCAGAATCGCATGCAGAATGCCGGCATGCAGACCAGGCCGTCCGGAACGGCGGCTGCCAGGCGCTCCACCTCCAGCGTGCTGAGCGCCACCGGCTTCTCCACCAGGACATGCTTTCCGGCCGCCAGCGCCGCCAGCGCCAGCGGCACGTGGCTTTCCGTCCAAGTGGTGATGCTCACGGCATCAATCCGCGCATCGGCCAGCATCGCCTCCGCACTCCGGAAGGCGCGGAGCCCAGCCAACTCCACCGCAATGTCGCCCGCAGCCAGCTCGGTCAGGTTGCCAACACCCCCGGCATCGACGCCGGCAACCTGCCGGCTGCAGATCGCCTCGAGCCGGACCGCCAGTCCAGCCCGCTCGGCCGCCTGATACGCCGCCGCGTGGGTCCGGCCCATGACCCCGAACCCGATCACCCCCACGCCGAGCGTCACGCCAGGCCGCCAAGGAAGTGGGACGCCAGCCCAGCGGCTTGACGGATATCCTCGATCCTGGACTCCCCCGATTCACGCTCGATCATGACACCAAGGCCTGGGAGGTGTCGCTCCATGACCGCGAAGAATGCCGTCCAGTCCACCGCCCCATCGCCAGCAGGGACCTCGGTGCCCCAGCTTCCCTCGCGGACCGCGGGGAGCGCGTCCTTGAGGTGCACTTGCAGGACTCGTGGGGCCAGGAGCTCCAGGGCGTGCACGGGATCTCCCATGCCGTACAGGACCATGTTGGCGGGATCGAAATTGACTCCGATGCGGTCCTCCTGCAAGGCATCGAGCGCTTCCAGCAGGGTCGCAGCGTTTTCCTGCCCGGTTTCGAGGGCCACCGGAATGCTCCGCGCCAGGAACGGTTCTGCGATGGTCAGGATCCGATCGAGTACCACCCGCCGCATCGGATCGCTGGCCGTATGGGGAATGAATCCCGCATGGAAGGTGACCAGACCAACCCGAAACTCCGCGGCGATTCCGGCGGCCGCCTGGGCTGCCTGGAGGTTGCGGGGCCAGGCTGCGTCGGGCACCACGCCGCCGGTGCGGCGGATCGACTCCAGGGTCGAATAGTCCTCGCCGGGAAACGCGAGCATGGCACTGGGTACCGCAATGCCGGCAGCGGCCAGGGCGGCTTGGGTCGCGGCCGGCTCCATCGCCCCGGAACGCAGCGGTTCCAGCGCCAGTTGGACTGCCCCGAGCCCAGTGGCCTCCACGGCGGAGACCAGTGCCGCCGTGGTGGCGGGGCGCAGCGACCAGGAGCAGACCCCGACCCGAGCCGGAGCCGACCCTCCCGGTGAGCCGGATGCGGAGGTATTCTCAACGGTTCCCACAGGAGCCATCCATGTCCGAAGGTATCAATCGCCGGGCCTTCCTGGGTCAGGCCGTCGCCGCCGGGGCCGTCCTGGCCGCAGCGCCGGCCTTGTCCCGGCCGCTGGCCGCCCAGCGTGCCCCGTGGTTCACCATCTCCCTGGCGCAGTGGTCGCTGCACCGCTCGATCCGCAGCGGGGCGGTGAGCCATCTCGATTTTGCCCAGGTGGCGAGCCAGGACTTCGGCATCACCGCCATCGAATATGTCAACAGCTTCTTCAAGGACAAGGCGCAGGACGCCGCCTACCTGGCCGACATGAACCGTCGGGCCGCCGATCATGGCGTCTACCAGCACCTCATCATGTGCGATGGCGAGGGGAATCTGGGCGACCCCGATACCGCCAAGCGCACCACCGCAGTGGAGAATCATCACCGCTGGGTGGAGGCCGCCAAAACGCTCGGCTGCGCCACCATCCGGGTCAACGCCGCCAGCCAGGGCAGCCGCGAAGAGCAGGCCCGCCTGGCCGCCGACGGCCTCCGTCGCCTGACCGAGTTTGCCGCCACCCACGAAATCAATGTGATCGTGGAAAACCATGGTGGGCTCTCCTCAGATGGGCAGTGGCTGTCCGGGGTCATGCGGATGGTGGACCACCCCCGCTGTGGCACCCTGCCCGACTTCGGCAACTTCTACGAGTACGACCGCTACCAGGGTACCGCCGACCTGATGCCGTTTGCCAAGGCGGTCAGCGCCAAGACCCACGACTTTACCGACGACGGCGAAGAGACCACCAAGGACTACGTCCGGCTGATGCGGATCGTGCGCGACTTCGGCTACCGGTCGTGGGTGGGCATTGAATACGAGGGCAACCGACTCCCCGAGCGCGAGGGGATTGCCCGCACCAAGGCCCTGCTGGAGCGGGTGCACGATCAGTTGGCCAGTTAGCGAGGCTGGGACCACAATTCGTAGAGGAGCAGACTGATGACTGACCGCACCACCCGACGCGAGTTCCTGAAGACTGCGGCCGGCGCCGCTGCCGTGGCTGGGTCCACGACCCTGCTGGACGGTTGTGCGGTAGCTGCCGGCCCGGCCGCCGCCGCGGGCGTGCCTCCCACCCCCCCACGCGTCGCCGACGCGGTCAACGTGGCGGTCATCGGCACTGGCGGCATGGGCAGCGGCCACATGAACGCCTACCTGAAGTTTGCCAAGGATGGCGCCGAGCAGGTCCGGGTCGTCGGCCTGTGCGACGTCTGCCAGCCGCGGCTCGACGTGGCCAAGGCGCGCACCGACGCCCAGCAGGGCGGCTCGGTGGACCTCTACAGCGACTATCGGGAGCTGCTCAAGCGTCCCGACCTGCACGGGGTGGTCATTGCCTCCCCGGAGCACTGGCACGGCCCCATGGCCGAGGATGCCATCCGGGCCGGCAAGGATGTCTACGTCGAGAAGCCGATGACGCTCCGGCTCGATGCCGCGCTCCGGCTCAAGGAAGTGGCCGATGCCAACCCGAACGTCCGAGTCCAGGTCGGCACCCAGTACGTCATGTACTCCAGCTATATCGAAGCGAGCCGGATGATCGCGGCCGGCAAGATTGGCAAGGCGGTCTCCAGCCAGACCAGCTACTGCCGCAATTCCAAGGACGGCGAGTGGCTCTATTACGCCATCGACCCAGCCTGGCAGCCCGGCGTCAACCTCGATTGGGATCGCTGGTGCGGCCCGCTCGGCCGGGCCGACTGGGATCCGGCGGTCTACGCCCGGTGGCGCCGGTACCGGAAGTACTCCACCGGCATCATCGGCGACCTCCTGGTGCACCGGATCACCCCGCTGATCATGGGCGCCAACCTGGGCTGGCCCACCCGCGTGGTGGCCTCTGGCGGACACTATGTGGACAAGGTCATGGAGAATCACGACCAGGTCAACATCAATATCGAGTTCGAGAACGAGCACACCATGATCGTGGCGGGGTCCACCGCCAACGAGGTGGGACTCGAGACCCTGATCCGCGGCCACAAGGGCAACATCTACCTCGGCGGTCGCACCCTCACCGTCCGTCCCGAGCGGCTCTTTGCCGAGGAATTTGACGAAGAGACGATCGATGGTCCGAACGAGGGCGACACCCAGGACATGCTGCGTCGCAACTGGCTCAATAGCATCCGGACCCGGGAGCCGGTGGCCAGCCCGGTGGAGCTCGGCACCAAGGTCATGGTGATCGTGGACCTGGCCACCCGGTCGATGTGGGACGGCGCGGCGTACCTGTTCGATCCCGCCACCAAGACCGTGCGGAAGGCCTGACGCCGAGACACCTGGCGCTGGCCGTGACCGCAATGGGCACCCGGTTCGAGGTGGTGCTCCCTGCGGAGAACCCCGAGGTGCTTCGCCCCGCGGGAGAGGCGGCGCTGGCAGAGATCGAAGAATGGCATCGGAGGCTGTCCCGGTTTGAACCGGACAGCCTCCTGCAGCACATCCACCGGGCGGCCTTCGATGCGCCGGTGTCGGTGGATGGCGACATGATGGCGCTGCTGGAGGATTGTGTCGCCGTGTGGCGCAACTCCGACGGGGCGTTTGATCCAAGCCTCGGCTCCGGCATGGAGTCCGTGGCCCTCGACCCGACCGCCAGGACCATTCGATTTGCTCGCCGCGGGGTCCAGTTGGATTTCGGGGCCGTCGGCAAGGGACACGCACTCGACTGCGCGGCCCGGGTGCTGCGCGAAGCCGGGGTGGAGTCGGCACTGATTCATGGCGGCACCAGCAGCGTGTTCGGTCTGGGATACCCACCTGGCGAGTCGGGGTGGAAGATTGCCCTGGCCGGCAGTGGCGATCCGCCAATCGTGGTCACCCTGACCGACCAGGCGCTGGGTGCGTCGAGCAACGTCGGCCGGGTGCATGTCATGGACCACCGGCATGGGAAATCCAGCGCGTCCCGCACTCTGGCCGCCGTGACCGGCCCCTCGGCGCGGCTCTGTGACGCCTGGAGTACCGCCGCGTTGGTGATGGGTGAGCGCCCGGCCAGGCTGCCCGATGAGTACGAGATGTTTCTGGTTCCGTAAGACCCTTCAACCGATCCATTCGGACTCCACTCTTGTCCAGGCGGTCCTTGTGCTCAATCTGAATGGCCCCCGGGTCCTTCTTGCGCTCGGTGCAGGCACCCTTCTCGCCGCCGGATGCCGAGAGGCTCGGCCACGCTACCCGGGGATGGCCATCATGGGCCTGTACAGCGTGGTGATCGACTCGCAGGTGCACGGGGCGCCGACCGAGGCGCAACTGACGGCCATGAGCCCGTTCCTCAGCAGCGAGCTCCGGGAACTCCTTCACGCCGCGACCCTGCTGCGCAACAACGACATCGAAAACTTCCCGGACGAAGAACCATCCTTTGCCGATGCCAGCCTGTTCACCAGCTTGTTCGAGGGGCCAACCTCCCTGGCCATCCTCGCCGATCCGGCCGGGGCGGATACCCGCCGGCTCGCCGTACGATTTACCTATGACCGCTCCCCACCCACGATCACCTGGACGGACACGGTGGTGGTGATCGAAGAGGGCGGTCGGTTCGTGGTGAGCGATGTGGCCTACGGCGGTGACTGGGAGTATGCCAACCGCGGCACCCTGCTGGGCACACTTCGGAGCCCACAAGAGCCCTCACCAGGTGTCGCCTGGACGCTGCGCCTCGATGGTATCGGCACGATCCGGGTGGGGATGACCATTGCGGAGGTCGAGCAGCAACTGGGCGGCACGGCACGGATCGAGCGGATCGAGCCCGGCGACGCATGCGGCTACGCCTTCCTCGCTTCCGTTCCCGGGGGGATTTCCTTCATGCTCGCGGGAGACACCGTGGTGCGGGTGCAGGTGGATACCACCGGGATCCTGACGGAGGCCGGGGTCGGCGCGGGGACCACTGAGGCCAACACGCTGACCCGGTACGGCGGCCTGATCCGGGTAGAGCCGCACCCCTATACCGGGCCTGAAGGCCACTACCTGATCGTCGATGACCCGGCGCGGCCGGGGTATCGGATGATCTTCGAGACCGATGGCAATGTCGTCACCAGCTTCCGGGCCGGCCGGCTCCCCGAGGCAGACCTCATTGAGGGGTGCGCCTGATGAGCTGGCCGGCGTCGATCGGGGTCGGTGTCCTGACCGGACTGGTCGCCGGCTTCCTGGCCGGGTGGATCGCCAATCTCACGGTCGGCTGGTACCGGATGTCCAGCTTTGAGGGAGCGTCCGGGTACTTCATCGTGGGAATGGCGCTACTTGGTGCCATCGCCGGACTCGTGCTCGGGGTGATCGTCAGTCGCACCCTCGGCTCGTGGAAGGAGCCCTCCTTCTTCAAGGCCCTGGGCACCGCCCAGTTGTCCGCCCTGCTGCTCCTCGGCGCCATCGGTGGGGTCACCCGCCTCATGGCCGACGTCCCGCCGCACCTCAATGGGCAGACCATGCTCGTGACCATTGAACTGCGCTGGCCCGAAGGGCGGCGACCGACGGCCGCGCCGGACAGCGCCGAGTGGTACCTGCGCCTGGGCGCGGTGAGCGGCAGTGTGGCCCGGGCCAGCGTCGAGGGGCCGCTCTGGCGTGGGGACGCCCGGCAGGAGGCGGGCCGCTGGATCGTGCCCGGCGCCGTGGATGTGTTCACTAGTCGCGGCAAGCGCATGCTCAGCGTGTCCCCCGACGACCTCGTTGGTGAAGGATTCATCGTTCCACTCCCCGGTCGACCCGGGGCCCACCACCTGGAGTGGAGTGACTGGTTGCCACTGCGAGAGGGCGTGGATCGCTTTTCGTACCGGTTTCGTGTCGTGCCCTCCAACCAGCCGATCCGGACCGACACCGCCGGTCCGTTCGAGATCGACCTGATTGCCAACGGAGTGGGGATGTACAGCTGGGACGGCAATCCGATGCGATGGACCGCTACCGGACACTTCGAGATCCGGCACCAGGGCGCCCCGGTCGTGATCGAACACCTCAGCCCTTCCGCCGACACAACAGGGCGCTTCGATCGTTTCGATGGGGTCGCGGTCGTGTCGACGCTGCCCGCCGCGCTACTGGTTCAGGTCGATGGCACCAGCGAGGGCGGATCGTGCTACCTCCTGGTTACCGGAGAAGCCGGCCTCAGGACGGACCTGGTGGGCCGCTGCGGCAGCGGGGTCCGGGGCAGCTACCTCTCGGTCGCCGGCGAAGGGACATCAGCGGCGGGGTACGCTCCGATGCTGACCGGTCGGCTCGACCGGGAGAGCTATCCCATTCCAGGGAGCTATCTGCTGCCCGGGGTGGTATTGGACACTCGCACCCTGACCTTCCGCCATTTTGCCACCGACGAGCTGGGCCAGGTGATTGACCGGATCGCTCCCCTGGGCATCGCCCCGGACGGATTGAGCCTGGTGCGGCTGGCCTGGACCGGTGACGCGGAGCAGACCGGACTCCTGGTGGTGGACCTGGAGGGTGCCAGCCCGACCCAGCTTCCAATAGACCGTGCGGTGATGCGCTACGCCCAGATCGACGATATCGACTCGGCATGGCTCTCCCACTACTTCGAATGGGGTCCGGATTCCGACGGTCGCTTTCGACTGACGCCGCGCGGCAAGGTCACTCCCCTGCCTCATCGTGGCGTCCTGACACTCGATCATTCCGGCTACCGCGAGTATCGGCTCAGTCCTGCGTTGGAGTCGCTCCGGCCGGCGCTGATCGAGTTCCTGGTGACCAAGTTTGGCGCCGAACGCCTCCCTGCCGAACCTGAAGCCTTCTCGCATCAAGTTCGGATCGGGGAGGCCATCGTGTTCGTGAGCTATCGGGCAGAGGATGGGCACGTCGGGGTCTGGATGGATCGCGGCCAGGACACCGCACTGGTGGCCGCCATCGCCGAGCGGTTCGATGCGGCACTGCGAACCCTGACGTACGACCAGCATTTCAGCCGGTGAGCCGACCATGAAATTCCTGATCGCCGCCGCGGTGCTTGTCACCCTGGCCTTCGTGGGCCGAGCGTGGCTGGGAATGCGCGGCAACCGGCTGGTCGATCGTCCGATCGGCACCCTGGCCACGGTGCGCGTGCCTGCGCGCCTTGAGCCCTGGGCGCCCACCACCAACTGGCTCGGCACCCACTTCCGGCTGACCCGCCTGATCCAGAGCCTCCTGCCGGGCGGCAACCCTACCCATCACGAGGATATCGAGATCCTCCAACTGGCGCCCCGCCAGCTCGATCGCCTGGGGGAAAGGGCCCTGCCCTACCTGTTTGACGCATTGAGGTCCCTGGAGGAAATCTCCTGGGAGGAGCCCACCCGCACCGGGGGGAAGATGGTCCAGCACGGGAGCGCGTGGTACCGGACCGGCTCAATTGACCAGCGCGCACGCCTGGTGCGGTTCCTCGACTCCGCTCGCGGGGTCGCCATCATCTACCGGAGCCTGGAGCGACAGGGCTCGCGTGCCGACGCCGAAGCGTTGGTCGGGACGATCCTGGACTCCTATCAATTGGCGACCCCAGTCGCTGACCACTTCGGCTCGGTGGAGCGGGAGCTGGGCGGCGGGATCTTCATTTCGTTGCCGGTGGAGTTCTACGACCCATTCATGATGGAAGCTGACTCCAGCGGCGTGCGATGGATGCTCTATCGTCATCATCCCGATGCGGCGGAAGACTCGGCCGTCTTGGAGCGCGCCCTGGCCGTGGCCGCGTTCTTCGCGCCCGGCAGTGCGGCGCAGGAATCGGCGGCCCGCGCCATCCTGAGAGGAGAAGTCCTGCGCGAAGCGACGGTAACGGTGGAGGCGGAAGCCGACACGAGTGGGATGGAGGTGAGCCTGGTACGGCATGAAGCCGCCACCGGGGCCCAATCGGCGTGGCTGGTGACCGGCTTCGACGTCGCCCGCGGGGTGGGCCTTACCCTCCGGCTCTGGCAGCACGACGCCAGCCGAGCGGAAGCGGTGGCCATCGTGACGCGGGCGCTGCCCACTTATCGGTTTACCGGCGATCCGGCGTGGTTTGTACCATGAGCCAGGTGGCCACCTTCATCCGAGCCAACCCCGCCGTCGGGGTGATCCTGGCGGCGCTCGGGATTGTCGCAGTCGTCTTTACCATCCTCACTATCCTCATGACCCGGGCCGGCACATCCCTCCGGCCGCTGGTCTTCATGGGGGTGTTCCTGGCCATCGTCGGCGCGCCGCAGGTGGCGTTCCACCTGGCGCAGGCCCTCGAGTGGATCCCGAAGCGGGACTTGACCTGGGTGGCGGCGCGCGAGTTCTGGTTCTACCGTCCGGTGGTGCTGGTTCCGGTACTGCTCGTCCTGGTGGCGCTGGCCACCCTCTGGTTCTTCAAGGGGAGCAGCTGGGCGTCCACGGTGCCGGCAGTGGCCGGTGTTGCGCCGCTCCGCCAGGATGCGCTCCGGCAGCGGCTGCTGGCGGCAAACCAGGTGGATGCGCCGTACACCGTGGCCGAGGAACATCCTGGCGGCCGGATCGTGGTGACCTGGCGGTTTGCCGACGCCAAGTGGGTGGACATGGCGCGGGCCCACGGCCTGCGCCGCAGCCATCGCCTGCTGCTGGAGTTGGACGAGGCCCGCCAGGTGGTGCGACCGACCGAGCAGTTTTCGGCGCTGGACTGGTCGGCGGGGCCGAGGGGTGGCGGCGTGCACTGGCGGACCGGGATAGGGATCACCTTTTTCCAGGTGGAACACCAGCGGGGGTTTGGGCTCCAGTTGGACGACCGAGGCCGCTTCCTGCCGCAGCCCTCGTACGCGTACTCCTTCAACCTGCAGGAGATGAAGGCTCCGTTCATCGCGGCGACGACGCAGGCCGGGTGGGATTGGCGGCCCACGGCATGGCACGGCCCCTCCTGGCTCCACTGGCTGACCCGCTGACCGCCATGCAAGACAACGACTCCCCGCTCCGCCGGTTCAAGCGCAGCATGGTCCGGGACCAGGAGAAGTGGCGCGAGGGAATCGGCTACGATCTCGACGCCCTCGCAGAGGCTTCTGCGGAGGAGCGGGCCAGCATCGAGACGATCCTCCTCCATCGCGGCACGCTGGCCTGGTACGACATCGAGGCGCTGGCCGCACTCGACACCGCCGCCGCGCGGCAGGCAGTGCTCGATGCGCTGCACGATCCCGACGCCGAGGTACGAGTGGCGGTGAGTCGGTTTGCTCCCGACCTGATCGGCGCGGAGGCACGCAGCGCGGCACTGGTGCATGGGATCGAGACGGCGGAGATTTTCGGTGGGCTGACTGCGGTACTGCTGGAGGTGGAGGAGTTCCACCCCCCGGCAGTGATGGACGCCCTGATGCGCGGAGTTGAGCAGCGGGAGGGCGAAGTCGCCATGCACTACGCGGCCATGCTCCTGTTCCTGCATGGCCAGGCGAGCGAGCCGTTCGACTGGGACCAGCGGCCCTTTTTCCTGCAGTTCCATACCGAGGACCCAGGGGAGCGGCAAGCGGCGGTGGAGCTGCTGCGGAAGCGGTTGGGGGAGCTGGCTTCAGCGTGAACCACGCTTCATGAAATTTTCCGGATAATTACCTGATGATGGGTGCAGACTTGATGGAGGAACTGTCCTGCATCCTCACTATTGTCACATCCTCAGGAGAATATCCGATGATTGGTGCCACCCGAGTCGGAGTCGTCGTCGCGCTGGCCATCGCGATGGTGGCCTGCTCCCCCGCCGGCGACGAGGCCCCGGCCGCCACTCCTGCTACCGGTGGATCCGCAGCCCCGGGTGGCCAGGCTGCCGTAGTGGACGATGGATCGCAACCGAACGTGGTACGGGTGGCTGTCGGCTCTGCCGATCACACCACGCTGGTGGCGGCGCTCCAGGCCGCCGGACTGGTGGACGCGTTGGCCAACGTGGGACCATTCACGGTCTTCGCGCCCACCAATGCCGCCTTTGACAAGTTGCCGGCGGGCACGGTGGAGACGCTGGTCAAGCCGGAGAACAAGGCGACCCTGGTCAACATCCTTTATCATCACGTCACGACCTCCGCACTCGACCTGGGTCTCTTCAAGGAGGGGCAATCGCTCAACATGGTCGGAGGTCCCGCCGTGGTGATCACCCGGAAGGATGGCGACACCTTCGTGGACGGTGCCAAGGTGCTGGGCTCGGTCCGGGCCTCGAACGGCTGGGTGCATGTGATTGACGCCGTGCTGGTGCCACCGGCGAAGTAGTCCTTCACCCGCCTGCTGCGGTCCCGCGGCCCCTGCCCTGGAGGGTGGGGGCCGTGTGCGTGAGGGGCGGTGGCGAGGTATCGTTGGAGACGCCAGCGCGCCAGGTTTCCCTCTCCGCCACGGTCCGGTCCTGATGATATCAGTTGCCCTCGCCCTCCTGCTCCAGGCCCAGCCTTCGTACATCGTGGTCCGCGAACCGGTCATTGCCCTGACCAACGTGCGCGTCATCGACGGCACCGGCGCTCCGGCCCGCGACAATCAGTCCATCGTGATTCGAGACGGGATGATTGCCGCCGTCGGACCCGCGGCCTCGACGCCGGTGCCATCTGGCGCCGCGGTGCGCGACCTGGCAGGCAAAACCGTGATTCCAGGGCTGATCATGCTGCATGAGCACCTGTTCTATGTCGCCGGTGGTGGCGCCTATCCCACCCACTCCGAGAGTTTCCCACGCCTGTACCTGGCGGGCGGCGTCACCACGATGCGGACCGCCGGCAACATGGGTGGCTATACCGACTTCAACGTCAAGCGCGGTATCGACGCCGGGCAGGCACCGGGACCGGAGATCCACGTCACCGCGCCGTACCTCAACGGCCCCGGCCTCAGTATCCCCGGCGTCAAGGGTCTCCGCGACAGCGCCGACGCCGCCCGCATGGCCGAATATTGGGCCGCCGAGGGGGCCACCAGCTTCAAGACCTACATGCAGATTTCCCGGGCGGAGCTGGCGGCGGTGGTGGCGGTGGCGCATGCCCGCGGCATCAAGGTGACCGGTCACCTCTGCTCAGTGACCTACCGCGAAGCCGCCGACATAGGCATCGACAACCTGGAGCACGGCTTCTTTGCCTCGACCGACTTTGCCCCGAACAAGGCCGTCGACCAGTGCCCCGGCGGCAACGCCGGCAAGCGGGGCCTGGCGTCGCGACCAGTGTCCGACCCCGAGGTCCAGGCGCTGCTGCGGCACCTGGTGGCCAAGGGCGTCGCCATCACCTCCACCCCGACGGTGTTCGAGATCTCGGTCCCGGGACAGCCCAAGGCACCCCAGGGCGCTCTCGACGCCATGCTGCCCCAGGCGCGGGAAGCGTACGAACGCAACTGGGAGCGGATCAGCCGCGACACCAGCGGCACTGCTCGGCGGGAGTACACCCGCATGCTGGAACTGGAACTCGAGTTTGTCCGGCTGGGTGGCCTGCTGGTGCTCGGCACCGATCCGACCGGCTATGGCGGTGTGGTGCCAGGGTATGCCAATCAACGGGCCATTCAGCTGCTGGTGGAGGCTGGCTTCTCCCCGCTCGACGCCATCAAGACCGCCACCCTGAACGGCGCCACCTTCCTCGGCATCCAGCAGCGCACCGGGACGATTGCGGTGGGCAAGGACGCCGACCTGGTGGTGCTGGACGGGAATCCGTTGGTGGACATGTCGGCGGTGAATCGGATGGAGCTGGTGTTCAAGAAGGGCGTGGGGTATGACAGCGCCGCGCTGTTTGCGTCGGTCAAGGGACTGGTTGGCTGGAAGTAGGATTGCCGCGGATTGCACGAATGGACACGGATTGGTCCGGGACTATGCGAAAATCACTGCCGGTCTGGGAGGGAAAGAATCCGCAGATTTCGCAGATGGACGCAGATTGCAGTGCGTGCTGGGCGGTTCTCGGAGTTTGGTCGGCCTCCCTGGCTTGTTGGTGAACTACCCTGACCTCCATGCCCCAGCGTCCTTGGCCGCAGGTCGGTCGGTGTCGACCTGACAAGCTGTTCAAAAAACCTCTCGGAGTCCTGAACGGAACGGATCGTTCCACGCACCTCGACCAATCCGTGTCCATCCGTGAAATCCGTGGCTCGTCCTGCTAGTCCGGGAAGACCCTGCCCCTGCTGTGCGAGGTGCCCGCCGAAGGGCGAATCAATCTGCGTCCTCTGCGCAATCTGCGGATCCTCCTCAGTCCCTCACGACACCGCGACCTGCTCGGCCCCCATAGTCCGCTTCCGCAGCACTCGTCGCAACAGCCAAAGGCTGGTCAGCGCCTGCAGCGCCACGGTAACCACCGACCAGATCCAGACCTGCCGCAGGGTAAAGTCCGGCCAGGTGGAGATCCAGACGGCCGGAATGACGAACGTCACCAGGCGAGAAGCACCGCTGATCAATGACGGCACGGTGTTCCCCAACGCCTGGAACATTCCCGAACAGGTAAAGATCAACCCCGACGCCACGAAATTGAGTGAGATGATCCGGAGAAACTGGGCACCCACCGCCACCACCGCAGGCTCGGTCGTGAACTGCTCAATGAACCACTCCGGCCGCCACTGGCAGACCAGCGTTACCGCCAACATCAAGACGCTTCCCATCAGCGCCGCTTTCCGGAACGTCTCCCAGGCCCGGTCCGATAGCCCCGCCCCGACATTCTGGCCGGCCAGTGGTGCGGTGGCGAAGGCGATGGCCATGGCGGGCAGGAAGATCGACTGCATGACCCGCGACCCGATCCCGTACCCGGCCTGCGCCGGGGCCCCGAAGTCCCGGATAATCCAGTAGTTCACCCCCATCAGGATGAACAGCAGCGCGAACTCGGCTCCGGGCGGTACTCCCAGCTTGAGGATCCGCACCCAGACGGCGCGGCGGGCGCGGAACAGGGTGCGATCGAACCCGACGTATTTCTCCAGGCGGCGAAAATAGACCCCAAGCATCAGCACCCCGGCCAGGATGGCAATCGTGCTGGCCAGCCCAGCACCGGCCACACCCATCGGGCGTCCGGTGAGCCACCCCGCAATCAGGATCGGGGCCAGGATGGCATTGATCACCACGGAGACCATCTGGACCACCATGGTCGGCTTGACGATCCCGGTGCCCCGAAGCCCCGAGCCCATCGCCACCAGCGCAAACTGGAGCGCCAGTCCGGGGAGAAACCAGTGCAGGTAGGTCACCCCGGCATCGGCGGTGGCCGCATCGGCGGCCAGGGTCCCGACGTACCAGCCGGACAGCAGGTAGCCGCCGACGAGGGTGATCGCGGCGAACAGCGTGGCCAGGAGCAGGCTCTGGTTGAAGATCAGGTTGGCGTCTTCGCGGTCCTTGCGACCCACCGCGTGGGCAATCAGCACCATGGCACCCACGCCAAGGACCTGGGTCAGGGCCATGACGATGAACTGCACATTGCCCGCCGCGCCCACCCCCGCAATGGCAGCATCGCCCAGGCGAGCCACGAAGTAGAGGTCCACCAGATAGTACAGGGTCTGGAACACCATCCCCGCGGCGATCGGCGCCGCCAGACGGATCAGGTGGCCGGAAATGGAGCCCTGGGTCAGGTCGCGCACGGCAGGTCCAGTGGGAGTCGGGCGGGAATCTAATCCGTTCCCGATACGGCAGGAGAAATCCGCAGATTACGCCGATGGACGCAGATTGTTCCGAGACCAGGCGGGGGTCGCCCTTGGCCTGGAAAGGGAATTATGCCACGGATTTAACGAATGGACACGGATTGTTCGTGGTGCGTGGAACGCACCGCGTTCGAATACGGCTCCAAATATTGGCGGGCACCACGGGTCAGGCGGCCAAGGCAGCCGGGCCCGGTCGGGAAGTGCCGTTCACCAAAAAAACCATGGGAATCCTGGCCGACACGGAGACTTGCCCGGGACGCACGGTAATCCGTGTCAATCCGTGACATCCGTGGCTCATCATTCTGGTCCGGGCAGGCCCGGCCCCTCCAGCGCGGGCTGCCCGCTCAAGACCGGACCAATCTGCGGATCCCTACCAACTGGCGCCCCCGGCACTATCCGCGTATCGTCCCAACACCATTCCCCATTCCCTATTCCCCATTCCCCGCCTGCCATGCCCTCACGCCGAGACTTCCTGCTGAGCTCCACCGGTTCGCTCGCCGCCATGGCGATCCTGCCGGACCCGGCGTGGTTCCGGCCCTACCGGACCGCGGTGCCGGTCAAGGTCGGCATCGTCGGGATGGGTCGGCATGGCCGGGCCATCGCGGCCGAGCTGCAGAAAATCGAGGGTGTGGAGATCGCCACCATCTGCGAGATCGTCCCCGAGCGGCTCCGGGTCAATGTCGAGCGGATTGCCGGCTCGGAGGGGTTTGCCGACCTGGCCACGATGCTGAACCGCCGTCCCGAGGTCCGGGCAATCATCGTGGCCACCCCGACCCACCTGCACCGTGAACCGGTGGAGATGGCACTTCAGGCTGGCCGCCACGTGTACGTCGAGGCGCCACTGGCCCACACCCCCGCCGAGTGCCGAGCGATCGTTGCCGCAGGCCGATCAGTAGCCGACCAGGTCGTCATGGCCGGGTTCCCGGGCCGCTCCAACCCCCTCTACCAGCGGGCCCGCACCCTCTTCCGCACCGACTCGGTCCGCGATCCCGTTGCCCTGACCGGCCAGAACCATCGCAAGACCAGCTGGCGGTTTCCGGTCACTGCCGGGACCACGGAGCGTTCCACCAATTGGCGCCTCGATCCGGAGGTCTCGCCAGGACTCGCCGGCGAGCTCGGCGCCCTGCAGTTCGACGTGGCCCACTGGTACCGGGGGCGCACCCCGGTTTCGGTCTCCGGCCGTGGCGCCATCCGGTTCCACAAGGATGGCCGCGCGGTGCCCGACACCGTCCTGGCCACCCTGGCCTGGGACGACGACGTGACCATGACGTGGGATGCCACGCTGGCCAGCTCGTTCGGCGGGCAGTTCGAGGTCTTTTCGGGCGTCAACGCCGCGCTCAAGCTGGCCTGGACCCATGGCTGGATGTTCAAGGAGACCGACGCTCCGACCCAGGGCTGGGAAGTCTACGCCACCCGGCAGCAGTTCCACACCGAGGAAGGGATTACCCTGGTGGCCAATGCGACCCAACTGGCCGCCCAGGGGTTGCTCAAGGAGGGGGCTGGCCTTCCGTACCCCGCCCTCTATTATCCGCTGGCCGATTTCATTCGCGCCGTGACCGAGGGGAACGCCCCGACCACCACCCTCGAGGACGGCGCCCGCTCCACCATCGTGGGGCTGCTGGCCAATCGCGCCATCATCACCGGACAGACGATTCCGATCCCGGAAGACCCCCTCACCGCCGACTGAGGCGCCATGCCGCTCTCGAATCTCGACTGGACGATCGTCATCGTCGTCCTGGGGCTGACCTTCGTTCCGGCCCTGTGGATGGCGCGCCGTGCCGGAACCAGCACCGCCGAGTTCTTCACCTCCGGTCGCGCAGCGCCATGGTGGCTGCTCGGCGTCTCGATGGTGGCCACCACCTTCAGCACCGACACCCCCAACCTGGTGACCAACCTGGTGCGCGAGGGTGGCGTGTCCAACAACTGGCAGTGGTGGGCATTCCTGCTGACCGGCATGGCGACGGTGTTCTTCTACGCCCGCCTGTGGCGCCGCTCCGGGGTGCTGACCGACCTGGAGTTCTACGAGATCCGCTACAGTGGCAAGCCCGCCTCGTTGGTGCGCGGCTTCCGCGCCATCTACCTCGGGCTCTTCTTCAACTGCGTCATCATGGCCTCGGTGAACCTGGCGGCGGCCAAGATTGCCAACGTCCTGCTCGGCTGGCCGATGGAGCGCACCCTGATCATTTGCGGCCTGCTCTGCATCGTCTTTGCGGCCACTTCCGGCCTGTGGGGGGTGATGGTCACCGACTTCCTCCAGTTTGGCGTGGCGATGACCGGAGCGGTGGCCGCCGCCGTCTATGCCCTGCGCCAACCCGAAGTCGGTGGCCTGGCAGGCCTGTTCAGCAAGCTCGATCCCGGCACCCTGTCGCTGGTCCCTGATTTCAGCGACTGGGGGATGACGCTGACGGTGCTGATCATCCCGCTCACCGTGCAATGGTGGTCGGTCTGGTATCCCGGCGCCGAGCCAGGGGGCGGCAGCTACGTGGCGCAGCGGATGCTGGCCGCCAAGAGCGAGCGGGATGCCGTCTACGGCTCCCTGCTGTTCAACGTGGCCCACTACGCCCTCCGGTCGTGGCCATGGATCATCGTGGCGCTGGCCTCGATGCTGGTCTTCCCCGAGCTCAGTGACATCGGCCGGATGTTCCCGTGGGTCGACCCGAAATTGATCGGCCACGACATGGCGTATCCCGCCATGCTCCGTTTCCTCCCCGCCGGGCTGCTGGGCCTGATGGTGGCGGGGCTGCTCAGCGCCTACATCTCCACCATCTCCACCCACCTCAACTGGGGCACCTCCTACCTGGTGCATGATGTCTACCGCCGCTTCATCCGCGGCGACGCCTCGGAGCGGCACTATGTGATGATCGGCCGAGTGGTGACGGGACTGCTGATGGTGGCGGCGGGCGCCCTGACATTCGTGCTCGAATCGGCTCGGCAGAACTTCGAACTGATGCTCTCGGTCGGCGCCGGTACCGGACTGCTCTACCTGCTGCGCTGGTTCTGGTGGCGGGTCAACGCCTGGAGCGAGATCGCCGCAATGGTCAGTTCGTTCGCGGTGGCAGTCACGTTCTTCCTCATTGGCAAGGCCGGCACCCCGGTGGCCAGCCACATCGTGCTGCTCAGCACTGTGGGTATCACTTCGGTGGTCTGGATCGGCACCACCCTGCTCACCGCCCCGGCCAGCCGCGAGACGCTGCTGGCGTTCTACACCCTGGTGCGCCCTGCGGGCCCCGGCTGGGAATCGGTCCGGCTGGAGTCTGGACTGGGACCCTCGCCCGACAGCCCGGCGCACCAACTGCTGGGATGGTCGGCGGGAGTGGCGTTCGTCTACAGCGCGTTGTTTGGATCGGGGGCCGTGATTCACGGCGCATGGCCGCAAGCGGCGGCGTGGGCGGTAACGTTCGTGATCAGTGGCGTGGTGCTCCGCCGGGTGCTCATCGGGATGTTCAAGGGGTAGGGGCGCACCCCTGTGCGCCCCTTGGCCATCGGTGGAAGTGGCTCTCGCGGAGCCGCGGGGTAGGGGCGCACCCCTGTGCGTCCCCTGACCATCGGTGGAAAGGTGTCACGCGGAGCCGCGGAGAACAGCCAGAGACGCGGAGGGGTCTGCCCCCTTGAGACACCGCCTTGCACACCAGGGATCAGCTGCTTGGGGGTGCCCCACCCCATTCGACCGGTTCCTGGCCTGGGCAACAACGGGTGCCCGGACATCGGAGTCCTCAGCGCCTCCTGCTGTTCTCCGCGTCTCCGCGTGAACCCTCTCGACCCGCCACTCCTTCGGAGCTCCGTGATGCGCCTCCTCGCCGCCCTGTCCCTCCTGGCCCTTGCTGCGTGTGACCGATCGGGCACCTCCGCCGCCGCCCTCGTCACCACCCGGGACTCGACCGACGGCATTCTCCGGATCCGCCACACCGGCGAGGCCCCGAACTGGATCCTGACTGAGGTGGCGTCGATCGGTACCGCCGAGGAAGGCCCGTCCTCCCTGGCCCGGATTCGATCCCTCCTCCTCGGCCCCGACGGCGGGGTCTTCATTGCCGATGCCGGCCAGAAGAGCATCCGTGAGTTCGGCCCCGATGGCAGCTTCCGGCGGGCCATCGGTCGCGATGGTGCGGGGCCGGGAGAGTATGACATCCCCTACAGCCTCGGCTGGATCGGGGACACCCTGGCGGTGCTGGATCCGATGAATGTGCGCGTCGGGCTCTTCGATCGTGGCGGCGGGTGGCTGGGGCAATGGCCCTCGCCCCCGCTGACGGGTGGCTCGAGTGTGCGCCTCTTTCCGTCGGGGGATGGGGCACTCTACCTGATGGCGCTGGAGCGCCGCGGCGAGCAGCTCACCCGGCTGTTCGTCGGGCACCGGCCTTCCGGCCAGGTTGACTCGATCCCCGACCTCCCTCGACCCACCGTAACGTCCGGTGTGACCTGCGAGCGTCCCAGTGACGGCGCCATGGTGTTCTTCGACATCCCCTTTTCAGCCCGGCAGGATCACGTCCCGGGGCCGGGGGGCACTTTCGTCGTGGTCGACGGCCGCGACTATCGTATCGTCACCCTGACGCCCGCCGGAGACACCGTGCGCATCGTCACCAGGGAGGTGGCGCCGGTACCGATCTCCGACCTGGAGTGGGAGGCCGCCTCGGTGGAGTTCACCGAAGCCAAGCGCAAGTACGCCGATATGCGGTGCGACATGACTTCTCTCCCGCGTGCCGCCACCAAGCCCCCGGTCGAGAGCTTCTTCCTGGCGGATGACGGCTCCCTCTGGGTGGATCGCTGGGTGGTGGAGGGGAAGCTCACCGAGGTGTATGACTCCGACGGCAACCTGCTCGGCGCGTTTCCGACCCCGGCCCGCAGCGAGAACGTGATCCCGACTGCCCGCGGCCAGCGGCTCGCCGTGGCCACGATGGATGCTGACGGGATCCCCGTCGTAAAGGTGTATACCCTCCGTTGAGCTGGATTGGCGCTCACGCGGAGCCGCGGTGGAGGGGCGCACCCCTGTGCGCCCCCTGACCATCGGTGGAAAGGTGTCGCGCGGAGCCGCGGAGAACCGCCAGGGACGCGGAGGGGTCTGCCCCCTTGGGACACCGCCTTGCACGCCAGGGATCCGGTGATTTTGGGGTGCCCCACCCCCCACCCCCACAGCCTGATGGGGGAAGCGGTGCCCATCCGGCAAGCGGAGCCCTCAGCGCCTCCTGCTGTTCTCCACGCCTCCGCGTGATCGCTGTTCGGATCCCGATCATTAGCGATCGCCTCCAGAACACGCCCAGGAATTCCGTGATGCATTTCCGGTCGCGCCCCACGGCCCCATCCCCCAGATTGCAGCCATGACCGTCGCGACCCTCCCCACCCCAGCCACCATGTACCGAGCCCTGGTCCGGAAGGACAGCTCCTACGAGGGGGTGTTTGGGGTTGGAGTCCGGACCACCGGGATCTTCTGCCGACCAACCTGTACCGCCCGGAAGCCGCTGCGCCAGAACGTAGAGTTCTTCCCGCGGGTCACCGATGCGCTCACCTCCGGCTACCGCCCCTGCAAGCGCTGCCAGCTCATCGAGACCGGAGCGTATGGGTGGCATCATCCGGACCCACCTCGAAACGGGGCTGGATCGAATGTCCGGCAAAGCATTCCTATTCTATGGAAAGAGGGTTTGCCTATTAACTCGGCCAGCATTTAGTTGACATACGACGATTCGTGTGTTATGTTGTGTCATGACGCATCCCGACGCGCGCACGTTGAAACCAGCGGCTCAAGCGGAGCAGCGGCGCATCGCGATGACCCTGCGCGAAGCCGGGGCGCGCTTCAGCGCCATCGGGCGCACGCTCGGTGTGCATTACATGACGGTGTCGCAGTGGTGGGATCGGTATCAGGTCGGCGGGCTGGAGGCGCTTGCGGTGCAGAAGCGCGGGCCCGCGACGGGGGCCCACCGACGCCTGACGGCGCGCCAGGAGCAGGCCATTCAGCGCGCGATTACTGACACCACGCCCGATCAGTTGAAGCTGCCGTTCGCGCTGTGGACGCGCGCCGCGATCGCCCAGCTCATCCAGCGGAAGTTCGGGATCGCGCTGCCCGTGCGTACGATGGGCCACTATCTCCAGCGCTGGGGCTTCACCGCGCAGAAGCCGATCAAGCGCGCGTACGAGCAGCGGCCGGACGCCATTGCCGCGTGGCTCAAGACGGAGTACCCGCGGATCAAGCGCCGCGCGCGCGCCGAGGGGGCAGAGATTCACTGGGGCGATGAAACGAGTTTGAGTACGAGCGATCCGCGGGGACGCAGCTTCGCGCCGAAGGGCAAGACGCCGGTGCGGACGCTCCTGTCGCAGCGGCGCTCGGTGAGTTTCCTCTCGACGATCAGCAACACCGGAACGCTGCGCTTCATGGTGCTCAAGAAAGCGATTGACGCCGCGACGTTAATCAAGTTTTTCACGCGGCTCTGCAAAGATGCCGGCCGCAAAGTGTTCGTGATTCTCGACAACCTGAACGTGCACAAAGCCCGTGACGTCCGCGATTGGGTGGCCGCGCACCCCGACGCGATTGCGCTGTACTATCTGCCGTCCTACTCGCCCGAGCTCAATCCGGACGAGTATCTCAACGGGGACCTCAAGCTGAGCGTGGCCAAGCGCGCCCCCGCCCGCGATCGGGACGCGCTGCTGCGGACCGCGACGTCACGCTTGCGGTCCCTGCAACGACGCCCGGAGCGCGTCAAGAAGTTCTTCCATCATCCCCGCGTGCGCTATGCCGCGTGATGTCGGCTAAATCGTGGCCCAAGTAATAAGAGCTAATCCCTATCGGTTTTCCGAAATGCCAAGTTGGAGAATCTGCGTGGGACTAAGAGAGCGGGATACCAGAACCTGATTATCGCAGCCTAGAATCTGTGCTGCCCCGCGCGATTGATTCAACTGGAACTTTTCAAAGCGTTGAGCTAGAGCGTCAAGAGCTGGGCCGTCGAGCTGACCTAGAACGGCGTCCAAGGCGGCTACTAGCGCCTGTTCCTCCTCCCCTGCACAGGCATGATCCGTACCCGAACAACCGGCGCTCGTGAACGTGCACTCGTGAACCTCACCCCCGTCGCTAGACGGTAAATTCGGGTTGGAGTAGTTCTTATGCTCGGAGCTACTACATATCAGGTACTCACATTGCGTCGTGCACGCATCGCGCGCACCAAGTAAGGTGAGCCCTGCTTCGAGAACGCCCATCAACTCCGTTGCAGCCCGTGGGGAAGGCGTCCGGGCACCGCTCAGCACGACAATCGCAAGACCTGCTGCGGCACTGAACTGCCCTAAGGCGGCGACTAGTGAAACCATTGTTCCCTCCATTCTCGAAAGGTGAGACAACTGAACGCCGGTACGGCGTTACAGGAGCCAAGGCGAGGGACAGCTCCCCAACCTACCTTGGCCCCAAATGCCTCGAGGCTTACAATTAGGACACTCCCACAGAAGTAAATGGGAACCAAAACAGTGTCGGCCCGGCTACCAGAAGCCGAAATCGTGCCAGGAAGACTCTACGCAGCAACACTATCGGCCCAGAGATGCAATTTCCAGCCGGCCTGGACCCCCAAGTTCGGAGATCTGCGAGTCACTCAGGGGCCGGGAGAGGAGGACTTGGTTATCGCAGCCGAGAATTTGTATCGCGCCTCGGGTGTAGTTCAGGTAAAATTTCTCAAATCGCTGATCAACCGCTTCGAACTCCGACCCCTCTAACTGACCAATAAGGGCGTCGATGGAGGCCACTACGGCCTGTTCTTCCTCGCCGCCGCAGATGTGGGCGGCACAGCCCTCAGGTCCGAAAACGCAATTGTGCTCCTCACCGCCGTCCCCACCTAAATTGATGTCGAACGCATTGAAGTGTTCGCCGGGCTCGCAGATCATGTACTCACATTGTGTCGTGCATGCCTCGCGTTCATCAAGGGTAGGGAGCCCGGCTTCGAGGGTGGCCATCCACGAACTCGGATTGCGTGGAGATGGCGTCCCCGATCCACTTAGCACGATGACCGCAAGCCCTGCCGCTACGCTGAGTCGCCCTGCGGTGGCGAGTCGTTGAAACATTCGATCCTCCATGGTGTTTGGATGAGACTACCGCACGACGGGCCTGACGGAATAGAGGACAACACGAAGGACGCCATCCGAGCCCACCTCCGTCCGATAAAGGATCAGGTGCCCGGCAACGGATACAAGGTTGGGATCAGCGTCATCGAGAATCAGTGTCCCAAGGTGGCGTCCACCGCTCAGGTCGAAAACATCCACGCGAGTGTCCACAAAATCGTCGAGATATTTCGATTCCACCCCTCCCTCAGCACCGACACGCGGCACGGAACGCCACCGGGGGTCGGGAACACGGGTGAGTACGACGAGTCGCTCGGTGTCATCAGACCCGAAGGCGAGGAAAAGGGGCGGAGGAGCGTCGCGGGAAGAAACGATGCCGTTGAGGAACCAGTTCATGTCTCCGGTGATTCGTGTGAGAAGTCGATTGTCGACGGTCCAGCGCTCGAAACGGAGCTCTCGGCGCTTCCCGTGCCACGGCACAGTATGGAGTGGGGTCCAACCGAGGACGACATCGCTCGCGAAGGGGCGAGTCCCGTCGTAAGCGCCATCTGAGGATCCGAACCGGGACGATTCCTTACCGGAAAAGATGTTGACCAGATGAAGCGGCCATCCCACGTTGGCCGGCGAGCGGTCCATCGCCCCAAGGACGACAAGTGAATCAGCAAGGGCCCTGAAACGGCCGGGAGCCAATGAGAGCCGTACCTCGCGCACAAACTTGCCGGCGCGGTCCACCATCACGAGCTTGCGGCCGGGATAATCGAGCATCACAAGCGCGTCCCCCACAAATTGCACGTCAACAAGCTGCTCAACCTCGCCGGGCCCCTGACCACGACCGCCGACACGCCGGAGGACCTTCCCCGTGGAGTCGAAGAGGCTTACCCCGCTCCGACCGATCTGAAATACCGCAAAGTTCCCGGTGCGGGGATCGTAAGACAATTGCGGCGAGCTGAAATCAAGCGAGCCGTCCCCTCGGGCATCCCCTATCCGCATCAAAGGAGCGAGCTCCAACTTGCAGCTCCTGCATCGTGCCACCCGGCCCAAGTCAATGAGGGTCTGGGCTTGGACGTCACAAGGCATGCCTACGTGGGCCAGTGTCAGAACCACGATCAGAACCACGAAGGGAAGCACCCGGCAATGGCGGAGAAGTCCTCCCTCCTGAGGCGGTGTACCGGTATTCGCCTCCCGAGCTTGGGGGCACTTGTCCTGGTGGTTCTTGATAGCGGACGATTCGTGTGGCAACGCCGCTGTGATGCTCGGTTGGGCCAAGCGCATGGACGGGGGCGGGCGTTCAGAGGAGGTATTCGGGGTGCCGTGGACAAGAGAAAAGCCCGAGCCTGTTGCGACGGCGGTGGCCATCAAAGGGGCGGGGCTGAGAGTATGTTGCGCCTGCGGCATCTCAGGCCTCATAACTTAAGGCAAGATCAGCGGGGGCTCGCTCAGTAGTACAGGCCAGACCGGGGGTGCAACCCAAAGGCCGGGACACGGAGGGCCAATCAGCTACCCTCGGGAGAAGGGTCCCAAATTTCCACCAGCCGACTACAGCTCCAAGGTAGGAAGGGCTTGAGGATCCCGCAAGAGGGCTGGAGTCGACCATGTCATTCACACGCAATATTGATTTCGGGAAACGAACTATTGTACCACTGTCACCCTCCAAACGGACCCACTTCTGCCCCTCGGAAGCAAGTGCCGCTGTCAGGCGAATACACCCATTTTGCGCCGAGACACATAGGGCGGTAGGAGGGTGGCATTCCTTTCCCCGGAATTCCGTGATGCATTTCCGGTCGCGCCCCACGGCCCCATCCCCCAGATTGCAGCCATGACCGTCGCGACCCTCCCCACCCCAGCCACCATGTACCGAGCCCTGGTCCGGAAGGACAGCTCCTACGAGGGGGTGTTTTGGGTTGGAGTCCGGACCACCGGGATCTTCTGCCGACCAACCTGTACCGCCCGGAAGCCGCTGCGCCAGAATGTCGAGTTCTTTCCGCGGGTCACCGACGCCCTGACCTCCGGCTACCGGCCGTGCAAGCGATGCACCCCGATGCATCCGCATGGGGAACCGCCCGCCTGGGTGGCCCCGCTCCTGGCGGAAGTGGATCGCGACCCCTACGCCCGGATCCGCGACGCAGACCTGCGCCGCCGCAAGCTCGATCCGAGCCGCGTGCGACGCTGGTTCCAGCAGCACCACGGCATGACCTTCCAGGCCTATCAGCGCCACCGCCGGCTCGGCTCGGCGCTGGCCCATCTGAACAAGGGAGCCCGCGTGACCACCACCGCATTTGCCACCGGTTACGAATCGCTGAGCGGCTTCCGCGATGCAGTCTCCACCCTGCTGGGCGACACACCGACCGCTGCCCGCGGCAAGACTGTCCTGCGCGCCAGGCAGATCACCACTCCCCTGGGTCCCATGCTCGTGGTGGCCAGCGACACCGCCCTGCACCTGCTGGAGTTCACTGATCGCCGGATGCTGGCCACCCAGCTCGAGCGGCTGCGCAAACTGGCCGACTCCGTGATCACCCCGGGGCCATCGAAGATCATTGCCCGCACGGAGTCGGAGTTGGTCGAGTACTTCGAGGGGCGCCGAAAGGAGTTCAGCATCCCACTGGCCATTGCCGGTACCCCGTTTCAGGAGTCGGTCTGGCAGGAACTGCTGCGGATTCCCTTCGGGAAGACCCTCTCCTATGACGGCCTGGCCACTCGAATCGGCCGAACGGGAGCCCAGCGCGCCGTGGGCACCGCCAACGGCTGCAACCGAATCGCGATCATCGTCCCCTGCCACCGCGTGATCCGGTCGGACGGCACCCTGAGTGGGTACGGCGGTGGAGTGTGGCGGAAGCAGCGGTTGCTGGAAATCGAGGGAATGGGGAATAGGGAATAGGGGCTGGGGTATCGGGTATCAGGTGTCGGGTGTCGGGTGTCGGCGGCTCCGGGGCTGGCGCGGTTAGATTTTCCCCATGGCACCGTTCACTGGGCTCCGCGATTTCGTCACTACCCTGGAGCGCCAGGGCGAGCTGGTCCGCATTACCGCTCCGGTTGATCCCAACCTCGAGATCTCCGAACTGGTGCAGCGCGTCGTCCGGCAGGACGGGCCGGCGCTGCTTTTCGAGAACGTGAACGGCGCCGGATTCCCATTACTCATGAACACCTTCGGCTCGATGAAGCGGATCGAGCTGGCGCTGGGGCGGCACCCGCAGGAGATCGGGCAGGAGCTCGTTTCCGCCATCCAGGGGCTGACCCCACCCACCCCCAAGAAGCTCTGGCAGCACAAGGAATTCCTGGCCCGGGCCCGCCACATGCGCCCCGCCACCACGCGCCTCGCTCCGGTACAACAGGTGGTGGCCGAGCCCCGGCTCGACCTGCTCCCCGCCATCACCAGTTGGCCCCGCGATGGCGGCCCCTTCATCACCTTCGGGCCGACCCTGACCGAGGATCCTCGCAGCCACAAGCGGAACTACGGCCTCTATCGGTTGCAGGTGTACGATCGTCGCACCACCGGCATGCACTGGCAGTCGATGAAGGGTGGCCGGGCCCACCACTGGGAAGCCGAGCGGATGGGGCAGGATTTGCCAGCCGCCGTGGTGCTCGGTGGCGACCCGCTGCTGATGCTGGCCGCCATCATGCCGCTCCCCGAGGACATGGACGAGCTGACCTTCGTGGGGTTGCTGCGCGGTGCGCCCACCCGGTTTGCCCGTGGCCGCGAGGTGCCCTTGATGGTACCCGCCGACGCGGAGTTCATCCTCGAGGGATACGTGGCCAGCGGGGAGCGGCGGACGGAGGGCCCGTTCGGGGACCACTTCGGCCACTACTCCGAGGCCGAACAGTTCCCGGTGTTCCACGTCAAGACCATGACCCATCGGATCGGTGCCATCTACCCCGCCAGCGTGGTGGGCAAGCCGCCCCAGGAAGACAAGTTCATGGGGATCGCGGTGGGCGAGATGATCGGCCCGCTGATCAAGGTCGTCAATCCCAACATCGTGGACCTCTTTGCCAGCGACGCCGCCGGCTTCCACAACCTCCTGGTCGGCGCCTGCAAGGAACGCCATCCCAAGGAGGTGCTCAAGACGGCGCTCTCCCTGCTCGGCACTGGCCAGCTGGCGCTGACCAAGATGGTGGTGCTGCTCCGCGAAGATGCCAACCCGCGCGACTTCCGCACCATGCTGCGCGAGCTCTGGTACCGCTGGGAGCCGCGCGAGCGCTTCATCCTGCTGCCCATCGGCGCGCTCGACACCCTCGACTACACCTCGTTCAAGTTCCATGTCGGCGCCAAGGCAATATTCGATGCCGCCGGCGAGCCGGTCACCTCCGAGCCGCCTCCAACCAGCGTCCACGACCCGGCGGGGTTCGACCCACGGGTGCGCGGGCACAAGTTGCTCGACGGCGGATTCCTGGTGGTGCAGGTGGAGACCCACGCCCGCGAGGTGTTGGAGGGACTGGTGCGCTGGGACGGACTCGGCTCGGTCAAGTTCGTGGTGGCCGTGAGCCCCGATGTGGACATGGACGACGAGGAGAACCTGGTCTGGGGCATCTGGACCCGATTCGACCCGGCACTCGACTTTGTCTTTGCCGAGCAGGGTTTCGAGGGCGCGCGCCCAGTGTATGGCGGCCGGCTTGGCATCAATGCCACGTGGAAGGAGGGGTACCCGCTACCCCTGACGATGCCGGATGAGGTGGTACGGTTGGTGGATCGGCGCTGGGGGGAGTACTTCCCCGTCGGCCCCCTCCGCTGACTCGGCAACGGCCCCGACGCGAGGTAGATTCAAGATCGTTGCGCGGGGCACAACGCCCGGCGCCCTTCCGCGGGTGATCCTCATGATCCGCCACCGCCTGTCCCTCCTGCTACTCATCGGCCTTTCCGCCACTCCGGCCCTGCTCTCCGCTCAGGACACCCGCGCCGACTCCGCTGCCACCCTGCTGCGCGCTGCCCGGGTGCTCGAGGCCCGCGGCGAGCTGCGCCTGGCCCGCGAACTCCTCCGCGTCCTGGCAGAACGGTTCCCGGAGACCGCCACGGCCGCCGAGGGGCGCCGATTCACCGACCAGCTCGGCGAGGAGGAATCGCTGGTCGGGTTCAATCGCGGCGGTTTCATTGCCTATCATACCGCCTTCGGAGCCTGGCTCGGCGTGGTCATCCCGGCCGCGTTGGACAGCGACGCCAGCGAGGCCTACGGCGCTGGCCTCCTGATCGGAGCCCCACTGGGATTCTTCGGCTCGCGGGCCCTGGCCGAGAAACGCAATCTGAGCAGTGGGCAGGCAGCGTTGCTCCAATTCGGCAGCACCTGGGGAACCTGGCAGGCGGTCGGCTGGCAGGACCTGCTGAATATTGGGGTTGAGGAATACTGTGAGCTCGACTTCTGCTATGAGACAAGCTCCAGCACCGCAGGCTGGACCGCGGCACTCGTGGGTGGCGTTGCCGGTTTCGGGGCTGGCCTGCTCGCCTCGCGGATCAACCTGACCCAGGGCCAGGCGTCGGTGGTGACCCAATCGGCCATCTGGGGCACCTGGTACGGCGCGGCGATCTTCGCGCTGATCAGTGATACATCCAATGATGCTCTGGGTGGCGCGCTCCTGGGCGGAAACCTTGCCCTCCTGGCGGCGATCCCGGCGGCACGCGGGTGGCGGCCAACCGCGGCCAAGGTCCGGACCATCACCGCGGCCGGGCTTGGCGGTGGCCTGGCCGGGCTGGGCGTCGTACTCCTCACCTCGACCGAGAGCGAAGATGGCGTCATCGGCATCATCGCGGCAGGAACCACCATCGGACTGATCGGCGGAGCTGCCCTTGTTCGTGATCGCCTCGGCCCGGTCGAAGGTGCCGCCGGGTCGGCCCTTCTCAACTACCGGAGCGGCTGGACCCTGGGTACGCCACTGCCCATTCCTGCCGCCATCCTCACCCCGGACGGGTCGCGCCGACACACCGTGCCAGGGGTCCGCATTCCCCTGCTCCACCTCAACTGGTAGCGCCCATGTCCGCCAAGCAGGATGCCGGTGCGCCGGGGTACGTCAGCATCTTCAACGTCGCCAATGGCGTCACGATCCTGCGGTTTCCGCTGCTGGTCCTGGTCATCTGGCTGATGTACCAGCCCGGCAGCATCGGCAGGATGTCGGCGGTGGTGCTGCTTGGGGTTCTGATGCTGATGGACACTCTGGATGGGGCCGTGGCACGGTGGCGCGGAGAGACGACTCTGCTGGGGAGTGCGCTGGACATCGCCACCGACCGGGCGGTGGAGTTCGTGCTCTGGGTGGTCTTTGCGCACATGGGCCTGGTGTCGATCGTGGTGCCGCTGGTGGTGATGATTCGCGGGGCGCTGGTGGACTCGATCCGTGATGTCGGCGCCCAGCGCGGCATCTCCGCCCACGCCATGATGCGCACCCGACTGGGCCGCTGGCTGGTGGTGTCACCGGTCATGCGGACCGGCTACGCGCTGGTCAAGATCGCGGCGTTCCTGGCGCTGGCCCTGACCCTCGCCCTCCAATCGGCGGGACGTCCCTGGGCGGGGGTGGCAGAGTTTGCGGTCGGGATGAGCTGGCTGGCGGTGGTGCTCTGCCTGGCGCGGGGGATCCCTGTGGTGGTCGAGGCGCCGGCGTTCATTCGAGAAATGGAGCGGGGGGCGGGGAATAGGGAATAGGG
>Ga0163150_10001621_pt1 | contig 37307 bp, 28 predicted proteins | sample OliLakLV19P2IB_FD_148628 | JGI IMG/M metagenome (GOLD analysis project Ga0163150, IMG submission 148628) | Freshwater microbial mat bacterial communities from Lake Vanda, McMurdo Dry Valleys, Antarctica - Oligotrophic Lake LV.19.P2.IB | ecosystem: Environmental > Aquatic > Freshwater > Lake >... | reverse complement strand
CCAACATTGACTGCACCGTTTTTACTGCGACTTAGCATTTCATCCATACGGCTCACGCGCCCTTACAGGGCTCTCAAGATGAAGCAGCGGCCTCCTTGCCGCTGCACTTCTTAAAAAACGTCCAATTCCAACTGGCAGACAAAAATGTCTGCCCTACGCAGGCAGCCTCGCTGGCTAACTTAGGAATTCAAGCTCAAAGCAAGACCCGACCGGCAAGCCCGATGGCTGTCGCAACCAGCAGGCTGTAGGCAGCAACGGCTACTGTGAGCTTCCACCCGATCTCTTTCACCAAGGCCGCCAGCGTCGCCACACAGGGAATGTAAAACGTCACGAACAGCGTGAACACAACAATCTGCGAAACGGACATCACGGTCAGGATCTGTGGAGTGCCGAGAGCCTGCATCAGCATCACCATCGACAGCTCTTTGCGAAGAACGCCAAAGATCAGAGTCGTGCCAACGGCCTGGGGCAATCCCAACATCGCGGTAAAAGGCGCCAGGCCACTGTTGACCGCCGCATCCCAATGGTAGTGCTCGGCCAGGCTGAGTAAGAGGCTCCCAGCAATGAGCAGCGGCCAGGCGACCACAATGAACTCCTTCAATCGAAGCCAGGTTTTACGCAGGATGATCTGTGGCTTGGGCACATGATAGGACGGCACCTCGAGAATCAGGCCAGGCGAGCTTTCAGGCAGAATGACCGAAAGCAGTTTGCCCGAGATCGCCACGACCGCCGTGTTGAGGCCATAGATGAGCAGCGCCCAGAGCGGTCCCACATAGAAGGCCACGAGACCAAAGATCACGGTCATGCGAGCCGAGCAGGGCACCAGAGTTGAGATCACGGCCGCAATGAAGCGGTCTCTCGCAGAGGTTAGAATGCGGGTCGCCATGACGGCGGGCACGCTGCAGCCATAACCCAGAATTGCTGGCACAACGGCCACCCCATGCAGCCCGATGCGGTGCATCAAGCTGTCCATGAGAAATGCGACCCTTGGCAAATAGCCCACATCCTCCAGAATCGCCATGCCGATCAGAAATGGAAACAGGTAGGGCAGAACGATCGCCAGGCCGCCGGCCACGCCCTGCAGCAGCCCGCTGACAAGGGTGAGGGACAGACTGCCGGCGCCAAGTTGCCGGGACAGTGCTGCAGCCGACTGCTCGAACACACTGAGGAGCGGCGGCTCAAGGAGCGATCCGACTCCATAGACCGACCCGAAGAACGTCACCATGATTGCCACCAGAAAGACATAACCCCAGACCCTGTGGGTCAAGATCAAGTCGAGTTGGTCACGCAAGTCGGTAGCGGCATGCGTCACCTGGGCGCACGATTCAAACAGATGCATCGACAACGCATGCCGTTCCGACTCAATGACCTCTTCCACCCGGCATCCTCGTTCGGTCGCCAGCTTCTGACCGGCCGCCGCGGCGCGCTCGCGCGTCGCGGCATTGGCCTGACCCAGCACATGCTCGTCGGCCTCCAGCAACTTGATGGCAAGCAACCTCGGAGGCAGGCACTGCTCTCCTGCCAGGTTGGGCTGCAGCCAGGAGGCAAGATCCGCAATCGCTGACTCCGTGTCCCGCTGGTAGCGGCAGGATCGAGCTGACGTTACAGGCCGGACGGACGGACGCCAAACGGTCTGGAACAACTCGTGAACTCCGACGCCTTCGACGGCAATCGTTTCGACGACCGGAACGCCCAGAGCCTCCGCCAGCTTTTCCCTGTCCACGTGGATGCCTTTGCGACGGGATTCGTCCATCATGTTCAGACAAACGACGACCGGCAGGCCCAGCTCCAGAAGCTGCAAGGTCAGCTCCAGGCTGCGTGAAAGCACGGAGGCATCAATGACGTTGACGACTGTGCTGATCTCCTGCTCGATGAGGAAGTCTCGGGTGGCCGATTCGGCGGGGTTCGAGGCAGTTAAGGAATAGGTGCCCGGCAGGTCAATCAACTCGGCAACTTCGTGGCCCAGTTGAATTGTGGTGCGAGTAAAGTGAACCGTCACACCCGGGAAATTGGCCGTCATGGAACGATAGCCGGCCACGCTGTTAAACAGAGTGCTCTTGCCACAGTTCGGCTGTCCAACCAGAGCGATCCTCAGTCCACGGGCGCCACGCGAATTCTTGCGGCCAGGCTCCTGCCCAAGGCAAGCTGTGTGCCCCGATGTCCGATGAGGACCGGCCCCCCATAAGGCACACGGCGTTGGACATGAACGATGTCTCCAATCTGAATCCCCATTTGCGACAGACTGCGCCGCAAATGGCGGGCGCCGAGAATTTCCAGAATCTTGATGGCGGTGCCTTCCGCTGTCTGATGGAGCATCATGTGTGTGTTCCTTCCTGAACAGGGTCATGGGTTCGTGCTTTATGCAATCCTCGGCTCAAAGCCATTTCGCGCCATCATTCGTTAGCGTGGGAGTTTCTGGAGCTTGGACATTATTCCCAGTCTTTCGCGCGGTCTTTCGATTGTTACACCCGCGGTGTGCGTAGAGCCGGGCCGCCCTGGGAGCGCGGGCGTCCCGCCCGTCCCGGAGCGGCCGGAGGCCGGCTCCAAGGGCCTGCGGCCACGATTGCGGGCGAGACGCCCGCGCTCCCAGGGCGGCTTCGCATCAGTGGTGGTTCCCATCTGACTCCGAAACTCCAGGTCTCACCGGCAAAGCCCCGCGTCGTTGCCGCGCTTCCAGAAGTTCCTGATACTCCAGCGGGTGATGCATCCTCAGCTCGCGGCCTGTGATCTTTCCGTCCAGCCACACCCGGCTCATGGGAAATACTTCTGGCGTGAGATGAACGTTGTACAGATGCCAGATGATGATGGCCAGGAACGCCAGAATAGCTTCGTAGCTGTGGATGATCTTGAAAATGTCGTAGACCCAAAGCGGGAAGTAGCGAAATGATACGTTCTTAGCCCACAACAAAAAGCCGGTTACGATCATCACAAAGTTGCCCCACCAAACCGCCAGATACTCGAACTTTTCAATGAAGTTGTAGCGGCCGTATTGTGGGGGCTCACGAAAAAGCCAGTAAGGGTGCCGGGCAAAGAACTTCTTCCAGATGCCGCGTTGGTAAAGCCAGTCCGTCACTCCCAGGTTGTATCCGAACGACTCCAACGCGTCCGTCGCGTCTTTGAGCTTGGGCATGAGAGCCCAGAACACCTCCCGTCCCCGTTGCGTGAAGCCAATATAAAGCAGATGGAAGACAGAGAGCGCAATGAGACCAGCGCCGGCAGCGCGATGAATCCAACCGCGCCACACGAAGCTCGATTCGAAAAAGAATACTTTCTTCAGCCAGGCGGCCGGATCCAGCAGCAATGGCAAGCCGGTAAGGACCAGCAGCACAAAACAGATGATGAGCGTGAGATGCTGAAGCCGTTCACTGCCCGTCATGCGGACAAACACCTCGTCATCGCGAATCAACGGGACGGCCAATTCCTCCCGCGAGTCTGCCCGAAGGACTTTCGGCCTCGTTTCATCTGGCGGTGGCGGGTGTGGAGTCATTGGGATTTCCTATGCCGCAAGCGGGTTTTCAAGTCCGCGCCGATGTACACGACAAAACTTCCCATGATGAAGGCGATCAAGTAGAAGTAAGCCTCCTTAATGACATAGGCCGCATGGTTGGCGGCTTTCGGGTCCAGAACGTGGATCTTGATCTGCGCAAGCTTTTCCCCTGCGCCGGAATGGCACTGGCCGCAGGTCTGCGGCAGCCGGGCCGGATGAACGGGAGATTGCGGATCGCTGGACGGGCGTATGTTGTGAAATCCGTGACAGCTCGCACAGTTCGCCACATTGGCTTCACCGTACGCGGAGGCGATGCCATGGAAACTACCTTCGAAGGTCCTGAGCCGCTTGCCGGGCAACTGGTATTTTTGGACGAGTTCCTCGTTGTCATGACATCGAGCACACGTCAGTGCCACGTGGGTGGCATAGACTTTCGAGCGTTTGTCCTGTGGCGACAGGATCTGATGCTCGCCGTGGCAGTCTGTGCACACCGGAACATCGCGCCCCCCCTTGGCGAAATCCTGGCCATGGACCCCCTCAAGATAGTCCCTGAGAATGCCCGAGTGACAATGCCCGCAGGTGTTGGGAACTTGCCTTTGGGCCATCGGCGACGTGGGATCGGCCGTTCGTTTGACGGCGTGTGATCCGTGGCAGGTGGCACAGGTCGCACTATTCGCCAGTCCAGTCTTGCTGAGCGCCAGGCCATGCGTGCTCTGGAGAAAATCCTTCACAAAGCCTTGCCCTTTCTTTCCATTTACCTTGCTGAAGTGGCACGCCCCACACGTCTCTGGCTGGTTCAATGGGTGCGTTTTGGAATGAACGTCGCTGCTTTCCACAACCTCGTGAGTTCCATGACATGAGACACAGTTGACGGCATCGGCTTCTTCGCCGGGTCTGGCTTGGTGGTGCACGCTCGCTTCGAACTTCTTCTGGGCAACGTCATGACAAGTCGCGCAATTGACCTTGGACAGTTTCTCGGCGTGTGGGAAGTCCTTGACTGGCTCCAGATCGGCGTGGCAACTCACGCAACTAAGGCCCGACCTTCCATGTATGGATTGCTCCAATTGCTTTTGATTCACGAACAAGCTACGGCCCGCCGGGTCTTTCAGGGCCGGGTCTTCGTGGCACATGAGGCATGACTGATTGGGGTCATCGGCCGCCCAGACGTTGGTCGCGGCGACTAGGAACAAGACGCACAGAGCTCCAGGACAACTGCCGCGTGACTGGAGAAAGCCGGCAAAGTCCATAAAGAACTTGCCGGCCTGTCGGAGACCGAGACACCTCACCCAGCCAGTTTCTCTGCAACTCGCCTCCCCAGAATCCGTTCCACTGGGAATCGCCTTCGCTGTTGCGGTTCGCAATTGCCGGACTCTTGCGGTCATGGCTTTTCTCCGCCGCCCAAAAAAGTTGAGCCCCTGCTTGCCAAAGCAATCAGGCATCCAGCCGAATCGCCGGTGTTGCAATTCACAACAAATTCCAAGTGCTTGATGTTTCAACAGGGCAGATTTGTTCTGTGGGCCTGGGAAGAGCGTCTAAGCGCGTACACGCTGCGTATTTCCAACAGTCCTTGGGGCATTTAGCGCGGCCTGCGCCTTTTCAGGCCTGGCAGGCAGGTCTCGGCTGTATCATTCTCCATATCCTCCTGGTATGTTGTAGAACATGCTCTGGGTGTCTTGCGGGTGTGTCTCATGCCGAAGCTCAGTCTCACAGCACTGCGTGGCCGATCCAGCCGTTCAGCCGCCATTTCGGTGCTCGCATTGCTGGCGGGTGTGCTCTTCGGAGTGGGGTTGTTCACTTTCGGCTATGCTCGAGGAGCTTCCTACCTAACCGACGATCCGGCTGCCTGCGTCAATTGCCACGTCATGCGCGAGGAATACGAAGGTTGGATGAAAGCCAGCCACCGCAAGGCCGCGGTCTGCAACGATTGCCATACGCCCTCCGGATTCTTCGGCAAATACTCCACCAAGGCGCAAAACGGGTTCTGGCACTCATTTTATTTCACCACCGGCTGGTTTCCGGATCACATCCGGCTTCGCCCACGCAATGTCGCGGTAACGGAGCAGGCTTGCTTGAAGTGTCATGCGGCAATCACTGAGGGCATTCAAGCAACACGCCGCCACGACGAAGGTTTATCCTGCATTAGCTGTCATTCAGACGTGGGTCACGCAAACTAGTGCCACTTGGCCGCGGTGAAGTTCACAGTTCGGTCAAGTTTGTGATGCAGGAGGAACCGCCAAGAACGCCAAGGACTCAAAGAAGGGAGCCAGGTGGTCTATCAAGCTCAGAGGAAATTCGACTCCACTTGGCGAGGTGGCTTGGCCCTCCCTTTTTCTTGGCGTTCTTGGCGCTCTTGGCGGTTCTTATCAATCTTGCTGGCTACCCCGGTCGAGTTCTCTCCGGGCGGTATGAGGTTACTCGCTATGAACTCGGCTGGGAAACGTTTTGCCAGCCTGTCGGCAAACAGCAGGCATTGACTCCAGATTTGGGGGCACACAAGCCGCATCCGTTCATTCACGGCAGAGCGGCGACGACGCCTCTGCAGAAAGGGATCTCCATGAGCGAAAAAACTGGATCGAAGAAGGTCTTCTGGTTGGTTATTTTCACTGCACTGGCCACGTTCTCTGTCAGCGCGCTGCTGGTGAACATCTTCGAGCGCAAGCAGGAAGCCCGCCAGCCGTTCGTCCGAGTGGTTGAACTCACGAACGATACCGATGACCCTGCGATCTGGGGCAAGAACTTTCCCCAGCAGTACGACGACTACCGCCGCACGGTGGACATGGTGCGGACGCGCTATGGCGGTTCTGAGTCCATGTCGCATTCCCCGACACAGGCGGACCCAAGGTCGGTCATCTCCCAAAGCAAGCTTCAGGAAGATTCGCGTTTGAAGCTGATGTGGGCCGGCTACGCGTTCTCCATCGATTTCCGCGAAGAGCGCGGGCATGCCTATATGCTGATTGACCAGCGCCTCACGCAGCGGGTCACCGAGTTCAAGCAACCCGGCACTTGTCTCAACTGCCATGCTTCGGTGACCACGACCTATCGCAAGCTCGGCGGTGGCGACCCGTTCGCAGGCTTCGAGAAGCTCAACGCCATGTCTTATGCCGAAGCCACCAAGCTAGTGGCCCATCCTGTGGCCTGCATTGATTGCCACGACCCCGCCACGATGAAGCTCCACATCACGCGCCCGGCCTTTATGGAAGGCATCAAGGCCTACAAAGCCTCTCAAGGTGTGGCCAACTACGATGTGAACACCATGGCCTCGGCTCAGGAAATGCGCGCCTTTGTGTGCGGGCAATGCCACGTGGAGTATCACTTCAAGGGGCCCGAGAAGCGCCTGACCTATCCTTGGAGCAAGGGGCTCAAAGTGGAGAACATGCTGGCCTACTACGATGAGATCGGATTTAGAGACTGGGTTCACCAGGAAACCGGAGCGCCAACACTCAAGGCCCAGCATCCCGAATTTGAGATGTGGAACCAGGGCGTTCACGCCCGCTCCGGCGTGACCTGCGCGGATTGCCACATGCCCTACAAACGAGCAGGCGGGTTGAAGGTGAGCGACCACCACGTACAGAGCCCGCTGTTAAACATCAACCGGGCCTGCCAGGGGTGCCATCATTTTTCAGAGGCAGAAATGAAGGATCGCGTGGAAACCATTCAGAGCCGCTTCTTTGGCGTGCGCAATGTCGCGATGGATGCACTCATGGACTTGATCGCAGACCTTAAGCGCGCACGCGAAGCGGGCGCCACGGACAGCGAACTGGCCCGGGCAAGAAATTTCCAGCGGAAGGCCCAGTTCTACCTGGACTTGGTGGAGGCAGAGAATTCAAGTGGCTTCCATGCTCCGCAGGAAGCGCTGCGCATTCTCGTCGAGTCGACTGACTTCTCGCGACGCGGCCAGCTGGCGCTGCGGGGAGTCAAACCCTTCGAGAAAGTGAATCTGAACAGCCACAGGTCAAAGCTGGATCTTCAAGCACGCTTGCGTTAACAAGTAACCCCCGCACCTTCAGGTCATCACTGCGGTCGCTGACCATCAGAATGAAACGACCACGGAAAACACGGAAGACACTGACAGGTCCCACCCCTTCAAGCGAGAGTGTGTTCCTATTTCAGTTCGGGATAGAACTCTTCCGTATGTTCCGTGGTCGATCCACCACCAGGATCACCCTGGAGCTTGTTCCGCTCATCCTTGCTAAAAAAGCCCTCGGACGCGAGCCGTAAGATACGGCGCAGCGGCAACCGTGACTGGAACGAGCACCCAAATGCGTCCCTGCAGAATGTTGTAGCCAGCCAGCAGAACTGTCCAGGACTTCCCGGCCACGAAATGGCCGAACCCGAATTCGAAGGCCACGGTCATCGACACCCACAGCGCTGCGACTGTGGCCGCTTGGTCGGGCGTCGCCGGATTGAGCCAAACGATTGAAACCCACGAGACAACCACAATGAGGGCGCAGAGGAGGAGAGTGCTCACGACATGGCCAGTGGCCTCTCCCATCCTCGAACTAAGCACACCCTCGCGAAAAGCGCCATTGAGGATGGCAACAACCATGAAGACCAGCCACACGACAAGCGCACGAAGCATCATGCCGATCTCCGTTTGCACCAGGAACTGCTGCTCATTGGCAAGAGAACTGAGCCAAGGGCCTACTTCTTCTCTTCCACGGCCTTGTTTCCGTTCTCTTTGAACTTCTTCCCGTACTCGGTGAGATAGATCTCCGCTTCACCTTTTTTGGGGATCTTCGAGTGGCATTCGAGGCACTTCTTGCCGGTTTCCTTTGTGAACTTCGCCGAAGCGCTGCCGGTGTGAATGAGGGTGAATATGAGGGCAACTGCAAAGAAGAAGACGGAGATTAGTTTCAACATGCGATTCATTGGCTTCATGGTATTCCTCCTCTCTTTCAGCAGCATTGATTTGCAGGAGCCATCGATCCTGCGCGTCCAGGGAGGGTTTCGGATCACGCGGTGACAGCTCCTGCAAAAGGAAGGGCTTTCTACTGCAAGCCTTCAACCCGGTCTTGGCTCGCATGCGACTCCAAGACCCGCTGCCCAACGTGCAATTCGAAGTCCAGCCGATCGCCTGACCGCTAAGTCAAGAACTCCCAACTGCATTAGCCGAAAGCCGCTGTTGGACAGCCAATCTCCACAGCGCTGGTGGGTCGAATTCCAGCCCATTTCGGGTGATTACACGCGGCGCGAAGCCCGGACGGTGCGAGGGTCTCACGGGCGGTGGGATCGGAATTCGCCCGCCAGGATTGTGATCTGGCTGTTCTGGTCAACCCGCGAACCTGCAAGCGGAAGCCAAGTGGCTTTGGCGAGCGCGTTGCAACTGCGTGGCTACGAAGCCCGCTAGAAGATTCGCGAAAAGAATGACTGCAAGGAGCCAACATGCCAACACCAGCGTTGACGATGCCGAAACCGAAGGAGCATGGAGCCTGGGGAATGCTCTACATCCCGCTGGTGACTGCCGTCGGGATTTCAGGTACATGGAATGTCCGCGTTCTACTGATGGCCTTGGCGGCCACCTTGATTTTCCTGTCGCAGCGACCCTACTCCCAACTGTTAACGAACAGGAGGGTTCGCCAGGATGCCCGGTTATGGCAAAGGAATCTGATCTGGCTGGCGGTTTACTGGACGGCAGGTGGGATTTTGCTCTCCTTGCTCTACTTTCATTACGGGCTGGAGACCCTGCCGCAATTTGCCTGGGTTGGAGTTCCCGTCGCTGCACCGTTCACCTGGTTTCTGAAGAAGAATCGCATGCGCACGGTGGCCGGCGAATTGGTGGGCATCTGTGGACTCACGCTCACGGCGCCGCTGGCTCACTATGCCAGTGTCGGACAAGTGCAACCCGTTGGATTCTGGCTGTGGGGGCTCTGCATCCTCTACTTTGCGAGCAGCGTCTTCTACGTAAAAGCAGTGGTCGCAATCAGTCTCAAAGCGCGTTCACAGCCGGTGGTTGAGCCGATTTATAGCCGGCTGTGCAGCTCATACCATTGGGGCCTTCTGGCTCTTATGGCCGGCTTGGCGGCCTTACACCAAGTGCCGGCGATTCTACCGCTCGCCTTTCTTCCAGTCATCACACGCGGATTACTGGGCATCCGAGAACGCAATTCAAAACTGAACTTCGCGCGTATCGGCTGGACCGAAGTTGGATATTCCCTCTTCTTCGCTTTGGTGACCGCACTCGCCATTCGAGCGACGGACAGCACTCTGCCGCTGTGACCCGTAAGGCCGTAGCAACAAATCTACGGTATAGGCACAGTGGCAACCTGCAGCACGTTCTGCCTTCAGGCGCGCCAACCTGCTTCGAACCCTCTCAGGATTGACTGCCTCGAAAGCCTCGTGTAGGCTCAACCCCGCTTTTATCCAACCTGGAAACAACGCTCCTCCAATGTTTCTCCTCATCGTACTTGGCTCAGTGTTCCTGTTGATTGCATTGCTGGGTGGCGGCCTGGCTCTTTTCTGGAAGGCTAAGCGGAAGGCGATTCTCCGGCGAACCGGAATCGCCTATTTGCTGGCTGTCCCGATACTCCTGCTGGGTGTGGGGCCCTTCCTGATGGCTCGCTTCGTCACCCGGGCTGGCACGCGCCCACCCGATCTGAGGCTCAAGGGCACGCCCGCCGATTCCGGGGTACCGTTCGAAGCGGTGCACTTTCAGGCGGCCGACGGCCTCACTCTCGGCGGATGGTGGATTGCACCGACACACAAAAACGCCGTCGTCTTGTTGAGTCATGGGTTGTTTCGGAACCGCGTCGAGATGTTGTCGAGAGCCGTGGCGCTCGCCAAGGCGGGCTATGGCGCTTTGCTTTACGATTCCCGCAACCATGGCGCCAGCCAGAAAGGTGTTGTCTCGCTGGGATTCTACGAGGCACAGGACGTGCTGGGCGGCATGGCCTATATTCGCACCAGGAGCTCCCCTTCGGGAGCTCCGCCAGCCAGGATCGTCCTGATGGGGGTTTCCATGGGAGCCGTGGCGACCTTGCGCGCCGCTTCCGAGTCGAGCGGCTACGCTGCGCTGATACTCGACAGCCCGTTTGCCAGCATTCGTGAAACGATTGCCGACCACTCGTGGCTTTTCTTCAAACTGCCTCGCTTCACGTTTCCACGTTTCTTTCTTTTCTGGTTTCAGCGCTTCGCCGGATTTGACGTTGACCAGGTCAATGCTCACGCCGCCATGGCGAGAGTCCAGCCGGTTCCCCTGCTCATGATTGCCAGCCAGGGTGACCGGCGGATGCGCCCTGAAGTTGCGCGCCAGCTCTTTGAGGCGTCGCGCTCCCAGGTCAAAAAAATTGAGGTCTTCGGTCCAGACGCCGGTCACGGAGCCGCAGCCCGATTGCATCCCAAAGAATACGGCACTTTGTTAGTCGATTTTTTGGACGCGGCATTGAGGTAGTTCCTCGCATGCAATGCCTCCCCGCCAGGGCACGAAAGCACCAACAGTACACAGCACTGTCCTGTCCGTCGAAACTTGGACACCAATGGGTGTTGCGTCAGGAAGGCCGGGCGGCCATCTAGTCCGGCTTGCGGACTTCCTTGATGTCGATGGTCAGGTCGCCCCAGCGAACGGAAGGAAACGCAGACAAGATGAGGCGGGCACGAACTTCCAGGCGTTTGGCTTCTGCCTTCTCATCGGTTTTTCGGAGCAGCGCCGCATAGTTCAGGAGACTACGTGCTACCTCCGGGTGTTCGCTGCCAAAGGCCTTCTCCCGAACTATCAGGCTGCGCTGGAGCAATTGCCTGGCGTGATCGTATTTTTTTTCACTGAAGTCCAGTGCTGCTAGCTCGGTCAGACTCTCAGCCACATCCGGATGGTCGGTACCCAGCACCTTTTCTCGGATTTCTAAACCTCTCTCGCAATACCCTCGCGCTTGAGTAAAGTCTCCATTGGCTCGATAAAGAGCCGACAGATTGTTCAAAGTTTGAGCGACCTGTGGATGGTCGGATCCCAGAAGTTTCTCCTTCAAGGACAGAGCCCTAAGGTGAAGCGCCTTGGCCTCACTGTATTGCTTCCTTCGCGCGAGAAGCTGCGCCAGATTGTTCAGACAAGCGGCGGCCTCGACCTGTTCGGCTTCTCCGCTCTTTTCCCAAATCGCGAGCGCTTGACGGGACAGTCTTTCCGCGCGATCGAACTGTCGCAGGTCGTTGGACACGGCTGCCAGCGTATCGAGGCTTCTCGCCAGATCCCGTTGCTGCGGCCCGAGGGCCTTACTGCGAATGAGAATGACTCTTTCCAAAAGAGTCTTCGACTCCAGGTATTTTCCCAGCTTGCGATAAAGCTTGGCGAGGTTGGAAAGGCTTCCGGCAACGGTAGGATGCTCCTTTCCTTTGATCTCTTCCACGATCGAGACTGCGTTGAGAAACTGTGGTTCGGCTTCTTTGTAACGCCCGGTCTCGAGATAGAGCAATCCAAGATTGTTCTGAGCTATGCCTAGGCGAAGGCTTTTTTCTCCCACCCCTTGGGCTTCTCGAATGGTTTGCAGGTAGCGCTGTTCCATCTCGGCCAGTTGCTTGGAGTCCCATGTCGTGATGCCGTGTTCCACCAGCGTGTTGGCGGAGTTCTCCTGAAATGGCCTGGCTAAAGCCAGCAAGCCGGCGCAGTGCAAGAGAATCAATGTGCCCGTCAGAACCAGGTACTTGAGATTCGGAACTAAGACAGCCATTCAATGCTCCTAAGACAATGACATCCCCCGCGTAAATCCTGCCCGTAGCCGCCGACGTGAGGAGGCGGGTCCCGCCGGCTTCCGCCTCGTGGCCTCGCCAGCTACACAGACAGCCTGAACCCTAGCGTCATTGAATTCAGGTACGGCGCTGCAACTTTGCTTGTCTGTTCCTTAAGTGCCGATAGGTCTCATTTTGTGACTGGGGGAAAGGCTTTTTTGTTGGGCGAACTCTAGAACTTCTCTTCCTCAACAAAAGGCAACGATCCCGGAGACCCAGTTCGACAAGGGTCCTGATTCCCAAACTGGCAGACTCCGCGCCTTGCGGCCAACCTGAGCTGGACGGGCAGACTCAGGCAGACTCTCAGTTGACTTGGTACACGTACACCTGTCCCGACCCATTGGAGCCAACAGGGATTGATTTTGCACTGATGATCAGAAGCTGCGTCCCATCGACAGCCTGAACTCGAAAGCCGAAGCCGATACCCGAGCTGGGTCCCACAATCTCGGGAGGTCCGAGCACGTAGGATTTCTCAGGAATAGGAAGTGGAACTGGTGGAGGTCCTGATTGGCTGAGGAAGACATAGGCTGCACCCGCACCGCTGCAGCTAAAGGGATCGCCGACCACGAGGTCAGCCAAGAAGTCACCGTTCACATCGCCCGTCGCCAGGCTGTTTGCCTGACCGGCCGCAAGGATGTCTGGAATGGGGGCAAGGTCAAGAGGTGCAGGATAGACGTAGGCAAGGTTCGCAAACGTCGCACTCACCAAGTCAGAGAACGACGGGCTGCCTTTGATTTTTCCGATTCCGATTTCAACGCCAAATAACTGATCTCTCGTTTCAGGAGAGATCGAGAAGAACGTCGAGAAGTCTGGCGAGTCGCCGTTGTACAAATAGACCCGCCCGGCATCCCTTACTCCATTTACATCTGCTTTTGGATCGCTGATGGCCAGATCAGGAGCAGTGCCGCCGATCAGGTCCCCCATTGCTAGGGAAGCGATAACTCCCGAACCCGCCGGGGCAACAATCGTGCGGTAGTTCGTTAAACTGCCCGCTGACCACTGGAAGAGATGAACCTTGTCCGGCATGACATTCTTTCCACTCGCCGTTCCTCTTGCTGTGACCGCAATCTCATCACCCTCATCACCGGCAAGGTTGCCGACCGCAAGGTTGTAAGGGTACGTGCCCAATGGGGCAGGTGAAGGTTGGGGAAGGACAACAGGCGCACTCGGATAGGTCAGCGCCCCGCTTCCGTTGGCTAGAAAGATCGCGACATTACCTTGGCCTCGTAAGCTCACAACGACGTCTGGCCGAAAATCACTGTTTACATCCCCCATCTTCATGATGGTGGCACCCGGGATCCAGTCAGGCATTGGCAGGCTAATGTGGGGCTGCAGTGGCACAGTACCGATGGAACCGCCATCCAGCTTGCCCCCCGTACCAGCATCCAGGAAAAAAACTTCGATCTTCTTGGTGTCGAAGCTTCCCACGGCAACCACGGCTACCGAGAGTCCACCAATCTCCGCTTTCCGTGCGGCGACTTGCACCCCAAACGAAGTGCCATAAGGAGCGGTCCCGTTTGGCCCGGCTAAATGCAGTTTTGTCGGTGGAAGCCAGCCATTCGGGGTCGGCGAAACTGGCCCGCAGGGGCTAGGTCCGCCTTTGCCAAAAGCGGCAACTGACAAGAAACTAGCGATCAGTGAGAGCCAAATGCTGTTGAGAGGCTTCGGCATGGTGATCATCCTTTCTGTCTAGATTCATTTTGAGCGTGTGGGAATCGCACAATTCGACTTGGTTCGCGGCATTCACATCTGCGTTGGTCCATCTTCCTCACTGTGCATCACCAGACGCGCTCATTCGTATGGTGGGATCACAGTGAGCGAGGTAGTCGACTGCGTCAATGTGCTGCGCCTGTTTTGCTTCTGGATTGTGTCTGGCCCGCCAAGGGACTGCAGCGACGGGGGTTGTGAAGTGAGTAAACAGCGTAGTTTGACGACCTGGCTGGCCCAGAAGAGCGCCGGCGGGTGAAGTCCAGTGCTTGGCTGGATACGTTAGGTTTGCAGTAGCCCGAACCGACCGACCACCGGCCGGGTTAGTTGACAGGTGTTTGCCGGTTGGGTATCTTCGACTGGTCTTTCACACCAAAGTTCATCTTTGACGAGACACCTTTGTGCAAACTTCCCAGCCGCTTCACTTGGTTCGGTTTGGACCCTTTCGTTTGGATCTCAAGACGGGAGAGCTCCATCGGGGCGAGCAGAAGGTGCGGCTTCAGGAGCAACCCTTCCAGATCCTCAAGATGTTGTTGGAACATCCGGGCGAGGTCGTTAGCCGCGAAGAAATTCGCAAGACACTCTGGTCCGACGGTACCATCGTGGAGTTTGATAACGGCGTTCACGGCGCCATCAAACGGCTTCGGTTGGCTTTGAGGGATTCAGCCGAAGAGCCTCGGTATATCGAAACGTTGCCGCGCAAAGGGTATCGGTTCATTTATCCGCTCGAAATTCCAGTTACCGAAGAGACCGTCCCTGAACGTCCTGTAGGGTTGGCGCCGCCGGAGCCGAGAGTGGATGCTGATTCGCCGGCGGCGAGAACTCCCCCTGCCGAATCGAAGAAAATAGCATACCCCAAGAGCTCGCTCGCGGCGGGGCTGATTGTTATCGCGAGCACCCTTTTCCTGGTTGCTGGCTACAACTATTGGATAAACCGCCAGGGAGTTGCTGACACTTCACAGGCTGCTCTGGTTGTCCCGTTAACAACGTACGAGGGCGTCGAAGGGGAACCTAGTTTTTCCCCGGATGGTAACCAGGTCGCGTTCGTTTGGAACGGGGAGGCTCGCGACAACGAAGACATCTACATCAAGCAAATTGGAGTCGAACCACCACGGCGCTTGACAACTCATCCTGGACCGGACTTTTCCCCTGCCTGGTCGCCCGATGGGCAAGTCATCGGAGCGCTGCGTGTTGGCTACAAGAAAGCGTTTGTTTCGCTGATTCCCGTCAACGGCGGGCCAGGTCGTCAGATAGCAGAGCTGCCGACCTCAAGAGTGCCTGCCATGCAGCCGCTCAAAGGAAGAAGGCTGTGTTGGCATCCCGGGGGAGAATGGCTGGCAGTTGCCTGCGACCAGGAGGCGCAGGAAACGCCGGCCGCCATTTTCTTGCTCTCTCCGAAGACCGGCGAAAGGCGACAGTTGACGTTTCCCGCTCCCGAGGACCGCGGAGATACGAATCCTGCTTTTTCGCCAGACGGGCGCAGTCTGGCATTTGCCCGATTCGGCTCCGCCTCGTGGGAAATCTATTCGATTCGGCTGACCGACAAGCTTTTGCCCGGAAGCGATCCCAGGCAACTCACCTTCGGCCATCAATGGAGCGCTTCACCTGCCTGGATGCCAGGTGGCAAAGAAATCGTCTACATCTCCGGCAGTGACATCAGTAGTGCCAGGCTTTGGAGGATCTCTGCCGACCACCCAGGAAAGCCACAACCGATGCCTTTTTCTGCCCAAGGGACAGCCTTGGATCCTGCGGTGTCGCTCGAAAAGAGTCGCCTCGTTTACAGGGATTGGTCATTGGACATCAACCTCTGGCGATGCCGGATTCCAGAAACGGAAGGTCATCCAGTTCCACAATCCAAGCTCAGGCCTTCGACCCGGACACAGTCACTCGCACAATACTCTCCGGATGGGAGGACGATTCTCTACGTGAGTTATGTTTCCGGCAATGGAGAGATCTGGGTCTGTGACGAGGACGGATCGAATCCCTTGCAGCTAACGCATCTGGCCGGGCCTACACCCTTGTCGCCTCGCTGGTCGCCCGATGGACGTGACATCATCTTCCATGCAGGTTCGACCGGGAAGAGCCAGCTCTACATCGTCCGTGCAAGCGGTGGACAAGTCAGGCGGTTGGCCCAGACCGTATTTAATGATCAAGCCGGCAGCTATTCTCAGGATGGCCAATGGATCTACTTCGCCTCCGATCGATCCGGAGCTTTGCAGATATGGAAGATGCGCGCGGCCGGTGGGGAACCAACGCAGATAACGAGCGAAGGTGGCTCTCAGCCTAGAGAATCGACCGACGGCCAGACCCTTTTCTATCTGAAGCTGAATCCGAAAGACAACGACTCTAGCGAGCTATGGAAGGTTCCAGTCTCGGGCGGCGAAGAGACCCGCCTGCTTCAAGGTGATTTTCGCGAGGGTATTTTTCGGTCCAACTTTGACGTGAAGGAGCGGGGCATTTACTACGCCGTGCTGCCCGATTTCCAGAAGACCCAATTCCGTTTCTTTGACTACGCAAGTGGAGAAGTAAAGCACATCGCAACCTTAGAGAAAGGTATTCTCTGGGGATTTAGTGTTTCTCCGGATGAACAGTCGGTCCTTTACACCAAAAGCCAAGGAGGAGCTCAAAGCGATCTGGTGCTGGTGGAAAATTTCCGGTAAGAGTTTGGTTCAAGGCACGCACTCAGTTCCCTTCCCCACGCCACGTAGTTGATCGGCGCCCAACACTTGGGGCGCTGTGTGATGTGGAGAAGAAGAAAATGTAGGGTGCGTCGCCCAGTCCGACGCACCATTCACGTTAGCATCGGGAATGTTTCCGGTTGTGGTGCGTTCAAAGTCGAACGCACCCTACGAGTCTGCGGCTTTGGTGTCAGGCCCCCGCTACATGCGCCCTATGGGATCGAGATCTTTATGTCAAAAGAAAAACGAAAGTTACCCATATCTTGGCCGGGGTCATTTGGTTTTGTCCCCGTCGGCGGCCCGATCAACTTGCCTCTGCTCGTGGGAGAATTATCCAGCGAATAAGGCTTGATCGTCCACTGATTACACTTATTATTTAAGCCCAACCCTGTGCAAGTGATCCACACGTCGTCGGTATCAAGATAATTCCAACTATTCATCACGATGAGGTAACCGTTGTGAAGGCCTACAGCAAGTGGGCAGGTTTTGGGGGGATCGGTAGGCCGCATGTCTAGCATGTGGAAGCCCCTTTCATGGCACTTGGCAATGAACCTTGCGTGTACCAGGTCCATATCAAACGGCGGCTTCGGAATGCCATTCGGACCAGTCCCCGAAATAGGATCAGTAAAATCGATCTGAACGAATCGAGTAGGCGTAGCTTTGAAAGGTTGCGTATCCAAAATCCAATCCTCGGCCACTACTGACCGCACAGTTTTGGAATTTAGGTAAATGCCAATCCCAGTGCCACTGGGAGGGTCTGGTTGGTCGCTTCGTATGCTGAAGAAAAATGGGTTAGACCCATTATACAGTGTTGACGTAGCCGGGATCTCTTTGACCGGCGGAGTCCCAGCGGCCGCTCCGAGGGTTGAGCAAACGAACAGCGCAGCAAGAAATGTTCTTGTTCTCGACATATAGTCTCCTTTCAATCCAATTGAAAACTGCATCTGAATCTTCCTGCCAATTCCAATCCGTCAGGTAAAACAGCTCTGCCTAGAAGTCTGAAATGGTCGGTCTCCTCTCGTTGGGCTTTTCGCGGCGTGCTGGTTTAGTCCTCCGCCTGTGCTAACATCAACTCAAGCGTTCCAGCTCATTTCGTGGAATCTCATCCGTTTGGTCACTAAGTGCCAGGTCGGCTTATTTTGTGACAGCCCAAGAATCACTTTTTTGCGAGGCCAGGTTGGTAGATTCTCCTGTAACGACCGGGGACGCAGCTTCTCTGCTGGAATCCTATCGTCCGCGTCTCCTCTACTTTGCCTTGCGTCGCCTGCGCGATCGAACCCTGGCTGAAGAGGTGGTGCAGGATACCCTCACGATCGTTCTTGAATCGCTTAGAGACAACCGAATCGAAGATCCGGCGAAACTGCCAGGATACATCTTTGGTGTAGCCAAGAACCTGGTTTCGAAAACCCTGCGAACGCGAGCGCGAGACGCCAGCCCGAGCCCGGACGGTCTGCTGGCCGAGGCAGTTCCGTGGCTCGAAGACGGCGAAGTGGCATTGTTGCTTGAAGAACAGCGGCAGCAGGTCCGAGAGGCTTTGAGCCAGGTTAGCTCCAACGATCGTGACATTCTCGAAAGGACGTTTGTCGCCGAGCAATCGCTGGAGGAAATGGCTGCAGCGATGGGAATTCCCTATGCCGCCGTGCGGAAGCGGAAGTCCAGGGCCCTGCAACGGCTGAGAAACATTTTCTTGGGACGGTCACAAAAGAAGTAGCTAGGGCACTTAATCAACAGGGGCCGGGGGGCTGCAAAGAATTACCGTTGGGCCCGTGGGTGTGATTTGGCAGGGACGCGGTGCTCATTGATGTCAACTTAAGGCAGGACCGGGCCCACGATTGGCGAAAAGCACGCCAATCGTGGCTACCCATGCTTAGTCAATCGTCTTGGTAGTCTCGATTGATGCGTTTTCTGCGTCAATCGAGGACGAAACCGCCTTAAGTTGACATCAATGCGCGGTGCTCCGCGTCCGCCTTGCGTTTCCGGTTGGGGACGCGTGGCAGCCGATCCCTACCTCCGAATTTGTTCACAGCTCCAGGCGGTGCGGCGTGGATTGCCAGCGAATAGAGCAGGAAGAAATGATCGAGCAGTATTTGGCCGGGAAGCTGGCGCAAGCTGAAGCAGAGGCGTTCGAGCAGCACTATTTGGGCTGCCAGAGCTGCTTTGACGAGCTGCAGTTCCGCCATGCAACCGCCATCGAACTAAGAACAGAGTCTCCAGTCTCGTCGCGGAACATGGCGGCGCCTTGGACCCTTGGGCGGACTTGGGCACTAGCGGCTGCGGCCATCTTGTTGCTCACTTTGGTTTCTGTGCCGGTCTTCTATCGACGGCAGAACCCCGAGATCGTTCAAGCACCAATCCCTCAACAGAGTGACAGCCGTGAGGCCATCATTGCCCAACTGGCTTCCGTGGAGGCGGCTCCCTATGTGCCCTTGACGCTCCGTGGAGGCTCCGGATCGCCGGCTTCGGAAAGATTTCAACAAGGGATGGAGCGATACGCTCGACGCGACTACGCCGGTGCCAGTGGTTTGCTGGAACAGGCGGCTGGGTTGAAGCCCGATCTCCAGCCTGCTTTGTTCTATCTCGGGGTTTCTCAACTCATGACCGATCAGCACGACAAAGCCATCGCGACGCTCTCCAGCCTGATCCGGATTGAAGCAACACCTTATTTGGAGGAAAGCCGCTGGTTCCTAGCCAAGGCGTTTCTCAAGAAGAAAGATCTCGCCTCTGCGCAAAAGGAATTAGCAACCGTCGTAACTCTGAATGGCTCCCATCTCGCGGAGGCCAAGGAATCTCTCGAAGTCATTCGCGGGATTACGAATCAATAAACTGTAGCGCGGACCAGCTAGCTTTTGGCTGGTCCGCGGCAGTTCGGTCTTGGAGACGAGAACCCACAGACCGCCAGAAGCAGCGGTCTGCGCTACAGAGGCTTGCTCCTAACAAGAGCCGAGTAAGACAACGAGGACGAAGTCTATGCAGCTTAGGCTGGTGTTACTGCTGCTGCTCTCAGCTCAGATCGCCAGATCTGAGCCACTGTCTTTTCCTCCGACCTATCATCGGTATGTCAACGACACTACCGCATCGATTCTTGAGGCTTACCAAAACGGAAATCGAGATGGCTTGAGAAATATCATCAACCGGGAGCCACTCATCGCCCGAAAAGCTCTGATGAATCTTCTGCGACAGCCGGACAAGCAGGAAGCAGCCCGCAGCCTGGCGGAGCTCTTTCCAGAGAGCTGTGAGTCGGAGTTGGAAAAGCCTCTGTTTGATTTCTTCCTGGGTGCTGGTCCCGAGATCCGGAAGAAGCTGCTCGATGCGGTTGAGATGACGACTGATGCGGAATACACATACTTAAAGAGGGACAGTAGAGATCGATTCACCATCCGCGTTAGCGAGCAGGCTAAGGAAAACATGAGGCGGGTTGCAGAGGAACTAAAAGAAATTGGTTTCGTCGACGGTGAGGCCTACTGCCTGGCTCGTTGGTCGGTTCACCCGTACTCGCCTGGCGTGGCTGTCAATCCGGGGCTGGAAGCCATGCAAAGGGCCCAGGCGCTCTATGAGAAATCAGGCAATCTGCGGGGGCAGTCTTTTTGCTTTCTGCATTTGGCACGAGGAACCAATTATTTTCTCCAACAAAAAGACGAAGCCGCCCGGCTGTTTCTGCTGGCCTGTGAAAAGGGGCGAAATGAAGGCCCGATCTTTGGCTGCTTACTGAGCCAGCATAAGGGTCTAGCCCAAAAGACGCCTGTCGATTGGTTGAACGAATCCGAGGCGCTGGTTGAAAAAGACCCGGCGCTGAGGAGCACCAGATACGGGATGCTCATGGAGCGCATGGCTTTCGAACTGAACACCACTGGAAACCTTCCCGGTGTAAGAGTTTCGAGTATCGGCAATGCGAATATTGAGAAGTACCGCGCCATGCTGACAGAAGAGATGGACCCCATTCTGAAGATTCGGGGCCACTGGAGTTTGTCTGGTTTCCTCTCAGGAGCAAAGCGGCAGTACGCCGAAGCCATGACAGAAATTGATTCTGCGATGGAACTGGCTCGGCTGCAGCCATACGACATGACGACCTACGGCGGAATCATGTTCAATCCGGCTGTGCCCGTCATGATGAATGCGCGCTCCGGATTGAAAATCCAACTCGGAATGCTTCGCGAGGCCGAGAGCGACTGTCGGGAAGTGCTTCGCCTGCTGGAGCCCGAGCCTGCGTATGATGCTACCTGGGTTTTTCAAGTGAAGATGGGTGCTCTGCAGACGCTCAGCGGTATTTACCGAACGTTGGGAGAGTACCCTTTGGCAATCAAAAACGCCCGGGAAACGTTGGAACTTTCGGAGCAGAGAGACGATTTTGTCGATTCGCTGCTGTGGAACCTGGCTGATCTCCATGCGGAGATGGGCGAATTGCGCATCGCTGAGGAGTACCTGGAAAAGGCTGCCCGTGGGCCCTCCTATCATCCTCAATTCAACCCTTCTTTAATCCACCTGGCCCAACTCCACGTTGGCTTCCAGCTCTATGAAGAAGCGCTCCGGGACCTGGACCGTGCCCAGGAGAGCTTTGAGGGCTGGTTCAAGAGAAATCCTCGGGCTCGGAGAAACAATGGATTTCTCACTCAGCAACGGCGACTTCTGACGGAGATCTGGCTTGGACTGGGCCAGCCCGAAAAAGCTCTGCAAACTGCGCAGGAAGTGGAGGAGTGGGAGCAAAACACCCGCGTTGCGCGGGGAATGCTGGGAATGGCCCTGATGGCCTTGGGCCGTGACTCCGAGGCCGAGAAATACTTTCTGGCTCGGTTGGCCTCCTCGAAGGATGCGCCATGGCGGCAAAAGGAATTGGATGCCTTGCTGAACCTGGGCAAGATCTGCCGGAAGCAAATACGGTACTCCGAAGCAACTGCTTACCTGCAACGAGCGTTGGAATTGTGCCGGCAACTCAATCATCGTGGTGATGAAATGGCGGTGCTGCTGGAGATGGCCGAATCTGCCCATGAACAGCAGGACCTTCGCGCATCGGACGAGACGGCGCGCCAAGCCCTGGCTTTGGCCACTGACCTCCAGGACCAACAAGGCATCTGGTCGGCCCAATACCGGCTCGCCCGAATTGCCTTGGCGCAAGGTCAAAAGCAGGCGGCCATTGAGCACTTCGAGGCGGCGGCGAAGGCCGTGGAAGCGATTTCCGGAAACATCAAGGTGGATTTTTTCAAGATAGGATTCCTGGAAAACAAGATTCAGGTGTTCGATGAGCTGATCGCCCTGCTGGCTCCCACCGATCCGGCCAAAGCCTTTCACTACGCCGAGAGGCGCCGGGCCCGGGCCTTTCTGGAATCCCGCCAACGAGCTGGACTCCTCAACACGAATACTCGCGATGAAGTCAGCAAGCGAAGAGAAGACCTGAGAGCTCGCTTAGTCGGCAAACAGAAGGCATTAATGGAGCAGTTTTCCAAGCCTGTTGGACAAAGAAACGCCAAGCTGATCCAGTCACTGCAAACCGATCTGGGACAAATTCGGGAAGCGCACACCCAGGTGATGAAGGAAATCGAGGTGGGTTCTGCCGCGAGTGGCCCTGTTCTGGCGGAAGCAAACCCTTTGACGGCCGAGCAAGTTCAGCAGAAGGTGCTGCGCCCCGGCCAGTCTCTGGTGGAGTATGTGGTTCAGGATAAGGAATCGTTTCTATTCCTGATCACCCAGCAGACTTGCAAGTCTTTCCGTCTAAACATCGGCCGAAAACAACTGACGGATCGGATCGAAAAGCTGCTACTTCCCTTTAGCCAGTTGCGAGAGGGTCAGGTCGATCTGCTGCATGTCAATTATGACGTACAGTTGAGCCATGAGCTCTATCGCCTGCTTTTCCGCCCCATCGAATCAGCGGTTCAACAAAACAGTGAGTTGGTCATTGTTCCGGATGACGTTCTGAATTACCTGCCTTTTGAGAGCCTCTCGCGCTCGGCAACGTTGGGACCGAGGCAGGCCGGGTTGCCATACTCGGAATATCAAAATGTAGACTGGCTCGTCAGGCACTACACCCTCAGCTACGCGCTTTCGGCCAGCTCGTTGTCTCTGCACCAAGAGCAGGATCGCCCGGCTCCAAGTCAATTGCTAGCTTTCGGAAATCCGTCGCTCATAGGCTCACAACGCAAGGGTGTAGCGCAGGCAGTGCTGCGCCGGATTTCTGATAGGAGCGCGGAAGTTCCCCAACTGGTCTCGCTCCCGCAAGCAGCCAGGGAAAGCAAACGGGTCGGCGAGCTCATGTCTGGCAAGGTTCAGTCTAGAGTACTGGTGGGTGAGCAAGCCACTGAAGCCGAGTTCTCGAAGGAGGGACCCACGGCCGACTACCTTCACTTTGCCGTGCATTCGCTACTCAATCAGGAGCAGCCCTACTATTCCGCTCTGGTGCTGGCGCCGGATGCAAAGTCCGACGGCCTGCTGCAAACCTACGAGATCGTGAACACCCGGCTGCGCTCCCGCTTAGTGACTCTGAGTGGCTGCGAAACAGCTCTCGGAAAACTAAAGCGGGGGGAGGGAATGCTCGGACTGCAGCGAGCCTTCCTGCAGGCAGGAGCCGAATCGGTCGTCGTCAGTCTGTGGAGTGTTGAAGACTCCACGGCAGACTTCATGGAATCCTTCTATAGGAACATTGGGAAGGATCAGAGTCTAGCGGTGGCTCTTCGCAGCGCAAAAGAGCATTATCTGAAAGGCACGCTCGCGCTGGGCGGGCAGCGTCTTTCTTCGAGCCATCCGTTTTTCTGGGCGCCATTTGTGTTAACGACAAGCACGACGCGGTAGCCGCGCGGTCGCCGAAAGCGGTCCAGTGTCACTTGCTTCCAATGAGGTTTCAGATTCGGTCAAATTTGCGTTTGTTTGAACCGCCAAGAGCGCCAAGAACGCAAAGGGGAATCGAGCTGTCGTTTGGATACGAGAGCCTCAAATCAGAAATCGTCGATTAAGTCTTCAGTTTGCGACCCAATCGTTGGGCGAACAGTTTCATCGGTGAACTCTTGGCGTTCTTTGCGGCCTTGGCGGTTCATGATTTTGAATTTTTGCCGCATCGCAGAACCCGTCGGGAGTTGAAGAGAGGGGGGGTCATGTCATGCACACGCAGCCTGACACGCATAGCACCTCGGCCATTACGAGAGCCAGCCGTTGGCTCGGTGGCCAGGCGTTTACGACGACGATCCTTGCGCTGTCGCTCACGGCACAGAGCGGGCGGGGCGTGATCACGGGCGTGGTAACCGATTCGTCCGGCGGCACGGTGTCTGGCGCAGAGATCCTTGTAACCAGCAAGACAAATGGAGTTGAGACCAGAACCAACACCACACATTCGGGAGTCTACCGCTTACCCTATCTCGCTCCAGATCTCTATCGAGTCTCAGTCAGTGCGCAGGGGTTTAAGACCGCCGTCAAAGAGAACATTGAAGTCTTCGTGACCCAAACCGTGACAGCAAACTTCAGTCTGGAGATTGGAGAGGTCACTGAATCTGTGACTGTCTCGGCAGACTCGCCGCTGCTTGAAGCCGACACGATGGAGATCGGCACGAATGCCACGCTCAAGGAAGTTCAGAACTGGCCCATCATTGTCAGCGACGGGACCCGCCAACTGCAGAGCTTTGTCTTTCGAGCGATGCCAGGAACGCAGGGAAACGAGTTCGCGGGTTCCATCAACGGAGGGCAGGCATTCAGCCACGAGATTCTGATCGATGGAATTTCCTTGGGCCGCATGGACCTCAACGGAGGCGGCAACGTGGAGTTCACACCCACGATGGACGCAGTGAACGAGTTCAAGCTACAGACAGGGGCGCTTTCATCCCAATACGGCAGCACTCAAACCGCCATCGTCAGCTTTGGCCTGCGCTCAGGCTCAAACCAGTTTCACGGATCTGTTTTTGAATTCCACACGAATACGATCCTGAATGCCAACAGCTGGGCCGCGAATCGCCAGGGAATTCGCAAGCAGCCAAGACTCGAGAACAACTTTGGCGGCACCTTCGGTGGACCGCTCATCAAGAATAGAACGCATTTCTTTGTTTCCTATGAAGGAGACCGATTCCGCGACCATACGGTTACGGGAGAGATAACGGTGCCGTTGCCCGAATATAAGTCGGGAAACTTTGCGCGGCTGTTTGACCCAGCCTTCACTGGAAATAGCCTTTCTGGGAGCGTCATTGGCCGGGACGCCCTGGGCAGAGAAGTCCGTTACGGCCAGATCTACGATCCGGCTACCGCACGACAGCTGCCCAATGGAACTTGGATTCGAGAGCCTTTCCCTGGCAACATCGTCCCAAAAGATCGCTACAGTCTCGTCACCTCGAAGATCCTGGCGAAGCACGATGTCCCCAATCCCGATCGGGCAACGTTCCGATTCAATCATCCCCGAACCGCTTCGTTGGCGACGCGTAACATCGACAATGTGAGCGTCAAGGTCGACCATGTGTTGAGCTCGCAACACAAGATCACGGCTTCTGTAGTCAACAACGATCGCACTCGCTCGTTATACGGGCAAGCCGCGATGCTTGGCGTACCTCTTCCGGGACCCGCCATGCTGGGAAGCCGGACGCAGTACACCCCAGGTTGGATCGTTCGCTTGAGCGAGGATTGGACCCTTGGCTCAAACAAGCTCAATCACTTCGCTCTGGGGTACAACCGCATTCGCAACCGCAACGCGTCGGGTGTGTTTCAGGAACGAGACTGGGCCGCTGAGCTTGGGTTGCAGGGCGTGGGTGGGGCAACATTCCCGCAGATGTTTTTGCTGGGAAACAATGTCACGCTGGGTGGCGGCCTGGGAGGCTACGGCTCGGCTGCAACTCCCGATTCCCCTACCGGCAGTACGATCGTCCAGAATGATTTCAGCTGGCTGCGCGGCAGCCACAGCGTCAGAGTGGGAGGCGAGCACCGTCGCTACTATTTTAACAGTCGCAAGGTGCTGGGCGCCGGAAATTGGACATTTCACAGCCGGGCAAGTTCGCTCCCAGGATTCCCAAATCAAACCGGCTTCAGCTACGGCAGTTTCCTCTTGGGAGCTGCCAGCAGCGCCAATCTCGACCTTCCCTTCGTTACCTTGGGCATTCGGAGCCGCAACACGAGTTTTTATTTTCAGGATGACTGGAAGTTCACCCCGAAACTGACGCTCAACCTGGGAATCCGCTGGGACATTCCCCAACCGCTCAGCGAGGTTGCTAATCGAATGTCGAGTCTGGATCCCAACCTGCCCAATCCTGCGGCTGGATGGCGCTTCGGCGCTTTGATCTTTCTGGGGGACTGCCAAGGCTGCACAGGGGGATCCAGTTTTGCCGACACCTACTATCGGCAGTTGGCCCCGCGAGTGGGGTTCGCTTACGCTCTAGATAAGAAGTCCGTTCTGCGCGGCGGCTACGGGATCAATTTCAGCCCACCTATTCTCGATGGTTTCGCCTTCCCTTACCAGGCAGGCTTCAACGGCTCCAACCCCATCCTCGCTGGAAGAGGTCGATTCCAGGAGGATGTGGCTCATTACTGGGACAACCCCTATCCGCGATTTCCGCTAAACTTGCCCGACACAAATCCTTCTTTGCTGAACGGTCTCGACATCGGGTATTACCTCCCAGAAACCCAGAAGATGCCGACTGTCCAGAACTGGAACCTTGGAATTCAGTACGAATTGCCCTGGCAAACCAGGATCGAAGCCAACTACATCGGCAACAAAGGAACTCGTCTGAACGAGGGTTCGTATCAAAACGATCTCAATCAGGTGAACCCGAAATTCCTGTCTCTTGGGGATGCGTTGATTGAGGACATCGCCCTCCACCCCGAAATACCTATGCCCTTCCCCGGATTTCAAGGAACCGTGGCCCAAGCCCTGCGTCCCTTTCCCCAGTACCAGGGCATCGCGACTCATCGCTTGAACGACGGCGAGTCAAACTATCACTCGCTACAGATCACGGCAACGAAGCGAAGCACCCGGGGACTGAACTTTCTGGCGGCTTACACCTTCTCGAAATCTCTGGGAACCAGCAATTCTGCCGCCGGTGCTGCGGGCGACTACTCCTATACCGGGCAGGACTTTTACAACCGGCACGCGGACTATGGTGTGACGTCGTTTCATTTTCCCCAGGACCTTAAGCTGTCCTGGATCTACGATCTTCCTTTTGGCGCCAAGGGACACTGGCTAAGGTCTGGGTTGCTGAGCAAACTGTTCGGAGGCTGGTCGGCAAGTGCCATCCACAGATACCGCTCGGGCGGCCCGCTCGCCATTTATGGAGGTTCTTTTGAGTTAAGTTCACTCTTTAACCGCGGATTCAGGCCTGACGTGGTGCTGCCCCGTGACCAGCAAGTGATTGGTGTTAACCTGAAAAATATCGATGTCCAGAATGGAACGCCCTACCTGAATCCAGCCGCTTTCGCTGATCCTCCCAAAACGGCACGGGATATTCCCATCCGGCTAGGGAATGCACCCAGATATCTCCCCAATCTCCGCGGATTTGCTACTTACGGCGAAGACCTTGCGCTGACGAAGAGAACCCAGCTAGGTTTTAGCGAGGGCGCAAGCCTAGAGATTCGGATTGATGCCATCAACGTGCTGAATCGGATTGGTCTTCAAGATCCGGACACGTCTCTCTTTGACGGGCAGTTCTTCGGAAAAGTGTTCGGTAAGACAGGAACTCCTCGAAACATCCAGATCGGAGTGCGGTTAAACTTTTAGAAATCAACGGCTACCAGGGAAGCTGTGAAAGAATGACCCGAGCCTGCGGTTGCGAGAAATTCCCCCTTAAAAAAGTGGGCAGCCCGACGTTGCGGAGATTGTCTCGCGAAGGCCAAGGGAAGAGAATGGCCCCATTTGAGATACGAAGCGCTGAGGTGAGGTTTTCCCAATTCGCAAGACAACCCCCGGGCGGCTACGCAACCGCTGTCGCTGCGCCGCCGCCCCCTTTGACTAAGGGGGACTTTTTTCACACCTTCCGGAGCAGGGGCTCGAATGGTGCGAAGTTCGACACAGCTGCATCAGTTTCCCTCATGTGGGACAGATCCGAAACCCAGCCCTTTACAGCTGCCCGCCAGAGGGCTAGAATCCGTGTTCTCAGGTTTCATGTTTCAGTGCTTTTGTATGTATCCAAGTCAATCGATTGAGTTGGGCGTCAGGCTCAAAGCGTAAGGCAGGCGAGACATTGGCCCGCGGGTGTTAGCGTACGGCTCAGACTTTCAGTTCGGCTCGATTGGCACAAATTAATGAGGGAGGTTTCCCGATGAATCCATATGTGCATCCCGAGGTGCTGGTGACCACGGAGTGGGCCGCCAGCAACACCAACAATCCGAAGGTCAGAATTGTCGAAGTCGATGTTGACACGAAGGCCTACGAGGAAGGGCATCTGCCAAACGCCCTGGGTTGGGCGTGGAACACGCAATTGTGCGACACCATTCAGCGCGACATCATTCCCAAGGCGCAGTTTGAAGCGCTGATGGGAAGTTCTGGCATTAGCAACGACACGACGGTCGTGATCTACGGCGACAACAACAATTGGTTTGCGGCGTGGGCTTTTTGGCAACTCAAGATTTACGGCCACCCGGATGTTCGCATCATAAATGGAGGACGAAAGAAGTTGCTGGCGGAAGGACGCGAATTGTCCAACGAATCCCCCAGGGTTACGCCAACAACTTACCGCGCGGCTGATCCCGATTTTTCCATTCGTGCGTTCTTGCCGCAGGTCCAGGCAGCGGTGAGTCAGCACGCTGTGGAACTGGTAGACGTTCGCAGCGGTCCGGAATTCACCGGCGAGATTCTTTCTCCTCCCGGATTGCCGGAAACGTGCCAGCGCGGCGGTCACATTCCGGGTGCCCGCAGCATCACCTGGTCGAAAGCGTGCAACGACGATGGGACCTTCAAGACGTTCGATGATCTCAAGTCGCTGTATCAAAACGAAGGGATCACGGGCGCGAAACCCATCATTGCTTATTGCCGCATTGGAGAACGTTCCAGTCATTCCTGGTTCGTTCTGAAGTACCTCCTCGGCTACAACGATGTGACGAACTACGACGGCTCGTGGACCGAGTGGGGAAACCTGGTGGGTGCCCCGATTGAGAAGGGCGCTGTCATTGGGGCTTCGGCGTAAAGAGCAGCGCCTATTCGCAGCGAGCGACCTCGTACCTCCGAAAGCCAAAACAGGGAACCGCAAAGGACGCAAAGAGCGCCAAGAGCTTGGCTGCTGAAGCCTTTCGTAGAAGCAATTGGTCGCCAATCCGGATCTAAGATGCGATCGAGTTTCTCAGATTCCAAAGGACCGCTGAGATTCCCCTCTGTGTTCTTGGCGCTCTTGGCGGTTCGAACAAACTCAAATTTGACCGAATCTTGAACTTGGTTGCCACCAAGTGAACCTAGCCTGCAATTCAGGGAGGTCTCAAACCTCCCTTTTTCTTACCTTGGTAAATTCTGCGATGATTCTGAAACAGTACTATCTTGGCTGTTTGGCTCACGCTTCTTATCTGGTTGCAGACGAAGACAGCCGGACGGCTGCGGTGATCGATCCCCAGCGGGATATCGACTTTTATCTGGCGGATGCCGAGGCTTACAGGGTTGAGATTCGCCATGTCTTCTTGACCCACTTTCACGCCGATTTTCTGGCCGGTCACCTGGAGTTGAGAAACCGCACTGGCGCACAGATCTATCTGGGCTCGCGCGCGAAAGCTGAGTACGCCTTTACACCGCTTGCCGATGGTGCCTTTGTGGAATTTGGTGATGTCCGTCTGCGCATTCTCGAAACGCCCGGACATTCGCCCGAGTCCATCTGCCTGGTCGTCTACGACCTGAAAGAGGACAAGCGCAAACCCCATGCCGTCCTCACCGGCGACACCTTGTTTATTGGTGATGTGGGCCGTCCCGACCTGCGAGCTGCGATGGGGTATTCGGCAGCGGAGCTCGGTGGCCTGCTGTTCGATTCGCTGCACAACAAACTGCTGGAGCTGCCGGATGAAACGCTGGTCTACCCCGCGCACGGAGCAGGCTCCTTATGCGGAAAGAGCTTGAGCGCGGAAACGGTTTCAACCATCGGGGTGCAGCGCCAGTACAATTACGCGCTGCAGCCGATGAGCAAGCCGGAATTTCTCCAGATGGTCACGGCCGAACAGCCGGAGGCGCCTCCCTATTTTGCTTATGACGCAATTCTCAACACGAAGGAGCATGCCACTCTGGAGCAAACATTGGACCAGGTGCTGAAGCCGCTCCCGCTTGCCGAGCTGCTGGCCCGAATGGATTCCGGCGCTCAGGTCCTGGACGTGCGCGACCCACTCGAGTTTTCGGCGGGACATCTGGCGGGCAGCATCAACATTGGCCTGGGAGGCCAGTTCGCAAGTTGGGCCGGAACCGTGCTCGATCGGGGGCAGCCAATTCTGCTGGTTGCTTCGCCTGGGCTGGAGAAACAGGCAGCAACGCGTCTCGGCCGCATCGGTTTCGACCATATCGGTGGATACCTGGATTTGGGGATGGCTGCCTTGGAATCACACTCGGAGCACGTCGCACGAACCCCGCGCATTGCTGCGACCGCCTTGGCTGAGCAAGCGGCCTCGGCAGCCACTCCGCTGCTTCTGGATGTGCGGGCAGACAAAGAGCGAAGAGACAAGTTCATCGAGGGAAGCCTGCACATTCCCTTGAACCATCTGCGCGAACGCGTTGGAGAACTCCCCTTGGACCGGCCTCTGGTGGTCCACTGCGCGGGAGGTTACCGTTCCTCGATTGCAGCGAGTATCATCAAGCGCCACGGCAACCCGAATGTTTCCGAGCTTGTCGGCGGTATCGCAGCTTGGGAGAAATCGGGCCTGCCTGTGGCCGGCCAATTAAACCAAAGGAGCAAAACCGTGAAACCGACAAACTTTTCCGAAAGAGTTCTGGAAGTAGCAGGCTGGAAACTGCGCCTCACTTCCTATGAGTTGGGCGGCAAGCACTTTTGCAAAGCCGACAATGTGGAGCCTGGCGCCTGCATCGCCCGGAGCGAAGGAGCCACAAAAGAAGAATGCGAGCAGAAGGCACTGGAGAAAGCCCAGGACTTTCTCTCCCGCACCCGCCGATTTTCAGCCTCCTAAAGGCCTGATTCTCAAGATCCCCTCCTTCGAGGATCTCTCGACTTTTCAACGGTCGTGCCGCGACGCGGCATGCATGCCTAATGTAGGAGGCGCTGTCCCAGCTGCGACAACGCAGTTCCTCTCACCAAGATCGCCGCGCGGATGTCAGCGGACACGCACGCGCCTCCCACATTTTCATAGAACGTGGCGCCGGTCAACGGCACGCAAGGCCCTTATGAAAATTCACTCGACTGTTCTGGTCATTCTTCACAGCCCGCGGGAAAAGGTCTGGGGCCAACTGCTCGACCTCAACCCGGCAGGCTTGACCCTTTGCGGGCTGGACCTGAACGCTTTTGACGGGTGGCTGAACCAGTGGGGTTCGGACGAAGAAGGCGGTCTCACTACCGTGTTTTATCCACTCCACCGCGTAGAGCGCCTGGAACGGGATGAGACGGTGGGGGGCATCCCGTCACTGGAGCACCGCTTTCAGCAACGCACTGGCTTAACCTTGGAGCAATACCTGCACTCCCAACGTGCGGATTGAAGGGATCTCAGCTGAGAGCTTCGAAACGGCGGCCCGCATTCGGTAGTAGGTAAGTTTCCGGTTTCGTCGTCATGCCACCATTGAACCGAGTCAAGAAGCAAAGGGTGGATCTAGGCTCCGTCCAGTCTGACTCACCTCGCTGGCTGTGGCCGCCACGTGAGAAATGACCGCCTAACCACGCCAAAGTCTCCCAGCCCTCTGTGATCCGCAAGGTCTAACCATCGCCAGCTCAAGCCGTCACTCAGTGCAAGATGGTTTCATGGGCCTAACGGAAGAACCACAGTATTTGCATTTTGACATGGGACATAGGGGATCACTATGTATCCCGACCTCTTAGAATTGCATTGTGGGGCATTGTAGAGTGATCTAGTTCCCCACAGTTTCGCGAAATCGGCTCGGGCAGGGGTTTTCCAGCGGAATCAAAAATCAAATAGGTCAACTTGTATTCGATCTCTTTTGAAATCGCCCGTAACTTGATGCCCCCAGCCGCGTCAGTCGTCAGGACGATCTTCGCCGTTGGTTGCGCGATATTTGATATTTAAGGGCTACCCCTAATTGCCCTAATTGCCCCACCCTTCCGCTCTTGGCGCTGCAGGGCCAGGATGGTATGAACACGATGTTCGATTTCCTTGGCAGCGCTGTTTCGTTTTGCCTCTCGGAGCATTGAAGCCCAATCCTTCAAAAGCATCACAACTTCCGGATGATTGGATCCCAGTTTCTTTTCCCACCGCGTCACCATTTGCCCGTAGAGTTCGCCGGATCTCAGGAACTCGCCACGAAGCCTGTAGAACCCAGCGAGGTTGGCCAAGCTGGAGAGACTGACCACGTGCTGGAGTCCCAGAGTCTTCTCGCGGATGGCGAGCGCTTGCTGAAACAGCGGTTCCGCCTGCTCGTACTTTTTTTGGCGGCTATAGACAGCCGCCAGGTTGTTGAGACTCTGAGCAACATCCAAGTGCTCTTCACCCAGGTTCTTCCTCCGCAAAGCCAAGGCCCTCTCCAGCAGAGCCTCGGCACGTTTGAATTTACCTTGGTCAAAATAGAGTGTCCCAAGGTTATTCAGAGAAATGGCAACGTCAGGATGCTCGGTCCCCAGGCCACTCTCCGCGGTTGCCAAAGCGCGATGCAAGAGCCGTTCCGCTTTATCCCATTGATGGCGGCTGTGGTAAAAGTCGGCAAGACTGTTGAGCGACAGCGCCACATCGGGGTGTGCAGGGCCCAAAGCCTTTTCCCTGATCGAAAGCGCCCGTTGAAGAAGAAGTTCGGGATTCACATGGGATGATCCCCGTAGCAGAACCTGGGCCAGGTTATTAAGCCTGGCGGCCACCCGGGGATGCTCGGGACCGAAGATCTCTTCCTCGATCGCAAGACTTCGGCGGTAGAGCCGTTCAGCCTTGTCCAACTGGCCGTCCGCCGCAGCCACCGCCGCCAGGTTGTTCAAGGTCGCGGCCACCTCTGGATGAACCGGCCCAAGCGATTCTTCCTGAATACGCAGGGCTTTGTTGAGCAGGGGCTCTGCCAGCGCAAGCCGGCTCTGATCATAGTACTGCGTCGCCAGGTTGCTGCAGAGCGAAGCGACCTCGGGATGTTTCGGACCGAGTGCTTTTTCCTGAATGGCCAGTGCCCGGAGATAGAGCGGTTCGGCCAAGGTGTATCGGGCCAGAAGCCGGTAGAGCTGCGCCAGGTTGGTAAGAGCTGCCGCCAGGGCCGCTTCATTCGTGCCTGCACTCTTTTCACAAATAGCCAGGGCCTTTCGAAAGCAAGATTCAGCCCTGGCATACTGGCCTTCATCGAGATAGAGCGCTCCCAGATTGTTGAAACTCGAGGCCAGATCTGGGTGATCTGCATTTAAGCTGGCTTCTCGAATCCTCAAGGCTTGCCCAAATAGAGTGTGCGCCTCCGCAAATTTTCCGCGATACCGGCACACCTCACCCAGGTTGTGAAGTATGGTGGCCACCTTGACGTGTTTGACTCCCAACAAGTTCTGATTTATCTGCAAAGCCTTCCTATAGAGCGATTCTGCTTCCCCATACTTGGCCTGTGACCGCAGAATCAGGGCCAGATTGTTCAGCAAACCCGCTGTTTCGGGGTTCTGGCCCAAATTGCTTTCACTGATGGCGATTGCCTTCCGATAAAGAGACTCTGCTTCTCCATACCGACCTTGTTCAGAACAGCGCTCGGCTAGTCTATTGAGTCGTCTGATTTCCTGGAGCGGACCGGCGCTGTTGACATCTTCTCCAGGCTCTGGGTCTTCTCGTGTACAAGAGTCACTATTACTGAAGGCTTCCTTGGAACGGGGCGGGGGGTCGTTCGAGGCCAAAGTCTGAGTCACTGACACGACTGGGAACAGGAGACAACCGATTAGAATCTGCCAACCGTAAGCCCGCTTCTTGATGCATCTCAACATTTTAACTGCGTGACGCATGGTCTTGTCCTTTCTTATGGAAAGGCCTCAGTGGGGCTCGTCACAATTCCTTAGACGTTTGTTGCGGGCCGGGGGTTCACAAAATAGAACAGTTTTCCATAGATAATCTTTAGTAGCTCAGCAGTGGGGGCAGCGTACCCGGCAAGAGTGTCCGTTTCTTGGATTCTTTGTGTCCGCCCTGTGGGGACTGGGCACCTGCAGAGGCAGGACCTGGTGGCCAGTACGGAGTGAAAGGGGTATTTGATAGCACCAGCCAATCCTGGCCAGATTTATGCATAGATCACCGGTCGGAGATACCAACGATGACAAGAAGCAGAATAGAGGAGAAGGGTGATGTCATGCCCGGAACGCTGGAGATGTTGATTCCCAAGACGCTGACTCGAGGAGTGATGCCCGGCTATGGCATCGCTCAACATATCAGGCTGCTGTCGGAGGAGGTACTGCGGGTGAAAGAAGGCTCCCTGTATCCTGCGCTGCAACGGTTACAGCTGCAAGGCTGGGTAGCGTCGGAGTGGGTCAAACTTAGGGGTCGGGGTCAAACTTGGCAAAAACTTGGGGAAACTTGGGCAAAAAGTTGGGGGTCATCCCCGTAACTTGATGGACACCGCCGCGTCAGTCTTCAGGCCGATCCTCGCCGCTGGCTGCGGCGATATTTGAATTTAATGGCTGACCCTAATTGCCCTTCTAATTGCCCTAATTGCCCACCGTAATTGCAGCTGTGGGTAAGTTTCCGGTTAGGCCGTCATACGTCAACTTGACTTGGATTTGCTAAACACTGCGCGACTAGTCAGGACTATCCGCTGGTGCAGTGCCCGCGAGGGGTGCATCAACGGTAGCCGAACACGGGCGGGAACATAACAACCACTAGCGCCGCCCACACGCAGTACACCGGCAGATAAGCGATCTGCCATCGCTCCAGGACGGCAAACGAGCCCCGGTGACGCAGGAAGCACGCATAGAGCCACGCCGACCACGCCAGGTTGACGAGCAGAATGAGGTTCTCGCCAAGAGCCGCCACTCGATTGGGAGTGAAGCCAAACTCGGAGATGCGGGCGGCGATCGCCCAGAGCGCCACCCCATCAACCACGAGCGCGCTGACCACGAGCAACAGTTGCAGGCCGTCGAAGAAGTCGGGCGGTGCCTGCGGGTCGCGCGCGGAGGCGGCGTAGAGCACCAGCCCAACGACGACCGCGAGCAGCAGATCGAAGCTGATCAGCACCTCCCGCTTCACGTTGATGGGGTTGCCGGTCCACGCCATCGTGGCCAGAAACGCAAGGAGCAGAATCGTGAACAGCGGCGTGAACAGCCTGGTCAGCACCGGCGCCATGTTCTCGATGACGCTTTGCTTCGCTTCCACCAGCCAGGACCCGATGATGACGGCCCCCGCCGCCCCGCACGGGATCAGCCATGGCCCTACGAACCACCCCGCATTCATCCCGATGGCCAGGAACATCGTCATCGTAAAGAAGGTGAGGACGCCCCCGCCGAGCGCGATGAGCACATAGTAGATGACCAGCTCGCCCGAGAACCGGACGAAGTTCATGCGCCCACCATCGTCGAACCAGCGGCCTCGGACGTACGCGAAGCCCACGGCGATCCACAGGGCGAATGGCAGGTGCAGAATGGTCAGCACCTCAGTGTCGGCGTCCGTGCCGAAGGGGTAGGCGTTGGCGAAAACAGCCGCGGCGGCGAAGGGCAGCGCGAGCCAGAGGCTGCTTATCGCATTCCATCCGCGCTTCCACATGAAGTAGACGGCGAGCAGCGGGAAGACGAACAAGCTGGCGTTGCGAAAGTAGAAAGGCGGCACTTCGTCGTCAGGGCTGAGCCGCAGACCGAACAGCGCCGGCACCTTGACGGCCAACGCCGCGGCGACGGCAAGGCCCAGGACGACGAGAGTCTCGGTGTATGCGGTGTGCGCCGGCCTATCAGCGTCGGGCGCAATGACCAACTGCTTCCACAGTCGCTCGGAGTGTGCGCGTGCGAACTCCCGAGACAGCGCATCGAGGTTGCCCATGCGCTTGACCGCGACTAAGAAAGCTTCATCCCCTGCCAGGCCGGCCTCGGTGAGCGCCACCAGCTGGTCGCGGAGATGCCCCTCAAGCTCCTCGACGTCGGGACCGTGAAGGGCCTGCCGGCGGCGTACCCACGCCCGCCACTGCGCGATTTGCTCCTCGAGCGGTCGATCGGCGAAGGTCGTCATGCCGTACACTCCTTCATCCAGATACCCCGCAGGGTACCGTCCACGGCCTGCCACTGCTGGCGCTGGGCTGCGAGCTGCACCCGGCCTTTTTTAGTGATCCGGTAGTACTTACGCCTGCGGCCGTTCTCGGAGGCGGACCACTTCGCCGCGACATGACCTTGGCGCTCAAGCCGGTGCAGCACGGGATAGAGCATGCCGTCGGTCCACTGTAGGTGCCCGCCTGACAACTCGGTCACTCGCTTGATGATGGCGTAGCCGTAACTGTCGCCTTCGGCGAGGATGGCGAGCACGAGCGGGGTGGCGGAAGCAGCAATCAAGTCCTTACTCATGTCCATACGTAGAAGTCTTATACATTGTGGTTCTATGTATGTCAATAATAACCTGAGGTCAACCGCCTCGATTGATGGAAGCAGGTAGGAGGTCGGACAACCGCGCTGCAGTTGAAGTTGACACCTCCGGCGCGAAAATCGGTCCTGTGTTACGCCGCAGTGGTTACGAATGCACTTGGTCGTATAGCCGCCTAACCGGGCACTAAGAGCAGCTAACCTCGGGCGCCCAGCAACCGTTTGGCGGGGCTGGTCCTAGGGCTCTTGGCGACTGATCGTTAGTAGTCTGGCTTCCCCATTGCGCGGAGTTACTTCTCGCTATAGCTGGGCCAGGTCAAGGGCAGGTTGTACTCGCCAGCTTGAGTTTTTGTAACATACTTTGGAAAAGCTCAAGAGCCGAGTTCCACATCTCGAGCTTCAAGCAGGTTCTGCAAATACCGGATGGATCTTTCTGCTCCCGACTTCCAGGGTTGGCGGTAGACCTTTACCGATGCAAACCCCCGATATTCGATCTTCTCGAGAGCGGCGAAGATGGCAGCGAAATTCAAGTGCCCGCTGCCAAGAAAGCTGCCATTGGACTCACAGAGATGGAAGTGCGCTAGATCGCGACCGACCCGGTAGATGGGCTCGGTTAGGGACGTTTCTTCGATATTCATGTGGAAGCTATCCAGCATGGGTTTGAATCGTGGGGAATCAATGCGACGAGCCAGGGTCATCGCCGCTTCCAGGGTGTTGTGGAATCCGGCCTGAAGATGATTCACCGGCTCGAAGGCTATCATCGTCGCATACTGCTCGGTGGCCTCCACGACCCGTTTCAAACACGATTCGATGCGGGCTTCGCCCGCCGCCTGATCAGGTTCATTGCTCGAGAACCCTTGCATCTGACCAATTACTAAAACGGCGCCAAAGTATGAGGCAACAGCCACAAACTCCTGGAGTCGCCGTACGGCGCGATCTCGCACCTCAGCTTGAGGAGAACTGAGGCACAAGCCCTCGCTGAAATAATTGGCCCCTGTTAGAAAAGAGGGTCTTCACGGAATCGAGTGGGTGATTTGAGGGGATAAATCGAGCATTCCCCGAGTGAAGATTGGGGTTTCCGGGGCTGCTCGAAACTGAGATGATTTCGGGATGGCCAATTCAGAGAAGCGACGGCGGCGGCTGTGGGATACATACGCGTTCCCGGGGTTTCGTCCGCTACCGACCGTGCGGGGCGTGTTC
>Ga0163150_10001618_pt1 | contig 37359 bp, 37 predicted proteins | sample OliLakLV19P2IB_FD_148628 | JGI IMG/M metagenome (GOLD analysis project Ga0163150, IMG submission 148628) | Freshwater microbial mat bacterial communities from Lake Vanda, McMurdo Dry Valleys, Antarctica - Oligotrophic Lake LV.19.P2.IB | ecosystem: Environmental > Aquatic > Freshwater > Lake >... | reverse complement strand
CGACGCGGGTACTACTTATCCGATCGGACGGTGCGTGAACTGGTGCCAATGGCGCTTGAATCACGGGCGATGAACCGGCCCCCGAAGGCCGCAGCGTTGCTGCGTGAGGTCGCGAAAACGCTGCGGTCGGTGCCCGCGATAGTTGACAAGGCGAGCGCATCCGTGGCGCGCGTTGGCACGCGCGACCTGCGCGACGCCCTGAGCAAGCTGCGCGAAGGTCTATTGGCCGACGACGCTGCCGCCGACGCCGACGTCGCCGCCTACGCCGTCGCCGTCGCCGCTGCCGCCGACGCCTACGCCGCAGCCGATGCCGCAGCCGAGGACGTCGCAGCCGCCATCGTTGCCGCCGTCGCCGACGCCGACGTCGCCGACGCCGACGCCGACGCAGCCGCCCGCGCTGCCAACACCGTCTACGACGCCTCCAACGCCGCCAACGACGCTTACGCCGCCGCCGCCGCCGCAGCCAGCGCCGTGGTTGACGCGGCCGACTTTTCCCAAGCCGCCGACGCAACCGCCGACAATCGTCTTCCGGTGCTCCGCAGGGCAGCCGAGATTCTTGCGGAAGCAGCGCGAATCACGGAGGTGCTGTCGTGAGCGCCCATCGTGCTTCGGCGAGCGCACGCGCCGGGATAAATCTCCAAAAGGCAACGAACATGACGACGAACCAACCGCCCCTTTTCCCGGACCTGACGTCAGTTACTCTCGGCCGCGGCAGCCATAGACTCCGGGAGGATGGCGTCTGCGCCATGGAAATGGTTGCCTGGATGGCCGGCGAGAAGCATAGTTCCTGCCCCGAGTGCGCATGCCCCGCGTTGACTGCGTTCACGATCCGCCTCAACGACACTGACTGGCCGGGTGGCGCTGCGCAGCGCACCAAAGTCCTTGGACCGGTTCTGCCGCTGCTTGTAGGCAGCCGTTCGACGGAAGCGGTCTACCGCCGACGCGGGTACTACTTATCCGATCGGATGGTGCGCGAACTGGTACCAATGGCGCTCGAAGCACGGGCTGTGAACCGGCAGCCGGTGGCTGCCGCGGTGTTTCGCGATGTCGCGACAAAGCTGCGGATGCTGCCCGCGATAGTTGACATGGCGAGCGCAGACGTGGCGGGTCGCGTCGCGCGCGACCTGAGCGACAACCTGAGCAAGCGGCGCGCAGCCGTCGCCGACGACGCCAGCGTTGCAGCCTACGCCGTCGCAGCCGTCGCAGCCTACGGGGCCAAAGTTGCAGCCGCTGAAGCCGCCACCGCTGTCTCCTACGTCTACGCCGTCGCCTCCGATGCCGCCGCCCACGCCGCAGCCGCCGTCGCAGCCACCGCCGGAAACTACGTCAACGAAGACACTAGTCTTCCGGTGCTCCGAAGGGCTGCCGAGATTCTTGCGGAAGCAGCGCGAATCACGGAGGTGCAGTCGTGAAGACGCAGCTTCTGTCGCACGGAGACCACGAACGCCGGGAGGATGGCGTCTGCGCCATGGAAATGGTGGCATGGATGGCCGGGGAGAAGCATAGTTCTTGCCCCGAGTGCGCATGCCCCGCGTTGACTGCGTTCACGATCCGTTTGAACGACGTCCACTGGCCGGGTGGAGACGTGCAGCGCACCGAAGTACTGGGACCGGTTCTGCCTCTGCTTGTAGGCAGCCGCACGACGGAGGCGGTCTACCTCCGACGCGGGTACTTTTTTGTGGATCGGACGGTGCGCGAACTGGTGCCGCTAGAGATCGAATCACGGGCTGTGAACCTGCAGCCGGTGGCTGCCGCGGTGTTTCGCGAGGTCGCGAAAACGCTGCGGATGCTGCCAGCGATAGTTGACGCAGCGAGCGCAGCCGTGGCGCACGTTGGCGCGCGCGACCTGCGCGACAACCTGCGCAAGCAGCGCGCCGCAGCCTACGTCGCAGCCGATGTCGTCGCGGCCGACGCCTACGAAACGGCCGCCATAGCAGCCAACGTTGCAGCCGCCGCCGCCACCGCCACCACCGTCGCCGCCACCGCCGCCACCGTCGGCGCCGTCGCAGCCAACGTCGCCGCCGTCGCAGCCAACGAAGCAACCAACGCCGGTGGCATCGCCGCCGCCGAAGCCGCAGCCGCCGTCGCCGTCGCCGCCAACGACGCAGCCGCCAACGTCTCGTCCGCAGCCTACGTCGCAGCCTACGTCGCAGCCTACGTCGCCACCGCCGCCAACGCCGGGCGTCTTCTGGTACTCCGAAGGGCTGCCGAGATTCTTGCGGAAGCAGCGCGAATCGCGGCGTCTTGAGTACGCCTCGCTGGATGCAGCGATCGAGGCGGCCAAGCAACACGCCGAGGTTCCTCGCGTCTTGAGTACGCCTCGCTGGATGCAGCGATCGAGGCGGCCAAGCAACACGCCGAGGTTCCTCGCGTCTTGAGTACGCCTCGCTGGATGCAGCGATCGAGGCGGCCAAGCAACACGCCGAGATTCCTCGCGTCTTGAGTACGCCTCGCTGGATGCAGCGATCGAGGCTATCTGCCGACCACCAACCCGCGCAGATAGTCCGCCGTGCCACTCGGCTTCGCCTTCCCGCGTCCCACGTCGACGTCGTAACCGTAGGCGTTCGCGATCGGTGCCAGCGGCAGTCCCGTGACAATCGTCAGCAACACGCCGAGGTTCCGCGCGTCTTGCCCGCTCATGTCGCGCTCGTCGAACGCCGAGAACAACCCCTTCGCCGCAGAGCCGAGGAACATGCCGGCCGGCGTCGCCGCCACCCTGTTGCCCTCGCTCTCGGCGATCGACAGCGCGAACGGGCCGACGCCCGGGATCAGGCCGGCGGCGTTGCGCAACGCGGACCTGCCGTACTGCACCGCGATGTCGTCGAGCTTGCCGTCGCCGTCGTCATCGTCTGGCGTGCCCTGCGCGAGCATGCGCAGCGTGGCCTCAAACAGCGTCGGCAGCAGCAGCACGTAGAGCGAGGCCCGCAGCTTCGGGCCCCATCCCTGGTTCGCGCCGAGCACCTGGTTCAACAGCACGTTGCTGAAGCCGCCGAACTGGGTCCACAGCTTCTGCACCGGCGTGCCTGACTCGTAGGCCGCGAGGTCCTCCGGGTACTTGCTACCCTGCGTACGCTTCACGACGTCGTCGGCGTGCTCGACCGCCATCTGCTGTACCTGGTCCTCGGTCAGGCTCCCGTCGGCCGCGGCCTCTACAACCGCCTGCTGGTGCGCGCCGATCCACGTCACCGCGTCGACCATGTTCTGCACGAGCCGCAACGGCGTGAACGCCCAGTGCGCCAGCTCCTGCTTGCCCGCGGTGACTGCGCGCAGCGGCGCTTCGAGGCCCCTCAGCCTCGTCTCGGAGACTCGCGTGATCTCCTCGATGATTCGCCCCGCTCGCGTGTCGAACCGCTGCCGCATGACCTCGGACTGCGCCGCGATCGCGCGCACCGAGTTGATCGGAGCCTTGCCGAACACGGCCAGTCCCGACCGCAGGTAGCGGCCCCGCACCTCGTGCATCGAGGCCGTGATGCCGGTCAGCTGCACGGCCGCCGTCATGAACTTCAGGCCGAACGCCGCGAGGCTCGCGCCGCGCCGGGCGAATCCCGCCGCCTTGTCCATCAGGGCGATGTCACCCACCCGGCTCGTCGCCTGCAGCGCGACGTTCTCGATCATCGGAACGATGATCGTGTTGATGGCCTCGCGGTCGTACGCGTTCAGCGGCGTGCTGAAGTCGCGGTGCCGCACGATCCGCAGCGCGTCCTTGATCGCCGGCTGCAGGTACGTGAACCGCAGTTGCGCGTCGAGGTGCATCGCCTGGCTGGCAAGGCCGAGCGCGAGCCGCTGCCGGTAGAACGGGTTGCGCTGCATGGTGTGGCCGCGGCCGGCGCTGACCGAGTAGACAAACGCGTGCTCTTCGTCGGCGAGCTCGTTGATGGTCTGCGACAGCCGCTGCGGGGCGACGTCGCGGTCGGTGAAGGCCGGCACGTAGCCGCCCTCGACCGTCCCCCACGGCGTGTGCAGCTGTCGATGCTCGATCGTCTTGAACTCGAACCCGTAGACCTTCTTGTGCGTCTTCTGGCCCTCGGGCAGCAGCTCGGCGTACGTGCCCCACACGAACTGCACGAACTCGATATCGGTCGGCGTCAGGATGCCTTCCTTGAACATGCGCGCGAGGAACCGGTCCCACGCCCGCGTGTCGAGGATGTCGCCGGTCGTCTCGGGCGCTGCAGCCCAGCCATACGGCACCAGCAGTTTTTCGAGGTTGCTTTGCGAGCCCGCATGCATCACGGCGTGGATCAATTCCTTCTTGCCGCGGAACTTGTACGGCACCAGCTTGCCGCCCTCCTCAACCAGAAGTTCGGGTGCGGCGATCTCGGCGTCCCACCGCGCGCCGGCCTTCTTCGCGACGTCGAGTAGCCGCGCGTGGTACTTGGCGATCACCTTGTCCCGCACCTTGCGGTAGGTGTCGGTGGCACGCTGCAGCGGCGCGATCAAGTACTCGAAGAACGGGCCACGCTCGCCGCCGTCCATGAAGTGGGCCCAGTGCCGTGCGCGCTTCAGGTTCGCGACCGCGTTCCAGCCCTTCAGGACCAACCGCGACATCGCCGACGGCGTGCGGTCGCCCGCAGCGGTGCTGCCCGGCGCCGACCGCTCCGGCAGCGCGACGATGCGCGCCGCTACCTCGCCGGCGATCGTCGCGATCTGAACGCGCTTACCCTGGACCTCGATCACCTTCGCGCGGCCGGCCTCGTTCCACAGCGATTCGGCGACCTCGCGCAGCTCCCGGAACGTCGCCAGCGGCAGGTCACGGTAGTTGCGCACGCCGTCGCCCGCGTCCTCGAGCAGGGTCGACAGCCGGTTTCCGATCACTGGGTGGGCCTGCTTCACCGCCTCGACGGCGCGGCGCGCGATGTCGCGCTGCTGTTCACTCTCGAACTTCGGCAGAATGCCGTACGCCGCACCAAGGCGCCGGCCCGCGTAGACCAAATCCATGTCGCGGGTCTTCGCGAGCGTCTCGTTGGCCCCATCGAACCGCCCGATGTCCTGCAGGGCTTCGGCGATCTCCTCCATCGCGCGGCCGGCTTCCTTCGCCATCTCGTGCTGCAGCATGCGCTTTCTCTGCGCCTCGATCGCCGCCGCGGTGTCGCCCTTGCGCAGGGCTTCGCCCACCGCCCGTGTCGCCCGTGCTTCTGCGATCGCGTGATCCCGCGCGCTGATGCGCCACACCTCCTGCTTGCCAATCACTCGGCGCGTCAGATCCGCAGCAGACTGCAGCAGCACGCGCAGCGGCTGCATGGCTTTCGTCATCGCCCGGTACTCGACGGCAATGAAGCGCCCCCGCGACTTGTTGTGTAGCGCGCGCAGCACCGACGCCTCGAACTCCTTTGGGTCGGCGAGCTCACTGCGATAAGTCAGCATGGCCTCGTCTGTGGCCGCTTCGATCGCCGCATCGAGCGGTGGCGCGGACAACAGCGCGTTCACCAACTCGGAGCCGGTGTCGAAGCCGAACACCTTGGCCGCGGTGTCGGGCAGCAGGCCGTCCTGGCTGGCGATGCCGTTCTTGCCAGTCAGGCCCTTCGGTGGGTCCCGCCCCTCGGGCAGCAGCGACAGCACCGCGTCGACTTGCAGCTTGTGGCTGCCACCGGCCTGCACGCCCTTGGTGCCGTCCTGGTCGACGAACTCGCCGCGCTCGATCCAGGCGCGCGCCCGGTAGACCGGTTCGCGCTCGACGCGTTCCGCGACCTCCAGGCGCATCTTCGCGCGCTCGGCCGCGCGCTTGTTCTGCAGGTCCTTCACAACCTTGGACTCCGCGTTCCGCAACCACTGCACCTGGCGGAGGCGGTCCTGCGTGTGCTCGGCGATCGCCTCGTCGGTGGCTTCGCGCGCCAGCTCCTGGTACGCCGCCCATGCCGCATCGTCCATGCCGGACTGCTCTTGGGTCTGGAACACCGACGTCATTCGGTTCACTACCTCGGCGTGCGCGATCTCCTCTTCGCTCGCGACCATCCGTTCCATCACGCCCCGGACCTCGGGCGTGAGCACCGGCAGGTCCTCGCCGAACTGGTCGCGGTACTTGGCGTTGATCTCGCCCACGATGGTCCCGTAGACCGCGCGCAGCAACCGGGCGAAGCGGTGGAACAACCCCTCCATCGCGGCGCTCGGCGCCTTGCCTTGCCACAGCCAGGTTTCGAACGAGCGGGCGAACTGCTCGTGGTACTTCTCCTGCTGCTTCATGGTCATGGCGTTCCACGTCGCCACGTCCTTGATGCCGAACCACTGCAGCAGGTGGTTCATGTCGTCGACGATGCTCGGGTGCACCTTCTGCGTCGCCAGGTCGCCCAGGATGTGCAGGTAGTAGTGGCCGAGCTCGTGCAAGAACGTCGACGCGTTCGCCTTCTTGCGCAGGAAGATCGTGAAGTCGCTCGGGCGGTACGCGCCGCGGTTGATCGACTGGAAGGTGTCACGCGAGTCGATGTGCTTCCCTCGCGGGCCCCAGGAATCGGCTGCGGTCTTGCTCGTGTCGACAACCTCGCGCGGTAGGATCTCCATGCCGCCAAACAGCCTGCCCAAGTTGGTGACGGCGGCGTCACTCAGCTTGCCGTTGTTGACGAGAACCACCTGCACCGCGTTGGAAACGGACACCGCGCGGTACAGGCTGTCCATCCGGTCGTCTGCCCGCAGCTTCTCCGCGTGTGCTGGATCGATAGGGACGAACGCCATCGGCCGCAGTTGATGGTCCAGCAGGATCGCGCCGGCTTCGCCGTTGCCATGTTCCCGCGCGAACTCCCACGCAGCCTCCGGGGTTGTGATGGACGTGCCGAGCTGGCCGTCCAGTGGCGACGGTGTTCCACCTGGCTCATCCTGTGCCACCGTGCCGCCAGCCTGATCCGGTTCGCCCAGGACCACGCGCAGCGGGCGCTGCGCGACGAACTCCATCGGCAGCTGGCCATTCTGCTTGGCCTTCACCACCACGATGTCGCGGTAGAGCTTAGCGTTGTCGCGCGCCTCGTCGTACCGCATGCCGGTCGCGATGAGCTGCTGGCGCAGGTTGTCTTCGACCTGGTGGGCGCTGTCGACGAACGCGCGGTTCGTGGTCTCGCTCCGCTGCAGGATCTGCGCCGCCTCCGCGGCCCGCTCCTTCTCCTCCTGTCGGAAGATCTCGGCCTCGGCCAGGCTCTTGCTCTCGGGATCGGAATCGGCGCGCAGGTGCGGGATCAGCGCGTCGGCCAGCGGCTTGCCCGCGATGTGGGCGGCGAAGTCGCCGGTCGGGATCACGACGTCTTCGCCGCGCGCCACCGCCTCGGCCGCCCTCTGCATCACTTCAGGCATCACCTCGTTGAGCTGCTCGGCGGTCGTCTTGCCGATGTGCCCTGCCTCGACGTCCGCCTTGTCCGTCTGGTTCAGAACCTCGAGGAACGCCTTGCCGTCGATGTAGAGGTTCGGCGTGCCCGAGGCCTCGGCCATCGCGCCGACCGCGCCCGCGTAGGCCTTCGGGTCGCGTTCCCGCACCTTGGACTCGGCCGCCCCCTTGTTCAGCGCTTTGAACCAGTTCACCTGGGCCGTGGCCCGGCGAGCGGCTCCCGACTCCGAGACGAAGTGCATGACGGGGCCCGGCAGTGACAGCAGCGACATGCCCATGCCGACCTGCTGGAACGTCTCGCCCATCTGCCGGCCGAGTTGCCCGAGGCCATCCGTCGGCTTGCCGGCGGCACGCAGCGCTTCCTGGTCCGCCACGAACCCGGACACGTCCTGCGCCATCTCGGTTCCAACCTCGCCGCCCCAGCTCTTCGCGTAGCCCTTCACCAGGTTGAACCAGGCGCGCGACATCTCGGGCCTGGTCAGCGCTTTGCCGGCGGCGCGCGCCGCGAGGTTCGCCGCCGCCTTCTTGAACGGCGCCGCCACGATGTTGCCGGCGAAGGCCTCGAGGCCGCCCGCGACGATGGCATGCCCGAAGGCGGGGCCGAGCGCCTGCTCGTGCGGCACGCCCCGCGCAATCAGGTCGAGGTACTTGTTGCCGCCCTCGACCACGGCGCTGCTGCCGAACACCGCGGCTGTCGAACCGATCGTGAAGGCGGTGCCGGCCGCGACCGGTGCGCCGGGCCCCGCGATGAACGAGGGGGCGGCCGCGGCAGCACCGGCGCCGATCGCGAGCGGCACGGTCTGCTTGACCTGGCCCAGGATGTTCAGGGTCGCCGGGATGAACCCGGACTCCTGGCCGGACTCTGCCAGCTGCAGGTCGATCTCGGCGAGCCGGTCGGCCTCGTCCTGCGTCGCCCAACCCAGCGCCGCGCGCGTCCCGAGGTAACCACGCTCGTTGGTGATCTCGCCGGTCTCGACGTGGCGCCCAACCCAGCCGAACAGGCTCTCGGTCGTCGCCAGGTTGTCGATGTCGTCGTGCGCGATGCGGGCGAAGTCCCCGTTCGAAAGCGTGTCGAGCAGGACCGGGCTCTCGGCGCGCAGCCGCTGGTAGCGCACCGCCTGTTCCTTGGCGACCTGGCGTGCGACGTCGATGTTGCCTTCGGCAAGGTCCGGCGCGATGCCAAGCTGCTCCGCGATGCGACGGGCTTCCGCCACGAGTTCGGGGTTGGCTTGTGTGGCCCGGCGGAACGTCGACAGGAAGCGATCCTCCCGCTGTGCGGCGCCCGACTCGCGTTCAGCCAGCATGCGCTCGAGATACGGGTTCTGGCCGGAGGGCACCGGCTCCTGTGGAACAGTCTGGGCCGCCGGCGTCGGCACCGGCGTCGGCACCGCTGCGCGGCTCTCCCGCTCGCTCAGCATGCGGGCCAGGTACGGGTTGCCCTGTGGTTCCTGTGGCTTTGGCTCCTGCGGTGGAGGCGCTACAGGCTCGTCCTGCTCGATCTCCGCATGGCCCACGGGAATGCGAATGACCATCAGCGGCCCCCGGTCACGGCGGTGATCTCGGCCATCCTCGCGATCGCGCGCATCTGCTCGTCGCTGACCTCGTTCCACCTCTGCCAGGCATTCCGATCCCGTTCGGTCATGCTCATCACCTCGATCTCGTCCCAGCGCGACGTGCCGCTGACGCCACGGCCGCCAAAGCCCACGTTCGCCTGGCCGAGTCGCCACGGCAGCGTGATCAACAGCTTCCGCTTCTCCTCGCGCGCATCAGCGTTCGAGGTGATGCGACCCAGAATCTCCGCGCGGCGGCCCTTGGCGAACTCCTCGGCGATCTGCGCGCCCGTGACCGGCTTGTGCGGGTCGTCTGGCGCGCCGCTGGCCTTTGCGTTGTACGCCTTGATCGCTTCGACGATCTGGTGCTCGACCTCTGGCGTCAGCGACTTCTTGAACACCCGCATGCCCACCGACGTGTCCCAGTAGCCCGCGTCGATCTGGTTCTGCTTCAAGCTGCCAAACGTCCGGGTCGCGCCGCCCACCGTGATCGTCTGCTCCTCCATGCTGCTCAGCACATCCTGGAAGTCCTGCTGCGTCGGCTTCTTCCCGGTTTCCTTGGCCTTGCCGTCGATGGTGTCGAGGATCCTGACCGTGTAGTCGCCGATCGCGGCGCGGTTCTCGGCCTCGTGTTTGCCGGTCAGAACGAGCGCCTGACGCCGCGCCGACGCCTCGATGCGCAGCTTGTCCTCCTCAGTCAGGTTGTAGCCCTTGGTCTCGGCGCCCCGCGCCTTGGCGTGCATGTTGAGCACGCGCCCCATGTTCGTGTTGCCGAGCCGCCCACTGAACCGCACCACCACCTGCTCCGGCGACAACGCGCGCCACTGCTCGTCCGTGATGTCCATCGCCTCGGCGAGTGCCGACGGGTCCTCGGTGATGCGCTTCTTTGCGCTGTCGCGCAGCCCGAGTCCCTCGAGGCCGGCGTCCAGATCCGGCGGCAGGTTCTCGGCGGTCGGGTTGTTCCGCCAGAACGACTCGGCCTCTGTAATCAACTGGCTGCCGCGCACGGCGATCTCCTGCTGGTGCGCCGAGAACTGCTCGTTCACCGTGCCACGCGCGATCCGGCGCTGATCGTCACTGATCTCGTCGCGCAAGAACATCCCATCGATCTGCGCGAGCGCCGACACCTTGCGCTGCAGGGTCTCCTGCTCCTCGCGTTGAAAGCGAGCGGACGGGGATTCGGGGGGAGGCGGCACCACTGGGCCAGGACCCTGCACCTGCGGAACCTGCGGCGGCGCCTTCGGCTGCATAAGCAGCAGCCCGAGCCGGGTGCCGGCCGTATGGTCACTCTCCAGCTGCGCCTTCTCGCGCGCGGCCGTCTGCCCCTGCTTCGCCTTCTGCGTGAGCCGATCGCGCACACCGACGTCGACGAGGTCCTTGTGTGCGCCGATCACGGCGATCGCCTCGTCGAACCGCTCCTGACCGATCAGACTCTCGGCGGCCTGCCCGAACGCCACTGTGTCCGCCTTGCGCAATTCCACCTCGCGCGTCGCGTCGTCCCAGCCACGCAGCTCGCCGCGCAGGCGAATCTCTTCGCGGTAGCCCGAGCGGTTCTTCTGCGCCTCGCCGCTCAGTTGCCCCGTGGCCGGGTCGTAGCCCTGCCCGAAAGCACTGCGCGCGAAGTCCTGGCCCAGCACCTCGGCGCGCTGCTCGTGCGTCTCGTCCTGCCAGTGCAGGTTCTGCTGCCGGTAGTGGCTGTCGACCTGCTCGAGGCCGGACATCGTCAAGGCGCCGTCCTGATGGCTCCACACCTCGCGCACCGCCTGATCGGTGAGGCCCTCGCGCAGCTGCTTGCTGTTGTCGCGGATCTTCGCCATGGCCGCACCGCGCCCCTCGACCGCGTTCTTGCCGAGCGCCGCCGAGTACTCGTTGAGCGCCGCGTTGTTCTTCGTCCGCAGCTCGATGTCGAGTTCCCGGGTCTTCGTCTCGACCTCGCGCGCCCGCTCGTCCAAGAACAGCTTCTCGGCAAGACTCGCGGCCTGCTCGGCCGGGCGCCCGGCGGCCGCCGCGGGGTTGCCGATGCCGATCACGGGCTGGATGCCGGCGCCGCGGCCGTATCCGCCGGGCTCCTGCGTCTGGAACCTGCGCCCGATCCGGATGGTCATCAGTAGTTCGCCTTCTTGTAGGTGCCGACCCCGCGGGTCACCGCCGACGACAGGCCGCCGATCAGCTGCGCCTCGGGCTGCGCTGCCCGAGCGGAACTGCGCAGGTTCTGCGCCGAGGTCCTGGCGAACAGCGCCCGGTTGTCGATCTCGGTGGCTTCCCGGCGCGCCGCGTTCGCCGCGCGCACCGCCGCGAGGTTGACGTGGTAGATGTCGAGGTCCTGGATCAGCTGGTCGCTCAGCTCGGCCTCGCGCGCACTTTGCCCGGTGACGCCGCGCGCGGCCGCGCGGGCCCGCAAGGCGCCTCTGCGCTGCCCGCCCTCGAGCCCGAGCATGGCGGCCTGGTCCTGGCCCTCCTGCAGGATCTGCTGCGCGCGACGCTCGGCCGCCCGCCGGTCGAACGCCAGCATGTTGGCATGGTGCGCCTGTGCGCTCGCCTCGCTGCGCAACTGCATCTGCTGGCTGCGCACCGCCGCGAAGTTCGCGTAGGCGCCAGCCAGCTCGGAGAAGATCCCGGCCGCGACCGCCGCGTTCCGGTTTGTCGTCGACGCGGCGGGCTGGTAGGACGTGAAGAACGTGCTTGCTTCGACCATGGTCAGGCTGCCGCCAGGGTGAGGACCAGATACCGGACCTCGAGGTCAGTCGGCTCGGTCGATTCGATCTCGATCACGCCGTCCTCGGTCCACTTGCCGGGCATCAGGATGCGCTCCTCGTCCTCGACCGGCGTCACCGTCTCCTTCGGCCCTTCCTTCGGGCCGACCGTGAAGGCACCGCCGACGACGCCGGCGTGCACGTGGGCGACGTTCCAGCGCACGCCCTTGCCGGTGGCGGGGTCCTGCTGCAGCAGCACCGGCAGGGTCTTGATGCGTCCCGTGTAGCGCCTGCCGGCCTGGATCACGATCGCCGGGGCGGTCAGCACCAGGAAGCCCAGCGCGTCCGTGGTGGCCTCCACGACCACCCCGTCGGCGACGACGGTGACGGCCTGGCTGATGATGTGAGTCCGCACGCGGGCACGGCCGAGCTTCCAGTCGGTCACGGCAACGCCCTGCAGCCCCGTGGGCAGCAGAGCGCCGGCTCGGACGCGCCAGGACAGCCCCGTGACCACCTGCTCGATCAGCAGCCGCACCGTGACTCCGGTGCCGGCATCGGCGATGACGTCGACGAAGTCACCGGCGGCCGCCGGCAGCGGCACGCTCGAGGTCAGCAGCAGCGAGTCGCCCGGCCCCCAGCTGATGCCCTCGGTCAGCGTGACCGTCGCCGCGGTGTTGTTGCTGCCGTCGTAGCGCACGGCGTCGTCGAGGAAGAACTTGGCCTGGATCCGCCCGACGCTGCGGGTGCTGCCCCGCTTCACCACCACGTAGAACGCGTCTTCGCTGCCGTCCCGGATGCCGCAGACGCTCTCGATCGTGGCCCCGGCGATCTGCAGTGCCGGCGCCCAGCCCAGCACCTCCTCGGCCGGCATGTAGCTCAGGATCAGGCCCACCCCGTCGCTGCGCACCGCGCAGACGAGCGGGAACGGGCTCTGGATGCTCGCCAGCTGCTTGATCGTGTAGCCGTCGAACAGGTGGTTTGCCCGGACGCACAGGTCCTGCACCGGCGTCTCCTTGCGGCTTGGTGCCACCTCGTGCACGTGCTGACCGGAAGCCGAGACGAACAGCGCCCGATCGTTGACGTCGAGCGGTTGCGGTTCGGCAGCGCCGATCTTCCTGGCCAGGCGCCGTTCGCGGGTCGTCTCCGGGCCGATCGCCTCGTCGCCCACCGGTTCCAGCATCAGCACCGAGCCGGTCGTGAACACGATCAGACCGTCGTCGAGCGCCAGCAGGTGGCGCACCGGCGATCCGTCGAGCGTCAGGTCGAGCGAGACCCGGTCGTCGGCGCGCACCGGGATGTGCACCGAGAAGTCGAGTTCGGCGCCAGGGCGCGACAGCGCCACGCGCTGCAGGTACGAGGCAAAACCGCCGAGCGCCAGGCGCTGGTCGGCGTGCGCCACTGCCTGCGGGCGACCCGCCTGGATCGTCGTGTCGAGCTGCGGGTCGGTGGCGTCGAGCTTGGCGGCGATGTTGGTGTCATCGAACGTGAGCGCGTCGGTCTCGCCGATCATGCCGAACAAGCCGTTCCACTTCTTGTAGACGCGATACCGGAGAGCACCCGTGACGGCGGTCCAACTGAGCGTGTTCTTCGTGCCGTCGATGAGCAGGTTGTTCGTCACCACGACGGCCGCGCTAGGCTGCGACTCGACGCGGTTCTGATCCAGCGCCGTCACCTTGTAGCTGTTGGTGGTGTCCGCGAGGAGGCCTGAAAGCTCGAGCGTGCCCGGTGCCGTGACCGGCGGGTCCCCGACGGCTCCGACAATGCTCGCAATCGTGACAAGCTGGCCGGTCAGCTTGCGCAGCATCGTCTGTTTCACCGGGCTGCCGACGTTCTGGAGCAGCGCGCCCGTGTAGAAGCCGTCGGTGAGCTCGGCGAACTGAGACGCAAAGCCTTCGACGTAGACGCCAACGCCGTCGCCGAGGCCGTGGCCGGCGTCGAAGTTGAGGCGCAGCTTGCCTGATGGTGTGTCTATTTCAGTGAACGACACCGGCACGAGCCGCGCGCCGCGGGTCCGGCTTGCCTGCAGCCCGGTCGGTGCGGCGAGCGGCGGCGCGAACAGGGCCGTCTCGAACTTCCACCGCGTCGCCGACAGCCGTTCGAGCCGCATCGAGCTGAAGTCGCCGTGCACGAGCGTCATCACGTTGCCCGACTGCGACACGTCGATCGAGAACAGGTTGCTCTCGACGAAGCCGTTGCGCAGCTCGAGTTCGCCGTCATCACCCATGCGGTGCCAGTAGGTCGGTGCGGCACCCGGCGTGTTGTCGCGCGGGTCGCGCTGCACGCACGCGTAGAAGCCCTTGCCGGCGGTGCGTAGATACACCTGGTCGCCGTTCTCGTAGGCGAAGTGCATGCGCGCGTTCACGCGCGACACGAAGAGGGTGCCGGCAATGTTGGTGAGGTTCACCGGTGCGCCATTCAGCGTCAGGCTGACACTGATGGCGTTGAGGTTAGCGTTGACGACGAAGTAGTTCACGCCGGCGGTGAGGCCAGCTGCCGCTGCCGAGCCGGTGCCATCACCGATCGTCACGATCTCGGTGTTCATGAGCGTGTGCCCGGTCGCTTGTAGAGTGCCGAGCACCGTGAACGATGGCACGCTGATCAAGTCGATCGTGATGTTGTCGAGTGCGTTCTGCTTGGTGATCGAGACCTTGATCGTGGTGTTGTTGATCTTGCGCGCATAGTAGGTGGTGCCGGGAGCGAGGTTGCCGGGCGGCGCGCTGGTCGAGGTGAACACGAACGGGTCGCCGGTCTCGAGATAGTGGTCGATGCCGAACACGATCTCGTTCGTGTTCATGTTGACCGACAGGATGGGCTTGCTCGAGACGTAGCTGAGCAGCATCTGCGTGCTCGGCACGAGCCGCAGTGCGCCGGTGCCCGTGGTCGTCAACGTGATCGCGGCGAACCGGATGCGCCAGGCGTCGATCACCTGCACGCTGTAGATCGTCAGGTCGTCGAGTGGGTTCGGCAGCACGCCGCCGGCGTCGATCGCGACCGTGCGCACCTGCTCGCCACCGACGAAGCCGTGCGGGTCGGTGAACACGATCACGTTGAGCGCCGTATCGATCGAGCTGGCCGTCCGCACGTCGGCGAACAGCACCGTCTTCAGCGCGACGTAGAACCGGAAGAAGCCCGCCCCGATGCCGACCGCGAGCTGCTGCGTGGCCGAGAACCGGAACGCCTCGAGCCGCATCGGCGCGTCGCCCTTCGTGCGCGCGGCGTGCTCTTCACCAAAGCGCTTCATCGCCGGGCCGCGCGCGTTCGGCACGAAGTTCTGCATCTGCCGCGTGGCCGTGGCATAGCGCAGGTCGTCGCCGCGGCCACGCGGCAGATGCAGAACTTCGTGCCGAACGCGCGCGGCGTGCTCTTCACCAAAGCGCTTCATCGCCGGGCCGCGCGCGTTCGGCACGAAGTTCTGCATCTGCCGCGTGGCCGTGGCATAGCGCAGGTCGTCGCCGCGGCCGAGCAGCTGGGGCGACAGTTCGCCGCCCGCCATGCTCCGCACGATCGTGCGCAGTTCGTTCAGGGCAGCCAATCAGCCTTCCTCTCGATGCGGGTGTCCTGATGGAACTGGAAGTTCTGCGCCGCGGCCTGGCTGATCAGCGCCTCGCTCAACTCGAGGCACCGTTCGGCGAGGGACGCACCGGCCTTGCCCTTCAGGACCGGCCCGGCCAGATGATGGGCCAGTCGGTAGGCGACGGCCTGGCGGACCAGCGGGTCGTAGACGTCGATGTCGACGTTCTTCGCCGTGTAGCGCACGACGGCGTTCGGCTGGTTGGTACGCAGCACGCGGTTGCCGAGCGAGTCGGTCTCCAGCCGGTAGGGCTGGCTTGCCGGGTCGACCGGGCCGACCGGCGTGGTGCCAAGGCTCGCCGAGAGCAGAGCACCGATCTGCGTGTCGCTCGCGGCCGCGGGGTCGAAGACCCCCGTCACGTTGAGCAGGTCGGGCGGCACGGCGTAGGCGTAGAGCCAGGTGCTCGTCGTGGTGTTGATCGCGACCGGGGTGATGCGCCTCGTGGCGAAGCTCCACGGGTGCCGTTGCAGGACCTCGTCGCGCGCCGGCACGAAGAACTGGGCGCACAGGCTCGCCAGCAGCCCGGTGTTGGGCGGCTCGAGCGCCGTTACGGTGGCAGCTTCGCCGACGATGCCGGCCGCCTGGTTGGCCACCGCGATTGCTCCCTTGCCGAGCGCGAACAGGAACGCGTACTCGATCAGCGACAGCATGGCCGCCGCCGCGTTCTTGCCGTTCAGGGCCTCGCCGGAGCCGTTGAAGTGCAGCGGGTCGCTGCCGAAGAACGTCGTGCCGTCGAGCTTGGGCGAGCTGTTGGTGTCGACCGACGCGGCAAAGCCGCGCAGCGCCACCATGCGGCTGATCGCCTTGTTGACCAAGCCCCCGCTGTCGCCGGTGAAGACGAAGCCCGGGTACTCGGTGACGGTGCCCGACAGCTCGTACGGGATGCGGCTGACCTGCGCCCAGTGCAGCGGGATCTTGGCGCCGGTCGGATACGGTGACAGGCCCGCGGCCTCGATCGCGCCGCACAACCAGTCGGCGAACGTCGGGATGCTGCGCTCGGCGAGTTCGCGGCCGGCCGGCGACAGTGCATCGGCTTCCGCCTGCCAGATGTCCACCGCGATGTAGCGGAGGCGCTTGCTGCTGCCATACGTCGCGGTGATCGCGCGCGGCGCAATGAACGTCGCCAGCCGATGCAGCCGCGCGGCGTTGCCGTCGGGATTGCCCGGAGTCCAGTCGAGGCTGTCATCGTCGTCGCGCCACCCGATCTGTCCCTGGAACCCGAACTGGTTGTTCGTGGCGGCCGCGATCTGGCCGCTGCTGTTGATGCCGAGGTGCACCCCGATCACGCGCCGGCCGAGCGACACCGACATGCGCCACAGCGTCTCCAGGAGCCCACCGAAGCGGTGCTGCGGCTCCCAGTAGAGCCGCGTGATCGTGGCGCCCAATGGAACGGCACCGCTCACCGAGGCCGGGACCGCGGGGTCGGTGCCCGACAACTGCTCGAGGTCGACGAAGCTGCCGACCGCGCCGTACGTGTGGCCCATCGCGGTCACGCGCCAGTTGCCGTTCACGCTCGGCGTCTGGCCCATGCCGGCAAGTGCCACGATGTAGCCGTTTCGCAGGAACGCTTCGAACTGGATCAGGCCGTTTGCCGGGTTGCTGGTGTTGTCCGCCCGGGCCAGGCGCAGCAGCGGCCCGGCGACGATCGACGCCGTGATCTGGGCCGAGGCGTTCGTCGTGCAGCGCGCCACGCCCGTCGCGTTGATTGCGGTGCTGCAGGCCGCGTTCTGAAGCTGCCGGCCGACGTACGAGCCGGTGAATTGGCTGCGCGGGCGGCTGTAGGTGACGCCGATGCTGAGCGACGAAGCGCCGCCCGGTTGCATGTCGCTCGACGGGTAGAGGAAACCCTCGCCGGCCGTGTGGTGATGCGGGTTGTTCCGCCAGTGCGGCAGGTGGATCTCGAAGTTGTGTGTGCCAGCCCCTGGCCCAGCCGCCGGCGTCCAACTTTCGAGGGTGAAGATCCCGGCGGCCTCGTTGCTTGTCGCGACCTTGCCCTTCGCCGCGCCGACGCGCGCGTAGCCATCGGCGAAGATGTTGTCCCAGAACGGCCCGCCGGCCGTGATCGTGCAGACGAGCCCCGAGACCGTGCACGTGCCGCTACCGCCGTAACCCTCGATGCCCTCGTTCCAGGCGAACGGCAAGACGATCGCCGCATCCGCGTAGCTGATCACGTCGGCGGCCAGCGCGAAGCCAGGCACCACCGGCCCGCCGGCCGGATACGGGCCCGGCGCGATCGGCTGGTACGGCGTGACGACCGGGGCGTTGTCGTAGCTGTTGAAGCGGTCGTGCAGGTGCACGTAGCCCGACACGTTCGCGAGCATTTCTGGCGTCCCGGTGATCGTGCCGCTGCCTGCGTCGACGAAGAGGAGCGGCGTACCGCCGTAGGTGAGGCTGAGGAACGCGAAGCCATCCGCCGGCAGCACGATGTAGAGCTGCTGGCCCGACGGGACGCCGGTCGGCAGCACGCCGCCGGTGAACGACGCGGTCGACCCCTGGGTGAGGCGGCGGGCTGAAATGCTGTGGGCTGCCCAGTCGACCTGCAGGAAGCCGCCCCCGTTGCTGAAGGTGACCGTCACAGGCGACTGGAACAGACCCCGCCACTCGACGTAGAGGTACGGCCGCGCCGTGATCCGGTGCGCTGGGAACGGGATCGGTTCGGTCGGCGCCGGCAGACTGCCGCCGGCGAGGTTCACGGCGGTGCCGTGCGGGTCGAGCGACACCTTGAACGTGTGCAGCGCGACGTCGCGCACGAAGTAGACCACGCCCGCGGTGAGGCCTGGCAGCGTGCCGTCGCTGTCGAACTGCACCTGGCTGCCGGGCTTTCTGCCGTGGCTGGGCCAATAGATCGTGTCGAGCGTCAGGTCGAACGCGAGCGTGCCGCCGAGCGAGGCGTGCGTGTTGTTGGTCGTGACGGTGGTGTTGGACAACACCTTGGCATGGCCGTGCCGCAGCGTGCTGGTCGTGCTGTCGCCGTGTTCGTGCTGCACGAGCCGCAGTTCGCCGTTCTTCCACTCGTCGCTCTGCAGGGCCTCGGAGACCGTCACGACCGACGTGGACGCGATGGCGCCGTGCGGGGAGCCTGGCTCCGAGCTGACCATCGCGAGGATCGTCAGGTCCTGGCCTGGTGCGCGCAGCGCCAGGTGCGGGGCAGCGACGAAGCCCTCGCGGTTGCGATGGCCCCAGGGCCGACTGTTGCTCTGGCCCGTGCGGAGGACCGCGATCTCGTCGGCGGCGGTGAAGTTCTCGAGGACGGCGCGCATCGGCTATTGGGGCCGGCGCAACGTGCGCGGGGCGGCCGGCGGCGCCCCAGCGGGTCTACTTCGAAAGGGCGGGGGTGCCCTTCTGCAGCTTGCTGCCCACGGGCGGCTCGTCGCCGTCGAGGCCTTGCCGCGGATTGATCAGCTTGGGCTTTTGGCCCGCGGGCGGCTCGACGATGTCCCAGACCTCGATGTTGATCGGGTAGTCGTCGGGCACCTCCACGACCTCGCCGAGCGACAGCACCTCGTCCTTGTCGCTCATCTCGGGGCCCTTCACGTACAGGAGCCCGGCCTTGGTGTTGATCTGGGTCGACTGCTTGGCGCGCACTTTCATAAGTCTCTCACTCCTCGGTCCATTCGACTTCGATCGACATCGTCACGGCCGTCGCTGGTGCGGCTGCGAACGTCAGCGCGATCGCCTCGGCGGCCGTGAGCAACACCGCGCCCTCGGCATCGCCGATCTGCCCGAAGTCCCATGCGACACCGTCGACCGTGCCGGCAGCCGCGGCGGTCGTGGCCTGCGCCAGGATGCGCTGGCTACCGATCAGTCCGACGATGGCGCCGACCGTCGGCGCTGCCGTGAACACGCGGCAGACCGACGCGATGGACGGCGGGCTCTTCGAATCGAGCGGCACCTTGGTCAGGTCGGTCGCCGTGCCGACGGTCGTGTTCGCCGAGTACTTGCCGACCTGGATTGAGTGGTAGCCAACGGCCGTCAGCGTCGGCCCCGTCACCCGGATGCTGAGCATCCGCACCTTGCGGCCCGTGGCACCTGCGATCTCGAAGAACGGCGACGCGCTCGCGGCCGCGACGAACTGCGCCGCGGCGCGATACACCGGCCTGCTGCGGGCGTTGCGCATCGGTCAGTAGCCGGCGGGGTGGGAGGCCGGCAGCGGCGGCAGGGGCTCCGGCGACAGGAACGCGTCGACGCCACCCGCAACCCAGTCGGTCGTCGGCACGGAAGCCTCGAAGCCGAGCGTGATGAAGCGCGCGCCGTTGCTGGTCAGCAGCGCCAAGTCGTTCAGCGACGGCATCGCGACCGGGAAGTTGATCCCGACGGTGCTGAGTCCCGTCGACACGATGTCGGGGCTGCGCGCGATCACCAGCTCGTTGTTCGTCAGGACGTTGACGAACGTGGCGACGCTGTCGACGAAGATCGCAAAGCGCAGGAAGTTGCTCGCCTGGGCGTTGAAGGCCGTGGCGACGCGGAAGTTGCCGTAGACCGGGTTGCCGCGCGCCAGGTCGATGATCGCGCGCAGGTCCCAGTAATCCGGTGAGACGAGGCTCGGGAACAGCCACCGCGTGATGCTGGCACCCGGCGTGATTGCCGGGCGGCCGTTCGTCGCGATCCACAGGTCCTTGTCGAGCATGGCAGGCCTCCTCAGTAGCCGGCCGCGTAGGCCTTGTTCGGCGCCGAGTTCCCGGCTTCGGGCACCAGGTGCGCCGTGATCGCGCCGGCGCTGTTGGCGCCGACGTTGACGGTCTGCAGGCGTAGGTGCGTCAGCGTGGCACCCGGCAGCACGCGCCGCGGGCTCATGCGCAGATGGATCACCGTGCCGCCCATCGGCGGCGTGCCGGTGGGCGCGACGAGGTTCGCGATCCCGATCGCGGGCGTCTCGTCGACCACCACGGGGTTGGCGCCGGCGCTGTCGCACGCGACGAGCTGGAACTGCATCGACGTGCCACCGGCCGCCAACGTCGTGACGATGATCTCGACCACCGGAGCAACGCCGCCGGCGAGGTCTTGTGCGACCAGCCAGTTGATCCAGTCGGTCGAGGAGACAGTCGTGCCGCTGCCGAAGACGGCCTGCGCCGAGCAGAACTGCAGGTTCAGGTCCGCACTCATTGTCGTTCCTCAGGTTCTCGGTTTCGGTCGTTCGCTTCGGTCTGTCGTTGTCGGGCCGCCACAGGGCGGCCCATCGTTCACCGCGTCGGGCTCAGGCGACCACGGCCTCGGTGTCGAGGATCTGGTCCATGCGCCGCACGGGGATGCCGAGGATGCGCAGCTCGTCGAAGTTGCCGAACTGCGTGATCGCGGCCTGCACGGTCACCGCGGCGTTGCTCTTCTCGAGCGCGATGCGCATCAGCAGGCCGTAGACCGTGTCGTTGACGTACCACACCTTCGTGCCCGGGCGGCGGATGCGCAGCCGCGCCTGGATCATCTTGTGCAGCACGTTGTTGAACGACGTGGGCGCCTGGTTGTTCGACAGGGCCAGGGCGTGCGCCGCCTCGATGTTGCAGACGCGCACGATCGAGGTCCAGGCCTCGACGACCAGGCCGACGTGCCACAGGTGGCGCGTCTGTCGCACGACGAGCTGGTTGCCGTTGGCCAAGGTCTTGACCTGCCGGCCGAGGTCGTCCTTCTGGTAGCCAGCCGTCGTGCCCTCGGGGAAGATCCCGTAGACGTCGGCGCCCCAGTTCACGAGGTAGGCGCTGGTCTGGGCGTTTGCCGAGGCACCGCCGCAGCTGATGACGTTCTTCGCCTTGGTGCCCGTCAACGCGTTGAAGCGCGTGGCCCAGCCGTAGAAGTCCTTGACGTTCGTCGCGCGGTTCGCGTACGGCAGCATCTGCGCGAACGCCTGCTTCATGGCCTCGGCGAAGTTGGCGTCCTCGGTCGCGCGCACCACGCCCATCTGGCCGCCGACCTTGCAGAGTTCCTCCTCGACGGTCGAGAAGCCGCTGAGCATGGTGCAGGTCTCACGCTCCTGCGCCTTCTGGCTCTTCGACTCGGGCGTTCCCTCGCCGTACATCGTCTTGCTGACGGTCGGCAGGAACGTCTGCAGGTTGTAGAGGTGCGTCGTGCCGTCGTTGCACTGACGCCAGGGGATGTCCATCACCGCCTGGTTTTCCTGAGCCAGCAACGCGACCTCGGGGAGCACTTTGCCCCGATGGAAGTGCTGGCTCCACTCGATGAGGTTCTTGCGGGTCGTGGAGACTGCGGCCATGGCTCAGGTCCTCCGTGCGGCGGCGGCTGCGTCGGCGGCGTCGTACCCGGCGGCAATCTCGTCGACTGGATCGAGTTGCGGTGCCGGTGCGGGCTTGGTCGACTTGGGGGGGCGATCGTTCGTGATGCGGGCGCCAATGGCGTCCCACATCGCGATGAAGTCGGGGTTGACGGACATGGCCGAGCCGGCGAGGTCCTTCTGCAGGGCCGGCGGCACGAACTCGTGGAAGGCGCGGTTCGCGCGCGCGATCGTCGCCGGCAGCTTGTCGCCGTAGCGCTCGGCCAGCGCCTGGCTCCACTCGTCGCGCTGCTTTTGGATCCCGGCGTTGATCTGGTCGTTCGTGTTCTTCTCGAGCACGGGCAGCACCGTCTCGAGGATGTCCTTCGCGACAGCGGGGTCGACCTTGTGCTTGCCGAGCACCGCCTTGTAGGCGTCGATGACCTCGGCCTGGTACGGCGTCTGCCCCTCGGGCGCTTCGAACTCGTAGACCGGGGCTGGGGCTTCCTCGGCTTCCGCACCTTCCTCGGCAGGAACGGCAGCCTCGTCGCCTTCGGCCGCGGGCGCGTCGGGCGCGTCGGGCGCGCCCGCGGCGGGCGGGGCGTCGCCGAGCTTCGGCGCGGCAGGTGGCTCGATCGGGTCGCCGAGCTTCGGTGCGCCGGCGGCCGGAGCCGCGGCCTTCACTGGCGCCGCGGCGGCAGCAGGCGCCGCAGGGGCAGCAGGGGCTGGAACGCCAGCACCGAAGAGAGCCGGCGCGGCTGCAGCGGGTGCTGGCGCTACCGGGGCAGCGGGAGCGGCGGCCTTGGGAATCGCGACGCCGGTCATTGCTTGCTCCCCGTGGCTTCGTCAGCCGCGGCGGCAATGCGCGCGGCCAGCACGATCTCCTGCGTGTGCTCGGCCTCGATCCGCACCCAGCCCTCGCTGTCGTGCTTCCTGATCGTCTGCACCAGCATCAGGCCCAGCGCCTTGAGGGCCAGGTCGGCCGCCATCTCGGCTTCGCCGCCGATCGGGCCAGCCGTCTCCGTGCGGCACCACCGCAGGATGTCGCGCACGACCTCGCGGCCACGCGCGTCCTCGGTCAGGTAGCGGTAGCGGGCGCGGGCGCGGGCCTCGGCTTGTTCATCGGTCTCGGTGGGATGCGCGACTTGCACATGCAATATAGTGCACATTCCACACGCCACGGCGCAAGGGCTTGGGGATGGGGCTTGGGAATGGCCCCGCCGGCGGTGGCGTCAAGTCACTGCGCGACGGCGCCGAGCACTGCGGCCAACGCGCCGCGCGCCACCACACCGCCGATCGAATGCAGCCGCGCCATGACGACGTCGAGCACCACGCCGGCCTCGGTCGCGGTCAGCGACAATGCCTGCGAGCGCGCGTGCACCATCTCGCGCTCGACGTCCTCACCGCCGAGCTTCCTCGCCTGTATCTGCGCGATGTCGAGCGCGAGTTCGACGGCGATCACCTGCCGCACCGGGTCGGTGATGCGGGCCTTGATCGGCCCGACCAGGTCCTCGAGTTGTGGGACCATCAGCGCTTGCCCTCACGCGCGCGGATCGCCTCGTCCCACCGCGCCACGGTTCGCCGCCGCCGCTCGCGCTGCGCCTTGTCGAGCTTGCCATCAGCTTCGACGTAGCCGAGGTACTCGGGCGCCATCGCGTCCTGTGACGCGCGCGCCGCCGCGACGAACGTCGGATCGATTGCACACGCGGGTGCGATTGCGCAGCAGGCAAGGGCGAAGAACAGAAGCGGCCAGCGCCGTTCGTTGGTTCTGGTCTTCATGTGGGTTTGCTTGATTGCTTCATCAGCAGTTGTTCGACGCGGTCCTGCTTCGTGATCAGGTCCTCGAGGCATGCGGCGATCTGGTGCAACAGCCCAGTCTGGATCTGCAGCTGCTTGCTCCGCTCCTCTTCACGGTCCTCTCTGCGCTGTTCGCGCGCCTGGTTCGCGATCTCCTGGTTCTTCGCGCTATCGATCTTGGCGACGTCGAGTCGGTCCGTGCGCTGCATCCACCAGCGCACGCACGGCACAATCAGGGTGCCGAGCAGGACGCCGGCGACCGTCGTACCGACGGGACCGAGGTCGGTGACTTCGGCGAAGGCGACGAGCGCGCCAGTGGATCCGCCGGAGGCGACATACGCGATCACGGTGCTGGTGGTCGTGTCGATCATCACGGGCTCACCCACTGCGGGCCGTCGACGCCCAACGTCAGGACTGCGCCTTCGGAGACATCGGACGCAAGCAAGAGGGTCCATTCCCCGTTGTAGACGAGCATGTCGCCCTTCGCCGGAGCCAGCGCGACGATCTGATTCAGCACTGCCGCCCACGCTTGCACGTTGGTGCCGATCGCGAGCCCGAGGTTCGTGCGGGCGCCGCTCGCCGTGCTGGCCCCCGTGCCACCATCCGCAACCGCGAGGTCAGTCCCCGACCAGTTGCTGCCGTTGATCGTGGCGAGTAGCGCAAGCGCGCCGAGCCCCAGCGTCGCCCGCACCGTCGCGTCGTCCGCATCGTCGAGGATGGTACGCGCGAATGCCGTGAACGTCGCGAGCGCTGCCGCACTGCCGCCCGTGAAGTAGGGCAGCCGATCGGCCGCAGGCGTGAGCTCGGCGAACGCCTGCAGTGCTGTGGCGAGTTGGACGCCGGTCAGCGACTGGACGGCGCGCAGCGCGATCTGGCGCACCAGATCCTCGTCGGCGCCAAACGGTGACGGTTCCCGGATGCGACCTGGCCCAAACCCTGGGTGTCGCTCGCGCGGCATCAGGCCGCTCCTGCGCGCTCGGCCTCCGCCATGCCGCGCGCGAGGTCGACACCACGCTGCGCGGCGTCTGCCTTAGCTTCGGCGAGCTGGGCCTGCTGCTGCGCCTGCCGCTGCTGCCGCACCTGCTCGGCACCGAGCAGCGCTTGCACCGGAGCACCCTCGATCTGCGCGATGCGGCGGATTGCCCACTCCGGATTGAGCACGTCGACGACGTCCTTTCTGACCTTGGCGATCTCGCTCGCCACCGAGTAGGTGCGCACGATCGCGTCGACTTCGCCCTGCCGGGCCTTCCGCGCGAACGGCGACGTGAACTCGATGTCGGCTGCGGCGAAGGGCGGCAAGGAAGCGGGCCGCTGTGGCATCTGCCCCTGCGCGTCGAGCGCATCGATCGTCATCTCGACGAGGGGGCTTTGCACTTCCTCGTGTTGCCGGTGGATCGCCGGCAGGAACTCCATCAGGTCCTGCTGCGTCCGCGTGTCGACCTCGCGCGCGGTCATCTGGTGCGTGATCGCGCGCAGGCTCGCGACGACCGTCGAGCCGATGGTGTCGCGAACGTCTTGCCGGGTCTTCTCGATCGCCGCGTCCATCTCGCGCAGGTCGAGGTTGATCTGGCGCAGGTTCTCGATCTTCTGCGCGCCCATCACCGCGGTCTTGCCGCCGGGCAACGCGCGCACCTCGTGCTGCTGCAGGTGCGATGGGTGCTGCGTCGGCGGATCGCACTTCTCCGCCATGGCGTTGCCGTAGCGGTAGATCATCTTGCGCAGCCTGACGAGGTGCGGCAGCGCGTCCATGCCGCGGCCGAGGCCGTACGCGGTGCCCGGCAGCTTGCCGTAACGGCTCACCAGGCACGGGAAGCGCTTGAACCAGCGCAAGGCGAGGATCAGGTCGCTGCTGGCGCCCAGTTCGTAGTAGACGCTGCGGAACGGCATCGACGGGTTCTCGCGGTCCCGGTCTGGCTCGATCGCGTGGATGCACGGCACCACGGTGTCGTAGTGCCCGAGCTCGTACTGGTGCTTGCTCGACGCGCTGAGCACGTCCTCGCCGAACTCCTCGGCGAGCTGGCCCACCGTCATCGTCATCTTGCGGTACAGCGTGTCGACGCGGCCGCGGTGGTTTTCGGCGATAAAGAACTCGCCGAACGACATCACGTCGAGACGGATCACATCCTCGTCGTCCTCGACGAGGAGAGCCGCCGCGGTGCCGAACGCCAACCACTCCTCGCGGAACGCCGGCAGCACCTGGTGTGCGTTGCTCTGGTTGATCGTCGTGCGAGCCCGCTCGGCGAGGTCCTGCAGGAATTGCTTCGTCTCGTCGTCGTCGCCCCACTCGTTGCGCACCAGCAGTTCGAACCACGGCGACGACGCCGGCATGGTGCCGGTGCCGACACCGGCCGCAGCCGTGGCCAGCGACTGGTGCCCAACCGAGTCGACGATGTGGGCGTTCTGCTGGCCGGCGTGCTGCTGGCTGTGCGGGTCGAGCAGGTACGGCATGCGCGAGGGCATCAGCTCCTCGGCGACCGTCTTCACGAACTCGAACACCGGGCGGCGCGCCTCCTCCAGATCCTGCAGGCGCTGGTCGCAGTGCTTGCGCAGCTTACTGTGGTCGCGCACTGGCGCAGAGTCGCGTGGAACCAACGCGAGAGGGGTCATCGGCCGAGGAACCGGTTGCCCAGTAGCAGTTGGTCCGCGTTGACGCCGAGCGCGCCGGGCTTGGGCTTGGTCTGGTCGCCGAGCAACACGTCGAGGTCAGGGGACTTGCTGCGGGCCCGGGCGTCTTCCTGTTCTCCGAGGCGCTCCTGGCGCATGGCCGCGCCCTCAGAGAGCAGTTGGGCGGTCGCTTGGCGCTGCACGCCCTTCTTCTGGGCCGTGTGTTGCCGCTCGCCGGAGTAGACCCCGTAGGCGAGGGCCAAACCGGAGATGATCGCGGTGCCTACAACCATGTGCAATATAGTGCATGGTCCGTTCCTCGTACGCAACCGATCGTGCTGTCAAGCCTTCGCGGCGCAGCAGCCGCTCGAGCCGACTACCGGGGACCGCCTGCACGCGCAGCACGTCGGCGCCGTGGTCCGCGGCAGCAGCCCTGATCGCGCGGAGCAGCGCCCGGCCGAACCGCCCGCGGTGATCGCGCCGCACGAACAGGGTGAGCGTCACGAAGCTCGTCTGCTCGCCGAACAGCTCCGGGCTCACCACCGCGCCGCACCAGCCGACCAGCTCGAGGTCGTCCGCGACGAGCAGCACCACGAGCACGCCTGCCTGCTCGTACGATTCGAACACGTCCCAGCGGACCGCCCCCACGACGCCCGTCTCCGCCGCGGCAGCGGCGAACAGCTCGCCGCCGCGGGCACGAAGCTCGGCGAGCGACCCCTCGCGGATCACAGCGGCCCGAAGCCGAACTCGTCATGCGCTGCGGGTACAATCCCCGCGGTGCGCATCGCCTGCTCGATCGACAGCGCCGCCACCGGGTAGGCAAACGTCAGCGCGAACCCGTCGCCCCAGTCCGGCGACCGCCCGAGCCGCTTCTTGATCTCGTCCTTGTCCTCGAGCACCTGCTCGCCGGTGAGCTTCCAGGTCGTCTCGGGCTCGCACATGTCCTGCACCAGCTCCGGCTCGCGGCCCTCGATCTGCCCGCCTTCCTTCACCCACGCGGCTGCGCGCACATACATCTCGATGCGCTTGTTCAAATAGCGCGTCGAGTCGTCGGCGCCGCCGCCGAAGAACACCGGCACCACGCTGCTCTGCCCCATCGCGCGCAGTGCGTCGATCACGCCGATGCCGGGCCCGCCGGCATCGACGAACACCGTCGTCGCACCCAGCTCGCGCGCGACCTTCACGATCTCGCCGGCGATCACGATCGAGTCCTTGCCACGCATGACGCGCGCCGGCATCAGGCGTCTGCCCTTCCGCGGGTAGATCACGCACGCGTCGTTGATCGTGCCGACGTCGACGCCAAGCACCACCGCCTCCCGCTCGTGCGGATCAACCTTCCGATGCTCGGCGGCTTCCATGTCCTGCAGCGAGATCAGCTTGCCGGCCGCCTGCTCAGGGAACTCCGCGAACACGTTGATCTTGACCCACGGGTTTTGCCGCCCGTACGCGTCGATCTGCTGCTGCGCCCACTCCTTGCTGACGCGCGCCGTGCGGTCGGGGTCGTTCGGGTCGCTCGTCACCCGGATGCAGTGCCAGAGGTTCCGTTGCTTCGCGACCGCGAGGTACAGCGCGCCGATCTGCGACGTCGTGTTGCCGCCGATCAGGACCTTGGCGAAGTGGCCCGGCTGCTTCGAGGCCAGCACGGCGTCGGCCGTGGCGAGCAGCGCGCCAGGCACGCCGCCGGCCTCGTCGATCACGAACATGACGCGGTCGCCGCGGAAGCCGGCCAGCGCCTGCGCCTGCGTGTGGGGATCCGCGGTCTGGTTCCACGTGCGCGCTGACGCGAACCACGTCGCCGGCGACGTCTTCCTGACGATGCGCTGGGGCGACCAGTGGAACAGCGTCTGCAGTAGCTTCGACTTCGACTGCCACAGCGCGAGCTCGCTCCAGAGGCCGTCGCGCAGCTGCGTGCCGTTGATCGACGTCGCGGCGATCTTGCAGTTCGGCTGCGTCACCAGCGTGTACCAGATCGCGAACGCGAAGAACGCGGTCTTCGCGCTGCCCTTGCTGCCCGAGATCGCCATGCGGTCTTGCGACACTAGATCCCGCAGCGCCTTGTCCTGCCAGGGGTCCGGCTCGGCGCCAAGGCACTGCCGCACGAACGTGTGCGGCTCGTCGTGCCAGCGCTTCAGCGCGGCGATCTCGGGCGACAGGTCCGTCATTGCTCGTAGACCTCGACTTCGATGCCAAGCGCGCGCCTCAGCAGCGCGTCGAACGACTCGCCGGCCTCGATCTGCACCGCGTCCTTCTGGCACACCCGGTCGAGCAGCAGCTTCGCCGCCTGCACGTCGCCCGAGATCGCCAGCACGAGCAGCCTGTCGAACAGCCGCACCAGGTCATCGGCGAGCGAGGCACCACGCTGCTCGGTGATCAGCGCGCGGAAGTCGATGCCCTTCGGCCGGCCAGGGCCGCCGCGCCAGCCAGGCACGAAGTGCCCGGTCTTCGGGTCGTGGTCACCATTCCGCGCTATTTGCGATGGCGCGGCCGCGGCGCGCCTCGGTCGCGGCGCGCGCTTCGCCTTTGGGCGTGGCGGCTGCGCGCGCTGGCGGTCGGGGGGGTACGACAAGGGCAAACTGGCCTCCGGTGTAACAGGGTGTCCGATGCGAGGACTGGCTTGGCCCGGTTCGTGCATGGCGGCGGGCTGCCCCAATGGCAGACCGACCGGCTTTGGCGCCATGCCGAAAGCGGTGGCGATGCTGGGAACCCGATACAGCCTCCAAGCCAATTTGTCCAGTTGGGTAGGCCAAATTGTACTTTTGCCAAATCGGCTATCTGGCACGATTGATGACACTCAAGCCGTCACGACTCCCCCGAAGCCCCTGCTCCTTCGGCTATCTGACCCGGCGTCCCGATCTCCCACACCTTCGCCGCATCGAGGATGTCACTCACGGCGTGCGCGTATCCGTTGCGGATCGATCGCCGCAACGTCTCTTGTTTTGGCTCGTACTGTGCGCCGGCGGGGAATCCGGCCAGGTGTTCGGTTGGATCGTGGCTCCGCAACACGTCGCCGATGCTCTTGCGCGGCACGATCTCAGCGAAGTCATGGCCTAGCTCGCCGTCCCACCGAGTGACGTAGCGGACTACGACACAATGTGGCTGCTCGGGGCCCTGGATCGTCCGGTCGTCGGTCCACAGTTCCAGCTCGTGCCACCGGTTCTGCGTCGGGTTACGGCCCGGGCCATCCGTGTGCGATGACGCGCTGGCGGCGAGGACGACGCCGGCGAGCCGCAGGGACGGCTGGCCGGTGCGGCGGATCAAGACATGGTCGGGGCGGTTGGTCATGGTTTCTCTCTCCGCGCCGTCGGGGCGCGCGTACGGTAGGGACGGTGCGGGGCTCACTCGGACACCTCCGCGATTCGCGCTGCTTCCGCGGCGGCCTTGCCGTGCTCGCCCGAGCAGTTGTCGCGCCGGCAGTCGGTGCCGCCGCACGCGCAGAACTGGCACTCGCCGTCGATCTCGTGGTTCTGGCTGCGGCAGACGTTGCAGTTCCAGAAGGGGCGCAGGGCACTCACAGGCCCGCCTCGTCATGGACGAGCACCGTCCAGTATTCGCCGGCCGGCGCGTACGCGACGATCCGCCAGCCCGCGGCTTCAGCGGCCCCAATCAGGCCGCTGTCGTCGCGGTCGTCGCGACCGTCGTAGTCGAGCACGTCGCCCATTTCGGACGGCGCCGCGTCCGTGTCCATCGTCCGGGCCGCCTCGATCGCCGCCTCGATTGAGGCGTACTCGCCCACCTCGCTGCACGGGCCGTTGTGGTCCGATACGAGCGCGTATTCGCGCCGGCCGAGGTCGGAGGATTGGAAGCCGGCGCACGCGGTGTCGTAGCTGCTATCGATCGGTCGCATCTTTCATCTGTCCTGCGCGCCCGTCCGCCGGTCGCCAAGCGCCACCGGAAGCGGCCGGTGGGCCGTGTCGTCCGCGCAACTCGCTCGCGACGCCCCCTAGTATACGTCTTCGTCTAGCTTTCTGTTACGCATTCACTTATAATCTTTCGCATGAAAGCTAAGCGTATGCGTGTACTAGAGTTAGGGCGACAGATTTCCGCGGCCCGGGCGAAGGCCGGCCTGACTCAGGTGGCCCTGGCCGCGGCCGCTGGGGTCGCGCCCATGACGGTCAGCCGCTACGAGCGGGGAGAAATGGAGCCCGGTGCCCTGACCTTGGGCGCGATCGCGACCGCATGCGGCATCAGCGCGGACTGGCTGCTCGGGCATCGACCGGCGCGCCCAGCTTGAGCGCGGCCTCGAAGTTCATCGGGGCACTCCAGGCGTCAACCATGCGCTCCCGCCGCCGCTGTCGCCCAGCATCTGGGCCCAGATCGACCGAGCCTGTTCGTTCGTTGGTTCGCGCCGCAGCACAGTCGCGATCGCACACGGGAACCCGACCACCCCATACCACCCGGTGCGGTGCGCCGTCTGGCCCTCGACCGGCACGAGCAACTCGACGCCGGCAAACCCGAGCCGCTCCCATTCGAGCCACTTCGTGCCGTCCCGCGTGTAGGCGCGCAGCAGCACGGCCTTGGCGCCGCGCAGCGCGAGATCGCGGCCTTCGGGCGGGCCGACAATCGCGCAGGCCCGTTCGAGCCCGAGCGCCCCCATGGCCTGCTGGTCGGGCATCCAGTTGACGGGCTGGCCGGTCTCGATCGCGAGGCGCGGCTCGCCGGCCCGCGGATCCCACACGTCCGCGACCTGGCTGCCCCACTCGGGCACGTAGACCTGCAGCACGCGTTGCTGCCAGCGTTGCATCACGCGCGCCGCCAGCGCCCGGTCCTCGAGGTTGTGGTGCAGGTGCACGACGAGACAGCCCGCGTAGAAAGCGCTGCGCGCCGCGTCCGCGTGCGACGTCGACAGGCGCAGATCGATCGTCTCGCTCAGCAGGAACAGGCGCGCCTGCATCGACAACTGCCACTGCAGCGCCGGGCTGCCGGTCATGCGCGCGCCGATCGCGAGCCTGTTGCATGACCAGTGTTCGCGGTCGGGGCCGAGCCAGCCGTGCGTGTCGAGTTCGGTGAGCCCCCGTGACTTGCCGAGCTGGTCAGGTGAAACGTTCGGGTGCCAGTGCGGGCGCGCGTCCCATAGCACCAGCTGCGGATGCTTGGCCAGGTCGATCAGCGAGCCGTCGGGCTCCAGGAAGTGGCACGGACGGCGGCTCTGCCCCAGCGCCACCAGGTAGCACGCCGTCTCGCTGCCGAGCCCAGGCAAGCCAACCGCGCACTCGGCACCCGGGAAACCCTGGTCTTCGAACGCTCCGGTCTGGCGGCTGCGCGCCGGCACGCCGAGCGGGCCCGCTTCCCAGCCGTGCAACCGCCCGATCGCGCCGTCCCAGTGCTCGATCGTCCAGGCGAGTGGCGACTTGCCGGCGGCGAGCTGCGGGTTGCCCTCGGGGTAGAGCCGCGCGATGCCGTTGCCAGCGATCGCGAGCGAAGCAGCGGCGCCCGCACTCGACCACGCGGCCGCGCTGGTCAGGTGCTGACGCCACACGAACGTGATAGGGAAACTCCTGGCCTGCCCGTCGCCGAAGATCGTGCCGGCCGGGAGCAGACAGGCACCACCAGCCTGCGCACCTGGCACGAGCACGTCCGCGGCGCCGAAGCGCAGCCGGAAGTCCGTCGGCACGGTCGCGGTCATGTCGGTGACCGCCGGGTTGCTCGCGCACACGACGGCCTCGCCGATCGCCCACGCGGGCTGATCGGGATACCACCAGGTCCACAGGTTCGTGCACAGCATCGGGCCGACGCGGGCGCGCAGCTGCAGCAGGTAGGCAGCACCGTCAGCGCGCAGGTCGATCAGCTGCAGAGGAACGGCAGCGATCGAGGGCGCGCCGAAGAACGCGAGCGGATCGGCCGGCAGAGGCCCGCGCGCGAACGCCCATGGCGCCGCCGTCGACAGGTCGATCGAGCGCACTTCGCCGGGCTCGAGGTGCACGCGCAGGTCGATCACGCGCACGTCGAGCCCGATGCGGCGTCCCAGCACGTAGCGGGCGGCGCCGACCTGGCCGGCCTCGTGCGGCGGCATCACATCGACCGTGCAGCGCTTCCAGCCTTCGAAGGCCGAACCGGAGTAGTTGGCGAGGTGCACGACCTGCGCGGGCACGTGTCGCGCGCAGAGCGCCGCCATGCAGAGCAGCAGCGCGAGCGCCACGCTGCAGGCCGGCCAGTCGATCCGACGGCGCGTCACGCTTTGGCTCCCGGTTCGACCGGTTGACCAGCCTTCAACCCCGCCTCGAACATGCGGCGCGCCTTCAGCAGGGTCGCCTCGTCGAGGTCGCTCCACCGCTCGAACTTGTCCGCCACCCCGTTCTCGAAGAGCGCGGCCTGCACGGCGTCGAGGTCCCACCCGAGCTGGCTGACCATCTTGGCGCAGTCGTGCGCCAGCTCCTGCTTGGGCGTGAGCTTCGTCGCCTCCACCTTCGGCTTGTCGCCCTTCTTCTGCGTCTGCCTTTGCTGCGGTTCGCGCTGCGGTGGCTCGTCGCGATCGCCATCGCCTTCCGCGTCCTCCTCGACAATGAACGCGTCCGACGCGGCGGTCGCCATCAAGGTGGCGGCGACCAGCGCGCGCTTCACGGCCATCTTCAGCACCGTGTTGAACGTGTCGGCCAGGTCCTTGTTCTCGCTCAGCCCGACCGACTGCTCGGTGATTCGCTTGTCGGCCAGCGGGAACGTTTCGCCGCATCCGCCCTTCTTGCCCCAGCAGAACCACTCCTTGTCGTGCTTGCTCTTGAAGATCGTCTCCGCGCTGCACGCGGGGCACTTCGGCTTGCCGTTGCGGTAGCGGTACTTCGCCTCCATCGTCGAGCAGCTGCCGAGTCCCGTCGCCACGACCACGCCGGTCGGGATGTGGGTCAGGGTGCACACCACACGCTCCTCGCGGTGGCCGCCTGGCAGGTCCTTGGTCCGCTCGTCGAACGACGGCGCCAGCCGGAACACCATGCAGAGCTTCTCGGCACCGGGCTTCAGCAGCACGGGAGGCCGCGGCTTCTCACCTTCCCGCGCCTCGGTGCCCGGGATCACGCCGAAGTGGTGCCCCGGGATCATCACCTCCTTGACGACCTGCTGAATCAGCGCGTGCTGCCGCATGACGTCGGCAATGGCGAGCTCGCCTTTCTGTTGGACTGCCGGGAGCTGTGTGTCGGTCATTGTGTGTGTCTCTCAGTCGTCGGAACGTGGATCGCGGACGCTGCCTCGGCGCCCGCGTAGGTATTGATGGGGGTCGGCGTGGATGACCTGCGCGACCTCGATTGCGCGCGCGATCGGCAGCAACCGGCGCTTCAGTTCCTGGCCCTGCAGGAACAGGTCGAGCGCCAAGACCTCAATCTCCTCCATGCAGTTCAGGGCGCCGACCGCGTAGGCGTCCTTTTGTCGGCGGTCGTTGCGGCGGATACGGTGCTCGATGGCCGAGAGGAACAAGCCGCGCAGCGTCAACTGGTCCCGCACCATGTCCGTCTTGCGCGCGGCCTGGCACCACAGCACGTAGAGCCAGCCGACCTGGTCGGCCTGCTCCTCGAGGATCTCGCGCGTCGTCGCCGAGACCGGCTTGACGAACGACTGATCGCCGTACTCCTCGCGGCCCTTGTCGAGGCGGGCGGCGATCTCGGCGAGGAACTCGCGCACCGGGTCGCTGCTGCTCATCCCACCGCTCCCAGAAACAGAACGAGGAAAAGGAAGACAGCGAGCAGGCGCCACGGCCCCGCGGTCGAGCGGTGACGGTCGACATCGAAGAGATCGAAGTTCACGGCGCCACCACCGAGATCACGGCAACCGACAGCCCCGCCCGTTCCCCGATCGCGTGCCAACGCTTGATTACACTGAGGTCGCACACCTGGGCGTCGTCGTGCCACCAACCGTCCTGCGTCATGGCGTCGAGCACAGCCTTAGCCAGATTGTCGACGTCGGGCTTCGTGGTGCACGGGATCGCGCCCTGCGGGTCTGCGCGGCGGCAGCGTCCCTTCGGTCGCGGCAGCCAGAAGCTGAGCCCGACACACAGCGGGCCTTCTATCGGCGCAGCGGGGCGATGGGGCCGGCCTGCCGCCACGACGATAGCCTTCCACTCATCGGCGGTGCCGGGGTCGTAGATGCCAGCGTGTGCGCCACGCCGGCATGCGCGGCCGCGCGGTTGCCCTTTCGGATGGCCGTCGGCGCGGAAGGTGAGGTATGTGCGTTGCGCGAGCGCGAGGCTCATCGCGGGCCTCCGACGCGGCCCAGCACCTTCTTGGCCTCGACGACGCACGCCGGGATCTTGTGCTTGCCCCACAGGTCCGAGAGGAACACCAGCTCGCGGCGAAGACCGCCGGGCAGCGGGCGGCGCGCCTGCTCGTAGGCCAGCGCGATGCGCAGCAGGGCCTCGAGGCGTTCGACGCGCAGCGGGTCGGGCTTCGGCTGCAGCGCGACGCGGCGGCGCATCAGGAACCTCCGTAGACGCCGGCGAGCGGGTCGGCGGCGGGGTCAGTTCGGGTTCGGCACTCGGTCTGCTTCGCCTTCATGGCCTGGTCGTCGAGCACGCCGCGCCACATCCCTACCGGGATCTTGACCAGCCACTCGTCGAGCAGCCCGCCGGGGTCGTCGTTGGACTTCGCGCGGGCGAGAAGCCAGAGCGCTTCGACGTTGGCCGGCGTGAGGCCGCTCGGGAGCTGGCTCTCGGCGATCTCACGAAGGACGCCGCGTCGCCGGATCGCGTTCGCGCCGGATCGGAGCCCGGTCGCGAACAGCGCGGTTGTCAGGTCGGCGATCGGCGACGCCGCGTTCGCGGGCGGTTCTGGTTTCGGTTCGGGTGCGGGATCGATCGGCCCCGACCCCGCCCCTCCGAATGGAGGGGTAGGGGTGGTACTGATTCCTGATTCTGATTCCTGATTGGTTGCCCGTTCGTTGCTCGGTCGTTGCTCGGTCGTTGCCCGTTCGTTGCTCGGTCGTTGAACGTCCGTTGAACGTCCGTTGCTCGGTCGTTGAACGTCCGTTGAACGTCCGTTCAACGTCCGTTGAACGTCCGTTGAACGTCCGTTCAACGGACGTTCACCTCCGTTGCGTCGCCATTCACCGGACGCCTTACCGGCCTTCGACGCCGCCTCGACCTTCTTTCGGTAGTCCGCCAGCTCCTCCTCGGCCCGATCGTTGAGCCACCCTTCGGTCGTGTCGCGGAAGAACTCGGCCAGCACCTGCTCGACCTCGGCGACGTGCTTGCGTAGCCCGATGAGGCGCGCGATCGCCGCGGCGTCGCCCTGCAGCGGCTTCTCCTTGCCGTAGTAGTGGTCGAGCATCCGACGATAGGCGAGGTCCTCCATCGGGGTCAGGTGCCGCGTCTTTGCGACGTAGCTGTCGATGCTGAATCCGTAGTAGTGCATCTTCAGCGCCTCCCCTTGTGCTTCGCTGTCGCGCGACCGTAGAGCCGACAGAGGAACTCTGCGTCGAGCTGCAACTCGCCGGACGATGCCTCGTACATGGCCGGCCCGATCTGTGTCACGTTGACGCGGCGCACGATCTCGTTGCGGGCGTTCACAGCCGCACCCGACGTCGCAACTGCGCCAACTCGGCCCGCGCCACCAGTTGATCTTGCGGCCGCAAGGCGCCGCGGTCGATGATGTCGCCGAGCCATAGAAGCCGCTCCTGAATCTGCGCCTGCTCAATCATCTCACGCCGGTTCAAGGTGCGCGCTTGGCCAGCAGGTGGCCTCCCCCTCTCCGCGTTGATTTTCGCCGCGCGCAGCGAAAGCCCCTGCTCGCGCACGCGTCGCACTGCGTTGGCTCTGGCTTGCCTATCGCGCTTTCGCCGGCACTCGCCGCACGATCGCCGGCCCGCGCCGTCGACGTAGAGGACGTTGTGCGCGCGCAAGTCGTGGCCGTTCGGGCAAGTCGTGGCGACGCTGTAGTCCAAGCGAAGGCGGCCATGCGCCAGCCGTGGGACCAGCGCCTGACCTTCCTCGCCGGCGTCGATGCTCATCGAGAACACCCCCACGCCGCAAGCCCACCGCTCGCCACGACGAAGAACACGATCAGCGCGACCAGCCGCATGCGCGCGAGCTCGCCGACGGGACAGCCAAGGTCCAGTCGGTGCACGTCGCCGCAGTCAGGGCAGCGGCCGACGCGCGGCGGGCCCGAAGGCAGGAAGCAGTCGTCGGCGGCGAAGGGCCCGTCGTCGTCGAATGGCGCCTGGCAGTTCATGCAGCACCGCCGAGGGCTTCGCGGCCCGCCTCGTACGCACGCTGCGCGGCGCGGTCGCGCTGGCGTATCCGCTGCGTGCGCGCCTTCTCCAGTGCCATTCGGTCTCCTTGTTCGCCCCCCCTATGAGGAGGCTGGTTGGTTCCGTGGTGCGCCGCGCCACTTGCGCAGCCGATTCAGCAGGCGCGAACGCCGCTGGTCCACCGCGACGGTCGCGAGCAGCACCTCCTCGACCTCGCCGAGCAGCTCGCCTAGGCCCGGCACGGCGCCTGGCTTTGGGGCACGCCCGACGACGTCAGTCAGGGGCTGCGGATGGCGCTGCCAGGGCGGCGCCGACTCCTTCGCGATGGCCTTGGCGAGATCGCGCTCGACCGCGTCGTCGACGACACCGGTCGAGGGCTGCGGTGCCAGCGCCGCACCGGCCGGGCGATGCCCAGCCGGCGTGCCGAGTGCGATCTCCAGGCGCCACCCGGCGCGCAGCCGGTACTGCACCGTGTTGATGCCGAGGCCGAACCGCTTCGCCAAGACGTCGAGGCGCTCGGTCTTGCCCTTCCAGGTGACGGTTGTGGCGGCTGGCATCTCAGGTGGTCGGGTTCTGGGCAGCGCCTGGCGCTGCCGTGATCCGAGCCGCTGCGGCGAGGATCTCGGCTGCCCGGCGAAGCACGGGCAGCCGCGCGTCGTCGTCGTCGTCGTCGTCGGCGGCGGCTGCGACGGCTGCGACGGCGGCGACGGCTGCGACGGCGGCGGCGTAAGCGTCGTTGGCGGCGTTGGCGGCGTTGGCGGCGTCGTTGACGGTGTTGGCAGCGCGGGCGGCTGCGACGGCGTCGGCGACGTCGGCGTCGGCGACGGCGGCAACGATGGCGGCTGCGACGTCGCCGGCTGCGGCATCGGCTGCGGCGTAGGCGTCGGCCAATAGAGCTTCGCTCAGCTTGCTCAGGTCGTCGCGCAGGGCGCGCGCGATAACACGCGCCACGTACGCGCTCGCGACGTCAACTATCGCTGGCAACATCCGCAGCGTTTTCGCGACCTCGCGAAACACCGCTGCGGCCACCGGCTGCCGGTTCACAGCCCGTGATTCGAGCGCTAGTGGCACCAGTTCACGCACCGTCCGATCGGATAAGTAGTACCCGCGTCGGCGGTAGACCGCTTCCGTCGAACGGCTGCCTACAAGCAGCGGCAGAACCGGTCCAAGGACTTTGGTGCGCTGCGCAGCGCCACCCGGCCAGTTAGTGTCGTTGAGGCGGGCCGCGAACGCAGTCAACGCGGGACATGCGCACTCGGGATGGTCAGAATGCTTCTCCCCGGCCAGCCAGGCCACCATTTCCATGGCGGAGACGCCATCCTCCCGGCGTCTGTGGCTGCCATGCAGCAGAAGCTGCGTCTTCATGAGTGCACCTCCGTGATCCGAGCCGCTGCGGCGAGGATCTCGGCTGCCCGGCGAAGCACGGGCAGCCGCGCGTCGTCGTCAGCGTCGTCAGCGTCGACGGAAGCGGTCTACCG
>Ga0163150_10001617_pt1 | contig 37368 bp, 38 predicted proteins | sample OliLakLV19P2IB_FD_148628 | JGI IMG/M metagenome (GOLD analysis project Ga0163150, IMG submission 148628) | Freshwater microbial mat bacterial communities from Lake Vanda, McMurdo Dry Valleys, Antarctica - Oligotrophic Lake LV.19.P2.IB | ecosystem: Environmental > Aquatic > Freshwater > Lake >... | reverse complement strand
GACCGCGCTCACCAGATCAAGGAAGAGGTCATCGACCGGCTCGACTTCTACCTGGAGAAGCTGGAGACCAGCGTTACTGCCAACGGCGGGAAGGTTTTCTGGGCACGCGACGGCAAGGAAGCATCTGACTATATTCTGGAGGTCGCCCGTAGGATTCGAGCCAAGACCGTTGTGAAATCGAAGTCCATGACGACCGAAGAGATTGGCCTCTCGCACACGCTCAAAGAGAACCAGTTGGAGCCGGTTGAGACCGATCTCGGCGAGTACATTATTCAGCTGGCGGACGAATGGCCTTCACACATCACCGCGCCGGCCCTGCACAAGACACGAGCCGAAGTCGGAGAGCTGTTTGCCGAAAAGCTTGGCATCCCTTACACCGACGTGCCGGAAGAACTTTGCGAGGTGGCACGCAAGCTGCTGCGCGGCAAGTTCCTCGAGGCCGAGTTGGGCATTTCCGGAGTGAACTTCGCGCTGGCAGACACAGGAACGGTCGTTATCGTCGAGAACGAGGGCAATGCGCGTCTCAGCACCACCATGCCCAGAGTTCATATCGCCGTCATGGGCTTGGAGAAGGTGATCCCCGGTTTTGCCGACCTGGCGGTGTTTCTGCGATTGCTCGCCAGAAGCTCTACCGGCCAGAAACAAACGAGCTATGTTTCCCTGATTAGTTCACCGCGCCAGCCCGGCGAGATGGACGGGCCGGAAGAATTTCACCTCGTCATACTCGACAACGGCCGCACCGAGATCCTCAAAGATCCAAAGATGCGCGAATCGCTCTTCTGCATTCGCTGTGGTGCGTGCTTGAACACTTGTCCCGTCTACCAGCGCGTCGGCGGCCACGCTTATGGATCGGTCTACTCCGGTCCCATCGGTGCCGTCATTACGCCGCTACTTCAAGGCGTCGAGGTGGCAAAAGATCTGCCGTATGCGTCATCCCTGTGCGGTTCGTGCTCTGGCATTTGTCCCGTCAAGATCGACATCCACCACATGCTGCTCTGGCTGCGCAAGCAAGTGGTGGACAGCCGGGGCACGCCCTGGCAGGAAAGGCTCGCGATGAAATTCTATTTGGCCGGCATGACCGATAGCTCGCTGTATCGGCTGGGCTCGCGGGCCGTGCGTTGGGCTCTGAAACTCTCCGGCCGGCAGTCGCAACCCACGAAAGTGCCCGGCTGGACCGAAACGCGAGACTTCCCTCCCCTGGCTGAGAAGTCTTTCAAGACCCTTTGGAAGGAACTGGAAAAAAATATCAACCGCGAATAGACACAAATGGACGCTAATGAGACCTTGCTTTTCAGGGATGAGGTCTGTCGAATTGTGGGATGCGCCATGGAAGTGCTCAATGAGCCAGGGCATGGTCTAAACGAGAACCCTACGAGAACGCGCTCGTGCTCGAGTTCGGCGTTTCCAGCATTCCCTTCCTCCAGCAGCCCCATTAGGACGTGCTCTACAAGCGGGTCAAGGTAAGAGAATACATTCCAGACCTCATTGCATTTGGAGCCATCGTCGTAGATGCCAAGGTAGTTGAAGCCATCACCGATCACGAACGGGGCCAGATGTTGAATTATCTGAAAATCACCGGGCTCAAACTGGGTCTGATCCTGCATTTCAGGCGAGCCAACCTGGAGTGGGAACGCATCATTCTGGAAACGACTCGAGCAGTTCGCCGTGGAGCCTCACATTCGCGTCCATTCGTGGTAAAGCTCAGGTACTTCGAAAAGAGAAATCAACCGCGAATCAACGCGAATGGACGCAAATGAGAAAGCCCAACGAGCCTTATTGCATTTGGAATCATCGTCTAGGCAAAAACTGGAATGCAAAGGCATCATCCTGGAAACGAGTTGAGCAGTTCGCTACTGAGCCTCACATTAGCGTTAATTCGCGTCCCTTCGCGGTAGGCTTACGCTCGTAAGGAGTTTCATGTCCGGTTCACGTTCTGAGATCCTCGGAAAAATTCGACGCGCTCTGGTAAAGCCGCGGCCGGCGCATCACCATGGGCACTCGCCAGCCACCAGTGATCTCAACGAGTTATTTGCCTCAGTCGGCGCGCGCGACAATTTGGTGGAGAAGTTTCAGAAGGAGTTCGAGCTCGTCAGCGGAGAGTTCAACTTGTGCGACAACAACGCTACAGTCGTCCAGTCGCTGACCCAATTCATCCAGTCTTCAGCATCCAGCAAAGTGGCGATTTCAGGACATCCGATTTGCAAGCGTCTGGGCATCGCAGAAAAATTGCAGGCTCAGCTGCCTGACGTAAACTTTCTTGTCGAAGACATCGAGTCCGAAAATTCCTTCGACCGGACGCGTTTGCGGAATTCGATGGCGCAGGTTCAACTATCGATTACTGGGGTCGAGTATTTGATCGCGGATACTGGAACCATTGTCAGCGTCGCCGGGGCGCAAGCCAGCCGCCAAATCAGTCTCCTGCCATCCATTCATGTCGTTTTGGCAACGCGCGAACAAATCGTCCCCAATATGGCGGACCTTTTTGAGCAAATTCAAAGAACACACGGAACGAAGCTTCCGGGTAGTACTCTCACCTGCATCACCGGCCCCAGCCGCACCGCCGACATCGAGAAAGTCCTGATCAAGGGCGTCCACGGACCAACCCGGCTACTCATGATCCTAGTTGGAGCCTGAAGCTCCGATCAGCCCACCTTGCTCTGTGTACCCCTCGGACGTCTGAAGGGTAGCCGGTCACGATTCCAGGGTTCCGTCAAAGTCCCCGGCCCTCCCTCACGGTCGGGCTACTGACCAGGCCGAGGCTCAAATCAGTAGCCCGCGCGTCAGCAAGGGCTGTCCCTCAACGCAATAAACTATGGGACTTTGACGGAGCCCTGGTCACGATCGTCAGGTTCTTGCCAAGCATCAAGCCCTGTGTCAAAATTTCAGAAGAGTCAACAGCCGACAACGTGTTATGAGACGAATGCGCTTTTTTCTGTTCTTCCTGATCGGTTCGCTAGGCGTCCAAGTGACGCTGGCTGAAGATCGCCTTGGACTGCAGGTTATCTCCGATGGCGTTGTCACAGCTGCACAGCGCCCGTTTGGGTCCTACCCAAGGTCAGACTTCCGGGTGAATGGTCAGGCTGCCGTTCTCGCATCCTACCGGTTGACGCCCAGCCTGTTCGCGTTTTACGAAGGACGAATGAGCCACCTCGAAGGCCTGAATCACCACGACCCGCGCCTTCGGCAAACCATGAGCGCCGGAGTTCTCCAGGGGTACCTACGCTACAGCACCCGGCTGCCGTCGGGTCTCAATCTGCAAGCAGGCAAGTTCGGGCATCCGTTTGGCCAGTTTCTCACGCGGAACTACGCTGACCAGAACCCTCTCATCGGATTTCCTTTGATGTACACCCACCGCACGACCATTCGTTCGAGCCAGTTGCCAGCCAACAGTTACGATTTCCTGCGCTGGCAGTCGCGGGCTCAGCCTTTGCCGGGCTACACCACCAGCAGCGGCTCAGGAAACGGATGGCTGCCTCTGATCAACTTTACTTATCCCACCGGCCTGATGGCCTTTGGCAGTGGGTCGAAAGCGGACTACCGTTTCGCATTAGTGAACAGTTCCCTCTCCAACCCGCTGAATCCGGCCCGTTCCGGACAGCACGCTCAGTGGGTAGCGGCAGGCGGGATCACCCCGTTCCAGCGCTTTCGCCTTGGCGCTTCGTTTGCCACGGGACCCTACCTGGATGCTGCAGTGATCTCCCAATTGCCGGCTGGAACTTTATGGCGGGAATTTACCCAAACGGCCATGGGCGCTGATGTGCAACTCACACTGCGCCATCTCGAGCTGCAAGGTGAATTGCTGTTCACAAACTTCAAGGTGCCAAGGATATCTCAGCGGTTGGGAGCTGCCGGCTACTTCGTCGAATTGAAGCACACGCTGACGCCGCGGTTGTTTCTCGCCGGACGTTGGAATCAACTTTATTTCGACCGCCTCCGCAGCGGCATCACGAACGGTGAGCGGCCGCGTTTCGACAGTAATCGTTACAGTCTGGAGATCGGCCTGGGATACCATCTTTCCGAAAAACTGCTAGTGAAAGGCTCCTACCAGTTCAATCGAACCGTGACGGCTTTGGAACCCCGCGACGACGTAGCAGGCATTCAGTTGGTGTACCGGTTCGATCTCAAGAATTTGTTGCGCTTGCCCTAGGGCTTTTCATGATGAAGCGGCAGGCCGCGGGAACTCCCGATTCAGCAAAGGCATCACGGGTGGGCTTGGATTCGTTCGACACGGACGGTGTGAGCAGTGCCCTTGAAGTTGTGCTTACGGGGTTCGCAAGTCGTCACGTCTCGTTGTTCAAGAAAGGCACTCTCAAGGAAACCGATTGAAAGCGTCCCTCCCTCGCATCCGCACTCTTCTGGCTGCAGGTTCTGTGTTCGGCTTCTTGACTGCCTGCCTCTCGGGTTCCGGTGATTGGCTACCCTCAATTGGCGGTGGCTTCGTGTCCGCAGCTCCAAACGGTGGCTTCGCTACTGTGCGAGGAGTTGTGAAAATTGAAAGCAAGATTCAACCGAGAAGCCACGGCATTAATTTCTACTCGCGCCGGGGCGGCCCCGCTGTCCCTCCTAAGCCCACTGCTTCAATTAACGAACTTGAGAATGTGGTTCTCTATCTGGAAGGGAACTTCAAAGCAACCGAAGCTCCGTTTCCACGCCGGCCAGCGACTGTAGTGTCGACGATTCGGCAGGTGAATGAGACCTTCCTTCCACAAGTACTGGCGATTCAAACCGGAGACACGGTTCATTTCCCCAACGACGACCCCTTCTTTCACAACGTCTTTTCGCTCTCGGGATCCCGGAGCTTCGATCTGGGCCGTTATCCCAAAAATCAGGTGCGCTCCGTCAAGTTCGACCGGCCCGGTATCATCAAGGTTTTCTGCCATATTCATTCGCACATGAATGCTGCCATCCGTGTCTTCGACCACTCCTATTTCTGCAGGGCAGGCAGTGACGGAAGCTTCTCTATCTCTCAAGTGCCGGAGGGCACCCACACGCTGGTGGCCTGGCACGAGCGCTTGAAGCTGCGAAGGCAAGTCATACGGGTGCAGCCCGGGGAGAACGCCTCCGTGGATCTAGTGCTATGAAGCCCCTCAAGCTCAGAACCAAGATCATCCTGTTCACGTCCCTGCTCGTCATCGCAGTGGTGGCCGGATCTTTTCTGGTGATCAATCAGGTGGTCAAGACTCAGGTGCGCAGCCGTCTGGTTCGTGACCTGGAACGGTCTCAGCAAACTCTGGAACAGATCCAACAAGACCGCCTGCGCGAGATGGCGGTCTACTCAATCATTGCCTCGGAGAACTCCACACTGAAAGCGGCCATTGAGACTTACCAAACTGAGCTGCAAAGCAACAGTCCAATCCTTGAACAACTGCGCCGCACGGTGGAGAACGAAGCAACCAAGCTGTTTGTCATTCTCAAGGCCGATCTCCTGGTGGTCACCAGCAATAGCGGCGAGGTCCTGGCGATGGAGGGTATCGACCCTCCAACCACTCGTGCGGGTCTAAATCTATCCGACCAGCCTTGGATCCAGAATTGCCTGAGTCCGAACCCGCGGGATTTCGAGCAGTCGGCTGGCATTTGGCGGTTTCAAGGGCGAACCTATCGAATTGTGTCCGTCCCTATTCTGCTGCAGGACCTGGTGATTGGAACGCTCAGTTCAGGCTACGAGATCAGCCCGCATCTGGTGGCAACCATCAAACTAAATACGGGGAGCGACGTGGTCTTTGTGGCCGGCGACCAGGTCATCGCGTCAACTTTCAATCCCGATCAGAACGGCTTATTGTTGAGAGCGCTGAAGGCGCAGCCCCAGCCGCCCGCAACCACGGCATTTGATTCTCAAACGGAGGTGATGCTGGAAGGCGAGACTTTTCTGGCTTTGCAGATCGCTGAGGGTAGTCCGTCTGGGGGCGGGTTCATTATTCTGAACTCCATTGACCGCGCCATGCAGAACATCATGGGCGGCATCAAGGTCACTCTGGTCTTCATCGGGCTGTTCTCCATTCTGGTAGCCATGCTGCTTGGGCTCGCCCTGAGTCAGTCAATAACACAACCGTTGATAAACTTTGTAAATTTCATGGGCGGGATCACGCGCACCGGCGAACTGCAACAAAAGTTCCGGCCTCACAGTCCCAACTACGAGGTCGATGTACTGGCGCGGAGTTTCGAAAGCATGGCGCAATCGCTGGCAGAATCGCAGGCGGAGAGCAGTCGCTACCACGAACAACTGCGTCGCAAGGAGTTCAATGAAGAAAAGATCAGCCGGCTGGCCACGCGTTCCCGGCTCGACGCGCTCATCTCGCAAATCAACCCGCATTTCCTCTTTAATGCCCTGAACACCGTCGGCGTGCTGATCGACGAGAATCCAGACGAAGCGCGCCGTCTGACCGTCAAGCTGGCTAACATTTTCCGGCAAACGTTGCAGGCTTCTGAGCGTGAAGTGGTCAGCTTGGAGGAAGAACTGCGCTTTGTGCAGGATTATTTGGAAATCGAGAAGGCACGTTTCGGAGAACGGCTGCAGGTGGAGGAGCGGATTGAAGTGAGCAATGCGCAGATTCCCTGCTTTACACTTCAGCCGCTGATCGAGAACGCCGTCAAACACGGCGCGGCTTTGAAAATTGGAACCACGACCATCCGGATTGTCGTGCTCCAGGAGAACGGACATCTGAATATTCAGGTTTCGGACGACGGCATGGGCATGACCCCGGCTGCCCGCGACAACATGCTGGAACGCGGCTATGGATTACGCAATCTCATCGATCGCTTGAACATTCATTACCCTTCGGAATTCGCCTGGAAGGTTGAAAGCGAATTTGAGAAAGGGACTGTCGTCTCACTAGCCCTTCCCTGCCACCCACCCGCAGCGAAAACATAGCCACCCGAATTCCCCCTTAGAAGAGGGGGCAGCACCAAAGGTGCGGGGGTTGTCTGTCAAGCCCGGAAAACCCAAGGAAGAAGACCTCCCACGACTCCCCCTTAGAAAAGGGGAGCAGTGAAACAATTCCATTTGCCGCCTGAACCTGATCCGGTAGGGACGCGGTGCCCCGCGTCCGGATTGCGTTTCCGGTTGGCGACTCGCCGCAGCGCGTCCCTGCCGCAGAATTGTTTCACAGCTTCAGGGGGCAGCGCCAAAGGCGCAGGGGTTGTCTGTCAAGCCCGGAAATGGCTCGATTCGAAGGGCGCTCTGAACCGCAGCCCTTCGAATTCGCAAGATGCGCCAATCCCCAGTCAATCCATTCGCAGATCCCATCGAGCCATCAACCTCGCCACTGCTGGTTTGACATTTCCGTTCCGGCTCGCTAGGCTTTGCCTGTCTTTTGCCCCTCGACATTGCCGCTTATGACTCAGACTGCTGCACACCGCCAGGCTGGCATCGCTGCATCCAACAAACCTCAGCCAGCAAAGCTGCTCGACCGGGTGCGCGCCGCCATTCGGGCCCGCCACTACAGTCTGCGCACCGAAGAAGCCTGCGTCGGCTGGGTTCGTCGGTTTATCCACTTCCACAATAAGCGGCATCCCGCGGAAATGGGTGAGTCGGAGATCAGCCAGTTTCTCACGCATCTGGCCGTGGCCGAGAATGTCGCGGCGTCCACGCAGAACCAGGCACTCTCAGGAATTCTCTTTCTCTATCAGGAAGTGCTTGGCAGGGACCTCGACCGCATCGAAGGCGTGCTGCGCGCCAAGACGCCAGTCCGGTTGCCCGCGGTCCTGACGCGAGAGGAGGTTCGGAACTTGCTGGGGGCCATGACGGGCCCACCGAAGCTTGTGGGGTTGTTGCTCTATGGCGCCGGGCTGCGATTGTTGGAAGCCTTGCCCTGCGCGTGAAGGATCTCGACTTAAGCATGAATCGAATCACGGTCAGGGATGGCAAGGGACAGAAGGATCGGGTTACTCTGCTGCCGGAGGCGGTCAAGCCGCTGTTCGCTGATCATATGGAACAAGTCCGGGCAATTCATCATCAAGACCTGAGTCAGGGCCACGGTCGTGTCTATTTGCCCGGAGCATTGACTGAAAAGTATCCGAGGGCTGAGCGCGAGTGGGGTTGGCGTTCGAGCGCGCTGGCCAAGCGCCGGGACTCCAACTCGTCAATGGCCATTCATCACTCGTCACTGCTTCGGAACCGAGGCGGACGGGGAGTCCGGGATGCTTTCATTTCTTGGGGGGGGCGGATTACTGCGGTATGCAGAGCTGTTCGTCTCTCTTACTTATCGAGGAAGATCGTTCGCGGCAAGCGACAAAGTCAAAATTGCGACTCGACTGCGCGGCTCAGAGTGGCTGAGCTTCATCATCTGAGGCTCGTCAAAGGATATGAGGTCGTCCGGCCCCCACTATCTAGACGCTCGAGAAGTGAAGCTCGGAGACAGTGTCTCATGTGAGATGGCGTTGAGGGACGGGTTGTTTTCGTGGTTGAAGGTGGCGAGTTCTCACCTGAGTTTCCGGCGTCAGAGTGGGGCAACGACCCGAATTGGGGCAAGCTCCTCGACATTCAAATGCTCATCATCGGAGGACGTAAGCGCACGAAGAAGGAATTCGCAGCGATGTTCGCGCAGGCCGGGTTGAAGATGACTCGTGTTGTGCCGACCAAGTGCCCGCTCAGCATCGTCGAAGGCGTCCGAGCGTGACGGTCCGCAACGGTCGTCGCTCCACCCGCCTCGGTAGTGCCGTCTAACCCGTGTATCCAGCCGACCACCGCTTTCCCCGGCGTGGGAAACGCGAGCGAACTGTACCAACCGCGGCTAGCTGGTCGCTTGCCACGGTGTCCAACGAACCAACCAATTTCAATCTTGAGGTGCTCCCATGATGCTCCGTCTGCTTTGCATCTTGAGTGCGGGGTGCTTGCTCCAGGCTCAAACTGCGAGGAAAAGTCCAGACAACTGGTACGCGCCCCTGCCGCCCCATCGCGTCGTCGGGAATGTGTACTATGTAGGCACAGCCGATCTGGCCGAATACCTAATCACGACGCCCCAGGGGCATATCCTCATCAATAGCAATTTCGAGCGTACGGTGCCGTTGCTCCAGATGAGTGTGGAGAAGCTGGGCTTCCGGATGAAAGACATCAAGATCCTTCTTACCAGCCACGCGCACGGAGATCATGCCGCTGGCCATGCTATGGTCAAGGAACTCACCGGCGCCCGTGTGATGGTCATGGATGGTGATGCGGACGTGATCAAAACCGGCAGCGGGGGGATCAAGGCTTGCCCGGTGGACCGCGTCTTGCGGGACGGCCAGGAGGTCAGGCTGGGTGAGACAACGCTTGTGGCGCACCTCACCCCCGGCCACACGAGAGGTCGCACCACCTGGACCCTGGTGGCGAATGAAGGCGGAAAACCCTATCGCGTGGTGATCGTGGGCAGCCCCAACGTCAACCCGGGGTACATATTGGTGAACAATCGGGACTATCCGAGTATTGCCGAGCATTATAAGCAGACATTTACGATCTTGAAGGCGATGCCTTGTGATGTTTTCCTTGGCGCGCCACGGCGCTTACTACGGCCTCGGGGAGAAGTACAAACGCCTGGAGAAAGGCGAAGCCAATCCGTTCGTCGACCCGGAAGGTTATCGCAGTTACATCGCCGAGAGGGAGCAGGCCTTCTTACAGGATCTCGCGAAGCAGCAGAAAGAGGCCGCGAGCGCGGCTCCGAAGCGCTGAGGAACTTCGGTGAAGGCAGTGGGTCTCATGGCTGGTCTGCGAATATCTGTATCGTAGGAAGGGACTCGATCCACCACGTTATGAAGTGGGAAAAACTGTCTAACACTGCATCCAGCCGACCCGCCGCCAAAAGCAGCGGCGGGTGGCTGATGCTGGAGTCGTTAGCCGCACTAAGAGAAGCGTGATGCCGAATCGCAAAAGATCGGAAATCCAGTATCTGTTTAAAGTGAGATTGAAGCGTCGCCGTTCAGTCTGGCGGTTGGTCGTCCTCCGCGGTGATCAGACACTCGACGACTTGCACGAAGTGATCTTCACTGCTTTTGAGCGCTACGATGATCACCTGTATTCCTTCTATTTTCCAAATGCATCAGCGCGTTGCTTCCAGTTGGGAGCGCGGCCAAAAGAATATACGGCTCCGCAAGGATTCGAACCTGCCGAGCCGGTTGGAATCGATAACCGATATAACGCGGCCAGCTCGAAACTCGACGAACTCGAGTTCAAGGTTGGTCAAACCTTTGAGTACCTTTTCGACTTCGGTGACGAGTGGTGGCACGAAATAAAAGTGGAAGCGATTGGCCCGAGTGAATCCGGTGGGAAGTACCCTCGAATCGTCGAGAAAAGAGCATCTTCACCGCCGCAGTATCCCGAAAGTGAAGAGTGAAACACGGTCCGAAAGGCGGATCTGGCGGACGTACCCGCATTGGTTCGATTGCCGCGAGAGGGCGAGGCAGGGGGAGACCCCCGCATGTTGCGATACCTAGCCGGCGAGCACCATCCACAGCAGGCACTTCTGCCTCGAGTGATGTGGATAGCCGCAGAAGATGAATCACCGATCGGCTACGTCGCTGGGCACCTCACTCGCCGGTTTGGTTGTGACGGCGAGCTGCAATGGATCTACGTCGTTCCAGAACACCGTCGAACTCAAGTTGCCTCGAAACTACTTTGCCTTCTGGCTGAATGGTTTCTTGAGCACGGGGCACGCCGCGTCTGTGTCGACGTTGGGAACGACGAAGCACGTCCTTTCTATAGGCGCCACGGTGCCGTGGCACTGAATAGGCACTGGGTGGTGTGGAACGACATCGGTGGAGTTCTTGAAAGCTCTGTGGCAGCGACATAGCTCAACACGCTAGTCGCTCCATCGGGCAGTCTAACGATGCGCTGATGCTGACGGGCGATCTGCGGATTGCGGCAGACGGCCGCCGCCGCGCGACTTTGACTCGCCGCAACTTAGCGCAGGGCGTTAGCCAGACGAAGCGCTTCATCAAAAACGGACATAAGAATTTCTTGATGTAGGATCAAATTGAATAACTCTTCCTCGTCCATGCATTTCCATCACGGTCTTTATGAGGTTCACCTCCCAGTAACGGACGTGGATCGCGCCATCGATTTCTACAAAGGGAAGCTCAGATTCGAGCTGGGATTTGGCGAGAGAGGCGGGTCGAGCGCTCTACTCCTTTACACCGATGGCGACATGCGTTGGATGCTCGGGCTGTTCCAGGTGGATGCGGTAGTGCATCGGCAGGCTGCGGAGTACCACATTTCGTTCCGCGTGACCGAGGAGGACGTCGACCGGATGGTCCCGTATCTTCGGGAGCGCGGGATCGAGCCTGTCCATCCGCCACGCGCTCCTGTACAGGGGCCGATGAATGAGCCGATCATGCACGGCTGGATGCCGGCGGCAGCCGTTTTTTTCAAGGACCCTGATGGGCACCTACTGGAGCTGTTTGCCGAGCTGCCCGATGCGCCACGACCGGACGTCTTGTACCGGCCTTTGCACGAGTGGCGGACGCTCGTCGGAAAAGTGACACGCTGAGATCCAGGGCTGGAAGGCGTTTGGGGCCTGCGCGGGCAGCCTAACCAGCGGGGTACAGCAGCTAAAAAGCGCGGCGGCTGACCCCGAGGTCGTTAGGCGCCGACGCGTTACCGTTGACATCGAACAATTAAGACACAAGAGAGAGACCAGTAAATGCTTTGCGTAAACAACTATAGTCAAAAGTATATAGACAAATGCCGCTCAAGAGTCGCTGCACAAGTCTTCGCCTACAAGAGCTTGGTTGCAACAGCGAGAAATCAGAGCGCCCCGACGGATGAACCGCTACTTAAGGCCGCAATTGAAACCTTTGAACCTCATTTCTTTAACAACATCGTTCTAGCTTTAGATAGCTATTTCGTTCATAGAGCCAGGGCCATGGAAAGGAAGGATGGTAATCCGCTGAATGAAGTGAGGATGTTGTGCAATTCAATGCTGAATAACAACAACAGGATGTGTGCGGATAAGACGATCACGTTTGATCCTGCTAAGTTCGTGTTGAAATACCGGGTCGGAGATGAAATGAAATTGAATGAAGCAGATTTCAACCTCCTCTCCTCGGCCTTCTTTGCTGAAATTGAAAGTAAGTATTTATAAACTGTGATGGGTTGTCATGTCCAGGTAAATTCCACTCACCGTCCGCGGCCGTCAATCCGCGCCTAACCCTTCAATCGACGTGAAGCCGAGACGGCTTCGCCACCTGCGACTCAACGCCGCGCTCTGCCCTGGGCTCACGGATTACGACCCTTCAAGGCTGCTCCTGAGCAATCGAAGACTTCTGCAATCAACCACTAGCTGCTGAATAGGACACCCAACATGGCAACCATCGATCACCGGCTTGCGATCAACGCGCCGTCGGCGAAGGTGTACGACGTGATTTCCACGTCAGACGGAATCGGAACCTGGTCGGACAAACAAACGGCCTGCCGAACGGATCGCGGTGTGGTCCTGAAGCACAACCCCGGGCCGGAGCACGGCGTGGTGAAATTGAGGGTGGTCGAACTGGTCCCGAACAATCGGGTTGAATGGGAGTGCATCAGCACCCATCCCAAAACAGTCGTGCTTCCGCGAGGGCTGGTACGGACTTCATTTTCGAGATCGCTGAAGACGGAGATATCGCCACCACGTCCAGATCGGAGCGCAATCAGGACCGCACCACCACCGTGGATTTTCGCCGGGTGGGCTACGAAGAGCACAGCGAGTTTTTCAGATCGAACAACGTCGCTTAGGGGCAGGTGTTGCAGAACCTAAATCAGGTCGTTAAATCGCAGCGCAGCTAAACAGGTGCGGCGGCGGTCGCGTGCCTGCAACCCGCGCCGGTGAGTTCGATTACGTCAGGCGTCTTGGAATGAGAGAGGAGCAGACCTCTGGGCTCCGCTCGGCCGTTTCTGGGTTGGGGTAGATACCGCTCGGCGGGCGCTTGGCCTGTTACTCTTCAATTTTGAAGGTGCATCCGCGAAACGGTTTCCGTGACTCGCTAGATCTGATACTTCAAATACACGGTGCGCAATTCGGAGTAGAAATCAACTGCGACACTTCCCTGTTCGCGGAAACCGGTGCTGGAGGCTTTGGTCCCTCCGAAAGGTAACTGGTATTCAACGCCGGCTGAGGGAAGGTTAACGATGATCAAACCGGCGTCAATCCGGTTGATATAGCTGAACACCTTGTTGAGCTGGTTGGTGATCAGAGATGCCGAAAGACCAAACTTCACGTTGTTCGCTATCTGGATTGCCGCGTCGAAGTCTTTCACGGGCATGACTGCGAGAACCGGTCCGAAAATCTCTTCCTGAGCAATCGTCATTTCCGGTGCGACCCCAGAAAAAATGGTCGGCTCGACAAAATAGCCTTTGTCGTATCCGGCACCGGTCAGTCGGTTGCCACCGCACAATAGCTTGGCGCCTTCCCTCTTACCGATGTCGATGTACCGCAGGACGGTTTTCATCTGGCCCTCATCCACACAGGGGCCCATATCAACACCCTTTTCCATCCCGTTGCCGACACGCAGCTTGCGCGTCTTCTCAACCAGCAGTTTGACGAAATCCTCAAAAATGGGCTCTTCAATCAACGCCCGGCTGGTGGCAGTACATTTCTGGCCGGTCGAAAAGAATGCCGCGTTCACAACGATGTCGGCAGCCATGTTCAAATCTGAATCGTGCAGCACGATCGTGGGATTCTTGCCGCCCATTTCCAACTGCGTCTTGATCCCGCGCTGCACCGTCTTGTTTTGAATGCCATTGCCCACTTCACAGGAGCCCGTGAACGAAACCGCTTTCACAGCCAAATTGGAAATCAGTTCATCGCCAATGGCCGAGCCAGAGCCCGTCACCATGTTGAGGACCCCTTTAGGCAGGCCGGCTTCGTGCAAAGCTTCAATCAAACGGACGGTGCAGAGTGGCGCAACCGAAGCGGGCTTCACAACCACTGTATTTCCTGTGACCAACGCAGGCGCCATCTTCCAGGCAGGAATGGCAATGGGAAAATTCCAAGGGGTTAGCAGCGAGACGACTCCCAGTGGTTTGCGAAAAGTGTAAGCAAAGACACCATCTCTTTCGGAAGGCACGGTTTCGCCGCTGAGCCTGGCGCCTTCACCACCGAAATAACGAAAGATGTTCACAGCCCGCCCCACTTCGCCTTTGGCTTCCGGCAGGGTCTTTCCTTCTTCGCGGGTCATGTCGGCGGCAACACTCTCGGCCCGCTTTTCGAGAATTTCAGCGGCACGCATCAGAATGATGCCGCGGTTCGGTGCCGGCGTGCCTGCCCACGCTGCCTGTGCTTTCTGTGCCACGTCGAAGGCGTTTTTCACATCCTCTGCAGTCGAAGATTGATAACGAGCCACAAGTTCGTCGGTGTTGGCTGGGTTGATGCTTTCAAAAGTCTTGCCTGAGGAAGCCTGCACCCACTCTCCAGCGATAAAATTTCCGTAAGTTTCAGCCATAGGTTGTCCTCCACTGAATGATGCGTTGATGACGAGTCAAACGAACAAATGGCTTCCCACAGAAGCCCGACGGCATCTTAGGTTTTTGATTTATGCTTTGTCAATTGAACCGACTTGGTGAATGGACTTGGTGACTTACGATTGAAAGTGACGTACAGGCTGAACCGCCATTGCGGCTCCGCCGCCTGATGTGAGGAAAGGTTGTGCCATTCCGTCGAGTTCTGTTCTACATTTCCAAGGTGCTGGCCTGGACGACAGGCATGCCGGAGGCTTGCCAGCCATTAGCCGGTGGTCGAGCGTTAGCGACACCACCGGCTAATGGCTTCATGGCGAGCACCCTCGGAGGGGTGCCAGCCGTTGTCTTCGTTGAACCGTCTTCGATCGATGCCGACGGTGCTGCGACCCCTTCGGGGTCATGCTTCCCTAATGCAGCCCAGGGGTGGAGCGTTCACGCTCCACCCCTGGCTAATGGCTAGCAAGCCTCCGGCTTGCTAGAAACGCGCAAAACTTCGAGGCAGCAAAGCCGCCAGAAAACTGTACGCCACTTTCAATCGCACCCGACTTGGTGCGGACAGCCACTATCTGGCAATCCTGCACAACGTTAAACCTCAAGCCTTCGGCGGACGACCGAGAACTTCACCCAACCGCAGCGCCACAATGTTGTGCTCGCCAGGTCGCAGCATCCAAACAGAAATCGTCAGTCCCCGTGGACCACGCTGGGAGACTTCAATCCGAGGCTCTCCATCTCGCAGCGACGCTGCCACTTCCTGCGACGACAGCGTTACAGGGCTGTCCCAGTCCACAACAAGATGAGGAAGATGATTGGCAATTTCAGGAACGAATCGCTCGGCCTTAACGCCCCGAATTCCAGAGAGTGCCTTGGCAATGTCACTGACCCGCGCATCCAACTCCCGAAACTCGGCCTCATGATCGACTTTAAGGTAACGCTCCAAAGCGGCGATCAACCCGATGATCTCCTCCTTCCCAACCTTCATGCCTCGACCGATCCCTCCAAAGGGGCTGGCGTTGATACGCGCTGCATCCACCAGGTCTTTGCGGCCAAGCAACAGGCCGGAACACTGCGGCCCCAACAACCCCTTTCCTCCGCTGAAGGCAACCAGGTCGAACCCCATACGGCAGTAGTCCGACAGATGTGACTTCGGTGGAAGGTCGGCTGCGGCATCATTGAAGGTGGGAATCTTGTGTTTCTTTCCAAGGGCAATCCATTCGTCTCTGCGGATCTTCCCATCGGGTTCGGCTTTGTTCATAAAAAAGAGCATCGCGGTTCGGTCGGTGATGGCCGACTCCAGTTCCGACCGGGTTTCAACCTCAATGATCTTGGTCCCAACCAGCAACATCTGGGCTTCGTAACCGGAGCGATGGCTCTTCTGCATCACCACTTCGTTCCGCATACCGCGTGTGTCCGGCAGCTGTTGTATCTTCTGAGAATCCTTTCCCGTGACGCACGCAGCCGTGGCCAAAGTGATGGCTCCTGCAGCGCCCGTGGTGACCACGGCCGCTTCCACGCCCAACAGCCGCGCAATATGTTCTCCCGATTTTTCCAACAATTCGGGCATTGGGACAAAATGTCGTCCCGCTTGCTCCATGGCTGCCACTACTTCAGGCGGCATGATGACTCCACCCAAGACGGTGACGGTGCCAATAGCATTGATCACCGGGTGAACTCCCAACCGGGTGTAGATCTCTGCGGAGGAATCGTGTTTTCGGGTCGAGACATTTTTTCCCGAACCTCGCGCCAGAGTCCGGGTGGGCATCAGGTTTCCCAGAAGTGATGCAATGCTGGCCATGCCCAGAAACTGTCGGCGGCCTGTTGCGTGCAGTTTCATGTGTGAGCCTCCTTATTGGCGAATGTGTTGATGGACAGGATGATCTTCGGGAGGAGATTATCTGGGAAACACCGCCGTTGCAAGCACCGCAATTGACGGTTGATGAGGGCAGGAGCACTGACGCAACACTTCACCATGAATGTGTCGTCAGGCTGGCCGTCGCAAATCTGATCTTTGGTATGGCCATCAAGCCACTCACTCCCAATCTTTCGCAGCGCCTTGGCTTTCATGCTAACTTTGCAACCCATGAAAGCACTCTTGGAACCTCCGCTGAAACTGCGGCCCAATGGACTCAGACTCTATTTTGGAAGCGTCGCGATCTTGTTGGCGGTGGTGACTGCACTGATTCTTGAATTCTCCGCCGGACGCCTGCCTGTTGACAGACGTCTCGTCGCGACAACCCTCTGTTTGAATGGCTTCCTGGCAATTTTGCTGCTTCTTGCTCATCGTGATGTTCAGACGTGGATCACCCTGCGGATTTTCGGGAATCGAGAAAATGCATGGCTCTTCTTGTTCCCCGTCTTACTACTTTACCTCGGGTACGCGCTGAGCACCGATTCCTTTCGATCTCTGCCGTTCTTGAAGCTCGTCGCGTATGTCCTCTTACCGGCTGCACTGCTCTTGACGATCCGCCAACCTGAGCAGCGGCTGCTGTGGCAAGACGTCCTGGTCATACTGGCGCTGTGGCTTCCACTGGACTTCCGCTGGATGCGCGACGTTTGGGGCTGGCCACGCCATTCACTGGCGTATTCGATGAACAGCCTGTTGGCAACCGGCTTGGCAGTCTTCCTCTTCGTCTGTGTGCGGCGTCTCGAGGGTGTCGGCTATCGCTGCCATTGTGAAAAGCTGGATGGCTGGATTGGCGCTCGCAACTTTTTGCTTTTTGCTCCGATGGCCATCCCCATTGGGCTTGTCACGGGATTCATCACGATCTCCGGCCCGCAGATCCCGATATCGGAGTTCCTTCTCTCTGCGCTTGGCATCTTTTTCTTGATTGCGATCCCCGAAGAACTTCTGTTTCGCGGCATCATCCAGAACTTTCTGGAGAAAACCTTTCGCAAGCCGGCTTTCGCCCTGATCGTCACCTCGTTGATTTTTGGTGCAGCCCACTTGAACAACGGACCCAGGCCGGATTGGCGTTATTTTCTGCTGGCTTCGCTGGCCGGCCTCTTCTACGGCAACGCTTACCAACGGACCCGGGGATTGCTGGCGCCGGCGATCGTTCACACTCTGGTTGACACGGTGTGGCGTGCGTTCTTTAGGTGAATCGCTAGCGCCTCACAAGAGATTCTTGTCGCCTTGGTCCTCGTGACCGACATTCGTCGGGAACACAACACGACGACGTGGACGATTTCTAAGGAAGCCCCACGGCCTTGCTACGCGCAACCAAATCTTCGCGATGGATTCTGCTCGAAATGGGTTTGATCTATTCCCTCGTCCAAATCTATATCTGGCGCTGGCAATACACCTGGCCGAAAACCGTCTGGCTCATCCTGCTGCTCTTGCTCGCCTCGCACCTGTGGCATCGGGATAGCCTCCGCGGTCTCGGCTTCCGGATCGAGAATTTTTTCCCGGCTGCGAGAGAGGCTTGCTGGGCGGCCATCCCGTTGTTGCTATTGCTTGTGCTCATTGGAATTCTCAGCGGGCGCTTGTGGACCATTCCCATTCGCTGGGAATCAACAGCCTCAGTTTTGCGATATACACTTTGGGGAACCTTCCAGCAGTACGGATTGCAAGGTTATTTCCATAACCGTCTTTCGAAGGTGATTTCGCAGCCACTGTGGAGTTGCACAATCAACGCCATCCTGTTTATGAGCTTCCACACTCCGAACCCGGTCTTGATGGTTTTCACGCTGATCGGGGGCTTTGCCTGTTCCATGCTCTTTCTCCAGTCGCGGAACCTTTTCGTCCTGGGTGTGTTTCATGGTGTCATTGGTTTGCTACTCTCCAACGTCTTTCCAAGGGAGTGGCTACGCAATATGCGAGTCGGCCCAGGATATTTCCACTAGGGATGTGAGGGTTTGAGCCGCGGCATGAGCTGCGACGCACAAAAGCGCCTCGACGGCTCTCCATTCTCCGCTATACTTTCGGTTGACCGGGGAAAGCTGCCTGACCTCCGAGGAGCAATGAAATGGACCATTACTATTGCAGGCACGACTTGGCCAAATTCTCCGACATGGGCAAGGAGAGCCCCGCGCTATGGGAAAAGTTTCTTGGCTGGTACAACGCTGTTTTTGCCGAGGGCGCGCTGTCGGAGCGCGAAAAGTCACTCATCGCCCTCGCAGTGGCACACACGGTGCAGTGCCCTTATTGCATCGACGCTTACACGACGGCCTGTTTGGAGAAGGGCTCGAACCTCGAGCAGATGACGGAAGCGGTCCACGTTGCAGCGGCCATCCGCGGTGGCTCCTCTTTAATTCATGGAGTCCAGATGCGGAACATCGTGGAAAAACTTGAGATGTAAGAGATGCCAGTTCTAGAAAAAGGTACGCTGCTGAAGCGGCATTCCCCGCTAGCACCCGCCAGCGAGCAACTTCGCATCATCGACAGCGCCGGGGTCGTGCCGTCGTTCGATGACCTCTTGCGGCAAAATGGACTCAGCCCTCTGTGCGCATCGGGGATTGAGATCTTTCAAATCAATGTGGGTAAGCGGTGCAACCAGGTTTGCGGCCACTGCCACGTCGATGCCGGCCCCGATCGCCTGGAGATCATGACACAGGAGACGGCTGCGGAATGCGTTTGCGCGTTGGAACGCACGAGTATTCCAAAGGTTGACATCACCGGGGGCGCGCCTGAACTGAATCCCAACTTTCGCTGGCTGGTTGAGCAAGCCCGCCGCCTGGAACGACATGTGATGGACCGGTGCAACCTGACGGTCCTGCTCTTGAAAGGCCAGGAAGATTTGGCGGGGTTCCTAGCCTTGCATCGCGTCGAAGTGATTTGTTCGTTGCCTTACTTTCAAGAACGCGAGACCGACCGGCAGCGCGGCGAGGGCGTGTTTCATCGCTCCATCGAGGCCCTGCAGAAACTCAATGCGCTCGGCTATGGCATGCCCGGCAGCGGCTTGGTTTTGAACTTGGTTCACAATCCGGTGGGGGCGTTCCTCCCTCCACCCCAGGCTGCGCTGGAAGCCGATTTTCGCCGCGTGCTCGATCACAAGTTCGGCATCCAGTTCAATCATCTCTTCTGCATCACGAACATGCCAATCAGCCGGTTTCTGGAGTTTCTCTTGAGATCCGGCAACTATGAGCACTACATGGAGAGGTTGGCCCAGGCGTTCAATCCGCAAGCCGTCACGGGCCTGATGTGCCGCAATACAATCTCCATCGGATGGGACGGAAGACTGTACGATTGCGATTTCAATCAAATGCTCGATCTGGGAGTGGGGTTTTCCGCGCCGCGCCATGTCTCAGCGTTCGACATCTCGGCTCTCAACAGCCGCCGGATTGTCACCGCACGCCACTGTTTTGGCTGCACAGCCGGAGCGGGATCGAGTTGTGTTGGTGCTACGGCCGGGGCGGCCTAAGGGCATTTTTGCATCGACGATCCAAGGAGATCTGATGAATCAACCCCTGAAATTCGAGAAGCGAATCATGCCGGCTCTCCGACGAATTGGTGGCACCGCTATGCTGCTGGCCGCTCTGTGCGGTTGTCTGGCAGCCGTAACGCCACTGCCCATTCGGGCGTTGCTCGTGACTGGAGGGTGCTGCCACCCTTACGCCGAGCAAGCCGCCATCTTGTCGAAAGGCATCAGCGCTCGAGCTCATGTTTCCTGGACCATCATCAACCAAGGTGGAACCGCGAAGGATTCCAAAATCCCGTTGTATGAAAAACCCGATTGGGCCAAAGGCTTTGACATCGTCGTGCACAACGAATGCTTTGCCGACCTGACCGATGTGGAGTGGGTGAGGCGCATTACAGCCCCGCACTATGACGGTGTGCCGGCCGTGGTAATTCACTGCGCCATGCACAGCTACCGTGATGCCCAGACCGACGAGTGGCACAAGTTTCTGGGCGTGGCATCGCACCGGCACGAGCAGTCACGCAAGTTTGAAGTTCAAGTCAAGAAGCCGCAGCACCCGGTTATGAAGGAATTCCCGACGCGATGGCAGCCACCAGGAACCGATGAGCTCTATGTCATCGACCGACTGATGCCCACCGCAGAGGGGCTCGCGGACGCGTATGGAGTTGAGACACGGGCAAATCAGGTGTGCGTCTGGACAAATCAGTACGGCAAAGGCCGCGTTTTTGGCCTGACCACCGGTCACTTTAACCAGACACTTGAGAATGCCGACTATCTTTCGCTCATCACTCGGGGCTTGCTGTGGGCTGCTGGAAAGCTCCGCCCCGATGGCAAGCCAGCTTCAGGATACGGACTGAACCAGTAGTATTTCGGCGTAGTAAGCTCATGGAATATTCCTTCTGCCCAAAATGCGGCGGAGCGCTGGAGTCGCGCCTTCTGAAGACTTCAGAGCCCGCCAGGCACGTTTGCAAATTGTGTGATTTTGTCTTCTTCCTGGATCCAAAAGTCGCCGCCTGCACGATCATTCACCAGCCCGGCGGCATCGTGCTCATGCAGCGAGCCATTGAGCCGGGATACGGCAAATGGGTTTTTCCGGGCGGCTACGTTGACCGGGGCGAAACGGTTGCGGATGCAGCCGTACGAGAGGCTAAAGAGGAAGTCAACCTGGAGGTTCGACTGATTTCGCTTCTGGGTGTTTATTCCTACCGCCACAGTCCGGTGATCATTATCGTCTACCTGGCTGAAGCTGTTGGGGGACTTCTGATGGGGGCTGATGAAGCTCTCGAAGTTCGACTGTTCAGTCCGGAATCGATTCCGTGGGACGAGCTGGCTTTTCCCAGCACCCAGGAGGCGTTGCGTCAATACGTCGCAGGGCTGCGCTAAAACCGGGTCGCGTGTTCCGGGGCAACTAAACCCCCTTAAGTTCCCGCTCCGGATTCCAAACGTCGCCTTCATTGGTACTCGACACATTTCCTCTATGGAAAACGAACGAAGCAATCCAGCGATACGTGTCATCATGATGCCCAAAGACACCAACGCTCGCGGCACGATCTTCGGAGGAGTCATCCTCAGTTACATCGATCAAGCGGCCGCGATTGAAGCCCATCGCCAGTTCGACCGAAATTTTGTCACCAAGGCGATGAACGCGGTAGAGTTCGTGGCACCTGTACACATTGGAGATGTGGTGAGCTTTTATGCCCGTGTTATTCGGCTGGGGCTGACCTCAGTGGCGGTAAAGGTCGACGTGGAAGCCGAAGGATTCAGACACGGAGACAAACAGCTGGTTCGGGTGACGGCGGCGGAGGTGGTCTGTGTTTCAGTGGACAAGGACGGCCATCCTGTTCCCTTTCGCGACAAACAGCAGCCTTGTTAGCAAGCGTTCTTGGACTCGCTATTTCACCTGGGCCTTGATGTCAATCCAGACTTGCTCTGGAATATCCAGGAAACACTTTACGATCTCAGGATCAAACTGAGCGCCGCCACAGCGAGAGATTTCATTGCGGGCATCCTGGTAGGTGAGTGCTTTGCGATAGGGGCGATCCGAGGTCATCGCATCGAAGGTATCAACCAGAGCAAAAATCCTCGCAGGCAATAGAATCTGGTCGCCCTTGAATTTCCGCGGATAGCCAGTGCCGTCGAAGCGCTCGTGATGCTGGAGCACCATTTCGGCGGCTCCCGCCAGGAAATCGATCTTATGGATGATGGAATAGCCAATCTCAGGATGCTTGCGAATTTCCGTCCACTCCCCCTCAGTCAATTTGGCTGGCTTCAGCAGAATATTGTCTGAGATTCCAATCTTTCCAATATCATGCAACAGTGATCCCCGAGCAATGTCTACGACCTCCGTGCGGGGAATGCCCAGGGTACGCGCAATCAGCAGTGTATACTCGCTGACCCGTTTGGAGTGGCGGAGTGTCTCGTGTTCCCTCGCGTCCAGCGCGGAGATGAGGGCTTCAAGCGTGTGTGAATAGGCGATCTCGATCCGCTCCAACGCTTCCTTGATATCCGCAGTTTGCTGGTCAACACGCTCTTCCAGAAACTTCTGATACTCCCTGTTCTCAAGAATCAATTTTCGACGCTCGGCGGCCCGCCCAATCTTGCTGCGAAGCTCGAAGATGTTAAAGGGCTTTGTGACATAGTCATAGGCACCTATTGACATCGCTTCCACTGCAGAGCGGGCATCGCTCAAAGCGGTGATCATGATCACGGCAACAGCGGGATGGTTTGCCGTCACGTGTTTCAAGAGCTGCAGCCCGTCGACCGACGGCATGCGAACATCCGTAAGTACAATTTGGTAATCGGAAGATAGGAGACGGTCTATGGCCTCCTGGCCGTTGGAGGCTATGCCCCAAGAATAGCCTTCAGAACTAACAACTTCCGAAAGAATGTCACGAATGATCGGCTCGTCGTCTACTATCAGAACCCTCTCTGGTTTCGATCTGACTACCGGTGCCATTTCTGGCAGCTTCGCTGAAACTAAGTGGATATCTTGTGTTTCTGACATCGGAGGAATCTCCCCTTCCGCACCCTAAATCGACCGACACGAACTCGTGCATCTTCAGAAACTACCCATATTATTTTAACGTTTCGTCTTGAAAACTATGCTACGTTAATTTTTTCTCAGCAGAGTGTACCAATGATTGATTGCTGATTGAAATATCCACAACTACGTTTTCCATGTCAGGAGCCAAGCTCATCGGCGCACAAGAATTAGTATCAAAAAACAATTATGCTAAAGTTTTACGCACAAAAGTCGAAATACTGCATGAATTCGGAATTGAACTGTCCGGAAGATCTATGAGTCCAGAGTCCGGCCATGCCCATGTCCGTGTCTACATCCATCATAGGACTGCTGTCAGCGATGTCAGGTTCTTGACTCCATCGTCAAGGCTTTGACGAGGAACAAGTCGAACCGGCGGTCTGGAGTACATTAATGTATCTCCAGGCGGTTTTTTCCTGCCCTGCCAAAACGATCTCCATTCCTTTTTATCCCATAAATATCAACTACATACACAGATACATGACACAAAATGTCCGCTTTTGTCATCGGACATTTTTACCTGGACCATCTCTTGCATAAGGAAAGGCAACACCCTTTGGTGGAGTGAGGTTCCATAACAAATGTTGACCTGCAAGAGAGCTACACAGGAGTTCAGCTTAGGAAGTGTCGTGAATTCTAGAACTTAGATCGGCGAGCAGAGAACCTGCATCGCACATTTGGCAAGTCAGGGTTTGAGGAGACAAGACAATGTTACAGACGCAGAAGAAAAGCATCGTCACGAATCGTGCGGCCATCGCATTTCAGAAACGAGAAGACCAGATTTTGGAGCACGTTCCCCTCATCAAGTATCACGCCTACCGGATCGCAACCCAACTTCCGCCAAACATTGAGATCAACGACCTGATCAACGCCGGAATTCTTGGTCTGATGGACGCGATTGAGAAATTCGAGCCTTGGCGCGGAGTGAAGTTCAAGACTTATGCCGAGCTTCGGATCCGCGGGGCCATGATCGACAGCTTGAGAGAACTCGACTGGGCGCCCCGGTCATTGCGAAAGAAGAGCAAAGAACTTTCGAAAGCTTCTCAGAAACTTCAGCAGGAACTGGGCCGCGAAGTGAGCGACCAGGAAATCTGCGCTGAGATGGGCATTGAGCTGGACGAACTCTTCAAGTTGGAGGACCAGCTGACAGGGCTGAGTGTGGGAAGTTTTTACGACGCTTCACGCAAGTATGGCGAGGACGAGGGCGATGCAGAAAGCCTGATCAACTACTATCCAGACGACCTGGAGAAGGGACCCACCCACGTCTTTGAGAAGGAAGAGCTGAAGACAATTCTGGCCGAAGCGGTTGACGGACTGAGCCGCAAGGAACGGCTGGTGGTTTCTTTGTATTACTTCGAAGAGCTCACGATGAAGGAAATTGGAGCCGTGTTGCGAGTCAATGAGTCGCGGGTTTCGCAGCTCCATACGAAAGCGATGCTTCGCTTGAAGCTGAAGCTGAAGCTGAAGAGTTCTTCCTACCGGCCCCGCTGATGGAGACGTTGCCAAGTACCAACGCTTTAAGGACTCATCCCTCCGGCAGTCCTTCCCGCTGCCACACGAAGGCCGGGAAACGGAAGTGTACCGAAAAGCCAAAGCGCAAGTAGAGCTCCAGCGCGGCCAGGTTGGATTCGGTGACGGTTAACGAGACACGCTGATAGCCGTTCAGACCCAGATAGCGAACTGATCTTCCCAGCAATTCTGTCCCAAGTCCCTTTCCCTGATGCGCCGGGGCAACGGCAATCTGAGGAATGTGGCCGTCCTGGGGTGAAATCCGGGATGTGACCACGTACCCCATCAACTCATTCGTTCCTAGATCCCTGGCGCTATAGGAAGCTTCGGGCAGGAAGTTGCCGCACCCGGGTCGAAACACCAGGTTGCTCAGGAAATCCATGCACCCAGCCAGCGATTGGTAATGGTAGGTGACCTTGCGGTCGATGACCGAGGCGTAGGTGTCCAAAGTGAGCTTCGCCATTTCATCGAGATCGCTGAGACTCAATTGTTTCAGCCCGGCAGCGACCGGATGACGCGGCGAATGCCTGAGCTGACAGTCTCGCACCATAAAGCATCGATCAAACTGGCGGAAGCCCTTGCCTGCAAAAAATCGAGCGATAGGCCATTCTCTGAAATTGATAAACTGCGATTCAATTCGATCAATCTCCGGATCTTCCCTTAGGGCCGCCACAGACGCTTCCAGCAAACACACTTCAGCACCCTCTCCTGCAGCCAGCTTCGACGCGAAGCAACCTCCGAGAAGTCCTTTGCGTGCTACTTCGACATAAAAGGCATACGCCACCGGACGACCGGCTTGCAACGCCACGAAGCCGGGTAGCGATCCCACGTCAATCATCGCAGCAATCACGTGTTGCGGCTCACAGTAGTCCCAATAGAGCTGGCGTTCCCATTCCTCCCGCTCCTGGTCAAAGAGGTTCCGAAGTTCCTGCCTTTTGAACTGGCGAAGCGACCTGATTTCCATTGAAGGATTTGGCTAGAGATACTTGATTAGCAAGAACAGAAAGAGCAGTACGACGTAGTAGCAGCCTAGAATCCCGAATATGATGAGCCCGAACACGGTCTCAAAGTTCCACTTGAGCTTCGGTTTTTTCATGAGCAGGAACTATGGAACGAAAAGCGTGGAGCAACGTCAGCCTTCTCCGTGCGGAGTGCTTTTGGGCATGTCGTTCATTAGGCTCGCTGTAATCTGCCGGCATTCCAGGGCACCCGCGATGACGAGTTTGATTCGCTCCTTCTCTTTTTCGCCTGTGAGACTCAACTGCATTAACTCCGCATAAGCGAGAATTTGGGCGACCTTGTTGTTCAACTGATGCAGCGAATTTCTCGCCTTTTGAAAGTCGAAATCCATGAATGCCTCTCTTGGGGCGAAACGGCCACCATCAATCTCTGTGGCACATTTCGGAAGAATGTGCTGCGCTCCTAGCCCAGACTAGCTCGAAGTCAGCGATACGTTTTGTCGCAGTCGCATTCACGACTCTCTGGGAATCTCCAACGCTGCGAATCACTGATCGACGGCCATTCACACTTGATTCATCAGATCCAACCGCTTCAGCTTTTCAATCAAAGTGGTTCGTTTGAGGTTGAGGAGTTTCGCGGCCTGTTTCTTGTTGCCGCCAGATTTCTTCAGACTCTGCAAGATCAGCTCGCGTTCCAGAAATGACACTTCTGTATTGAAATTGACGCCCTCATCCGGAATATAGATCTCCGAGATGAACAAATTGTTGTTGGTTTTCTGAACTTCACGGGGCAAATCGGAGGGCATGATCGGCGAGCGCGAGCCAACCAGCGCGACAGCTCTTTCGATTGCGTTTTCCAACTGGCGGATATTGCCCGGCCAGCTGTAGTTCATCAGCATCTTCATGCCTTCCTGAGCAACCGTCTTTAGTTCGAGATTAGCGCTCTGGCAGTATTTCTTAATGAAGTGTTTTGCCAGCAATGGAATGTCCTCGCGCCGGTCCTTGAGTGACGGCAAGTGTATGGGAATGACGTTCAAGCGGTAGTATAGATCGCTGCGAAACTCGTTGCGATCCACCATGTCTTTCAGTTCGGCGCTGGTCGCCGCAATGATGCGCACGTCCACCTTCACGGTCTCGGTGCCACCCACACGCTCGAACTCTCTCTCCTGAAGCACACGCAGCAGCTTCACCTGCAGCGTCGGGCTCATGTTGCCGATTTCATCGAGGAAAATGGTCCCTTTGTGCGCCTGTTCAAACCGTCCGATGCGCGTCTGATGCGCTCCCGTAAATGCGCCTTTCACATGCCCGAATAGTTCGCTTTCCAGCAGCGTCTCGGGAATCGCGCCGCAGTTCATGCTGACGATCTTCTGCTCGCGCCGATGGCTGTTGAAATGAATCGCCTTGGCAATGAGCTCCTTGCCTGTGCCAGTCTCACCAGTAATCAGTACGGTGCTGTTGGTGCCAGAGATGGTCTCGACCATCTGAAAGACCTCTTGCATCGGCTTGCTGTTGCCGACGATGCTCTCAAAATGGTACTTCTCCTTCAGCTGGGTCTTGAGGTAAGCGTTCTCCTCCTTCAGACGACGCCGCTCTAGTGCCTGCTTGATGACCAGCGAAATCTCGACCAGCTGAAAGGGCTTGGAGATGTAGTCATAAGCACCCTTCTTCATGGACTGGACGGCACTCTCCACCGTTCCATAGCCCGTGATGATGATTCCGATCAGCTCCGGATAGAGTGCGAGCGCCCCTTGCAAAACGGTCGTTCCGTCAATGCCTGGCAGCTTCATGTCAGTGACCAGAATGTCAAACGGAACGGACTTAACCCGCTCCAGCGCCTCTTCACCGTTGGAGGCCGCTTGCACTTCGTAGCCTTCCTGGGTCAGGTACGCCACGATGGCGTTCCTCAAATCCACTTCATCGTCAACGATGAGTACTGTTTCTCGCTCCGCTTTTTCCATGGGTGCCTTCTCGATGAATAGAGTTCGTCCGGCAAGACTGCGCCGCCGCAACGAAAAACAAGTTGGAGATTGTGGTTAAGAGGTTGCTGGATGTTTCGGAAGTTCATGAAACGGAAGCGCCTGCTTCCCTGTGCGAAGAAGCCCGCTCCCGGGAAGCCAAACAATCATGCCCGCTTACCCTTCTGGCGTTTCACAACTTCGTCGACGGCGTTGATCAGTTCATCCATCTGGCACGGCTTGGAAAGCACGAGATCCACGCCGCACTCCTTGATCCTCACATCGTCAAGCTGGATGCCCCAACCGCTGAGCAAAACAATCGGCACCTGCGCATTCTTTGCCCGAATGGCTTTGGCGACATCCCAGCCGGACATATCGGGCAGTCCCAGATCGGAGAAAACTACGTCGTACGTGCCCGCTTCAAACATGGCGATGCCTTCGGGGCCCGTGGCGGCAACGTCCGCCTCGTGGCCGACTGTGACAAACATTTCCGCCAAAAAGTCGCGAATGACCTCTTCATCATCAATGACCAGAATTCGGGTCTTCTGCTTCTCCATGGGAGCGCTCCTCGCACGGTTGGCTCGTTCCGCCTGTGTTGCGGCCGGAAAATACAGCAAACAAGTGGTTCCCTGCCCCAGTTCGCTTTCGAGGGCTATAGTTCCATGATGGCGTGTGACAATGCCGTACACCACACTCATTCCCAATCCTGTTCCTTTCGGTCCCTTGGTCGAGAAGAAAGGGTCAAAGACCTTTTGTTTGACCTCATTGGACATGCCGACGCCGGTGTCCCTAATCCTGATCTCGGCATACTCGCTGTTCTCCGCCTCGTAGGTACCACTTGAAATCTGGATGGCGCCTCCATCCGGCATGGCATCGATGGCGTTGGCAATGATGTTCACAATGACATCAGTAAGTTCGGAGTCAATGCCGCTGATTGCAGGCGAGTCTCCGGGGGAGAACTGCAAGTCGATCTTCACACCTTTCAGCTCACATTGGTCTCTCCACACCGGCTTGCTGACGTTGATTGCATCTTTAATCACCTGGTTTAGATCCACGTGATGGAATTTCTGGTCAGTCCGGATCCGGGTGAAGTCCTGAATGCGCTTCACCGTCTGAGCTCCCTGAATGGTGATACGCTCGATAACCTTCAAGCTGATACGCAGACTGTGTGGGTCCGGAACGTTGCCGCGCTCGAGAGAACCGAGCATCACCTGCGTCTTGCCGAGAATGCCCGCGAGAATGTTGTTGAAGTCGTGGGCAACGCCGCTTGCCATTTCCCCCAAGGCCTTCAAGCGTTCCACCTGCACGATCTGGTTCTGCAACTGCCGCTGGTCTGTCACATCCTTGCCAACAAAAAGCCAGGCAAACAATCGTCCATCAGAGCTATACACGGGTGTGGTCGCGATCTCAAAACTGCCATCGAGCAATCGGTCTTCAAACTCCACTGCGATAATCTTGTCCTGCTCGTACATCTGGAGCTTCTGATGGTGGCACCACGGTGAGTGTGCATCCTTGAATACATCTTCCGCTTGCCGGTTCACCACGTCTCGCGGCTCCAGACCAAGCCGCCGCGCCAGGGCTCTATTCACCCGAATGACTCTCCCTTCCAAATCCTGCATGCAGATCAGCTCTGACATGGCATCAAACGTGGTTTCCCACTCGGTCTTCGCTTCGCGGATTGCGTGGAAAAGACGGGCATTCGCGACGGCCACGCTGATCTGGTTGCCAATGGAGTTGAGAATCTTGATCTCCTCCGGATGGAAGTCCTTGCGCAGATTGCGCCCGCCAAAGACGAAACCCAGCAACTTCTCCTTGAAAAGCAGCGGCAACAAGACGAACGAAGGAATACGCTGTTGGCGGCAAAGCTCGGCGAAACGTCTGAAGGAATCGGACGCGTCCGCAGCCTGAATCTCCAATTCCACTAGGACCCGCTTAAAACGCAGGAGCGACTCGCACGCGTCGGCCAGAAAAACCTCGTCGTTGAGCGCTTGGATAAACTGCTGCGGGAGGTTTACAGAGCCGCTCAACTGGTAGGTGGAGTTGCTGAACTTGAGCGTTGCAACGGCACCGCAATTCCAGTCGGCAAACTCACAAATTTTTTGCAGCGCCGCGGCAGATATCTCTTCAATATTCAGCGATTGCGCCATCGCCGACGTTACCGAAAGCAACGTGGTCAGTTCGCGATTGCGCTGCATGACCTGCCGCTCGAGCTGCAGCCTGCGAGTGATGTCTCTTCCGATCGCTTCAAATCCAAACACCGAGCCCGTTTGCATCAACGTGGTTAGTCCCAACTCGAAACTCTTGCTTTCGCCGTTTTTTGTCAAGAAATCCAGTTCTACCCGAGTGTTGTTGAATCCCGATGCGTCGGTTTGCAGGAGCTTCTCAGCTGTCGCCTGGCATTCAGGGGCAAGAATCTCCAGGATGTTGCGACCGACCAATTCCTCCGCCGAGTAGCCCAAAAGCTCGTTCACCCGCAGCGTCAGAAAGCTGAACACGCCGGTCTCGTCCAAGGTGAAGATCAAGTCATTGGCGTTTTCAGCCAGACGCCGGTATTTTTCCTCGGAATCCTTGAGCTTAGCTTGCAGTTCACTGGTCTGGATGGCTTTCTCAATGACAGCCGGAAGCTGTTTGAAATACCCATGAGTTTTGACGATATAGTCGCTGGCGCCACTCTTCATCGCCAACACTGCAACTTGCTCGTCGCCCTGGCCCGTCACCATGATCACCGGAAGCTGTGCACCAGTTTGTCGGATCTTGCGGATCAAATCATTGCCATCCATCTCAGGCAAACGGTAGTCCACAATCACCGCCGAAAATCGCTCTCTGGAAAGTCGATCGACGCAGGCCTGCCCGTCTTTCACAGCGACAATCTGCATTTCGCCGTTCTGCCGTTTGAACGCTCTTTCTGTTAAGAGGACCTGATCAGGATTGTCCTCGACCAAAAGAACTTTGATTGGATACCGAATCATCAGCACGATTCCTGGAAGCCAGCCGCCTCTCCTTCAATCCGTGGCGGGGCTGGAAGCTAGTCTCGCTGAACGACATTTGAGTGCCAAAATTTAGACATCATTTCTACCATACTCAACGGCTAAAATCTATGATGGATCGTGAAGTATTACGAAGCATGTCAAATCGTTGAAATTGAGTTGTTCCTGCCGGGACAACTTGTTGGCTTGGTTATTTATCGTCCGTAAGTCCCAAATTCTTATAAAATACTAGGGTTAGTGCAGAGCGGTAGATTGCCCGAGCCTAAAGGCGTGGAGGGGGCACCACACTCAACCGTCCCTAGGAGGGTCGATGACGATTCAAGAGAGAATCCAGGAAGACATCAAGGACAGTATGAAGCTCAAGAACGCACTCCGTCTCGACGTATTGCGCGGGATGAAATCAGCCATTAAGCACAAGGAGATTGAGAAGATTCGAACCCTTGAAGAGCTCGAGGTTTTCCAGGTATTGCACACCCTCGTAAAGCAGCGCAAGGATTCGATTGATCAATTCAAGAAGGGCGGAAGAGCGGACCTAGTGGCAAGGGAAGAAGACGAACTCAAGATTCTCGAGTCCTATCTGCCAGCTGCTGTCTCGGAACAGGAAATTCGACAGATCGTGGCAGAAGTGATTACAGAACTGCAGGTAAGCAATCCCAAGGACATTGGCCGGGTGATGAAAGCGGTGATGAGCAAATTTGCGGGGAAAATTGTCGACGGCAAGAAAATCAATGAGCAGGTACGGGCTCAACTTGGGAGCTAAGGTGCTATCGATCAATCCTTGCTGTCGATGGGGTATCCTTCGGGACTCAACGAATCACCGTACCTCTTCCCGAAAGAGCCTCTGTGATGGGTAGGGATCTTCGGGCGTCCGCAAACACAACTTCCTTCACTCCTTCGCGAATCGCCTCTACAGCGCCCAAAACTTTTTTCTTCATTCGACCCTTGGCGAATGCGGCAAACTCTTCAATCTGTTCAAAAGGAATTTCGGGAATCAGACTCCCTTCGTCCTGCACGTCTCTCAGGAGCCCGGGAACATTCGAGAGAATGATCAGCTTTTCGACCTTCAAGGCAGAAGCCAGCATAGCGGCAGCACGATCGCCATCCACATTAATGGCTTCACCTACATAGCTAATCGCTGGCGGCGTCAAGACCGGAGTGAAGCCTCCGTTCAGTAACAGGTGAATCAGCTCCAGATTCACCTTCTCCACCTTTCCGGTGAAATCATCTCGGAGAACTTTTTTCTTGCCTGCCTCAAGAATCGTTATGGCAGCCTTCCGCCTACCTTCCCAGATGCGTCCGTCCAGCCCTGACAGGCCAACAGCGTTCACCCCATTTCGCTGCAACTTCTCCACAATGCCCTTGTTCATCTTGCCGCAGTACACCATCTCGAATATCTCGAGCGTCTCCCGATCCGTGTACCGCGACTCATAACCGGAAACCGAAGTCACCATGCGCGGCGGTTTGCCGAGCTGTTCTGAAATGCGGTTGGTCTCCGCTGAACCACCATGCACCAGGATCACCTTCCGCCCGGTTTTGACGATGGATGCCAGATCCGAGCACACTGCATCGTAGTCAATTCCAAGACTCCCGCCTACCTTGACAACAATCACTCTGCCTTGCCCCCGTTTTGCCTCGACGCCTTCTACCGTGGTTCGCCAGTGCGCTACAACTTCTTCAACCAATCGATCATCAGCCCAGGTGCTTCCGGAATGTCTTGCAGAATCTTGACGCCACGCGCTTCTGAGTTCTCATAAATCTGGACACGCACCGGAAACCCGGTTCGCTTTTCGAATTCACGTGCCGAATTCGCCGCCTGCAAATCTCCCTGCGTCGCAATATAAAGAATCGAATGAGGTTGAAAGTCAGGTATCGCCTTGACCAGAAGTGCGGCGTTCCCGGCATCTCCGGAAATCGCTATCGCCGATCGCACCTCCTCGTACTTTCCTGAAGCCAGGAAAGCCAACTCAGCACCCAGTTCGCAGCCGATCATTGCGATGCGGTTCACATCGACATCGTTTCGCGATTTCAACCACTGGATGGCCGCCTCGATATCGAGCGGGAACTGCTTCGGGTCGGCACGCCAGCTCGCATCAGCGTTCAGTGTCGCTCCTGGTTTTTGCGTGCTTCCGCCATGTCCGCGCAAGTCCAGGCTCAGCGCGGCAAAGCCGGCCGGAAGCAATCGGTCCTTCACAAATCCACCCCATTGCCTCCGATCCTGCCCAAATCCGTGAACCAGCAGCACTGCTGGCCCCTTGGCATCGCCACTGCCGGGAGAATACCAGTCTCCAGCCAGTCTGACCTGATCCGACGTGGTTAGCTGCACAACCTGGCTGGAAAGAGCTGTTCTGGATGCAGTCGCATTCGATACCGTGGAAGAGCCCAACTCAAAATTGAACACATTGTCGAAACGGTCAAGAAAGGAACTGACACTTTTGGTCTCAGAAAGAAACTTGCCGTGCTCCGCCTGAACCTCGTAGTCCACTTTTGGATCCAAGCCATAGATCGCATATAACCCATTTTCGTCAGTAATCAGGGTCGTCGTGGTCTTCTTGCTGACGTTGCGAATGAAGACCTTCGCTCCGGTGATGGACTTCTTTCGCGCATCGACAACGTGGCCATGTATAGATTTCGTGGGTGGCTCCTTCTTTTTCTTTGCCGCTATGGCCTTGTCCGCTCCTGAGATCACAAAGCAGACAACCCATGCAAGCAGCACGAACTTCAGCGCTCGATTGAGTCTCATTCGACTCCTCCCTTGGGAATCGTGCTCGTCCTCGAATAAAAGCCGAGTACGACGACGAGAACGAGGGCGACGAATCATTTTCATAGGCCGTGGCGCCGCAAGACGGCATTTTTCAGAAACTGAGTTTAGAGTTCAAGCTTTAGCTTGCATCGGCAGCCTCAAGAACCAACGAACGCAGTTCACCGAACTGCTGCGTTACTTCTTGTCCGGCTCAGCTTCCAGGCTCAACACAATATCCTGCCGCTCATCTGCCTCAAACGAAACTGTTTTTTCCGCAGGCTGGAAGCCGGCTTTGGCGGCGGCCACTCGAAACGTGTGGCGCCCGGCTGGAAGACGAACCGTAAACTCGCCCCGCTGACTGGAACCCATCTCCCACTTTTTTTTCCTCATCTTTCCGACCGGTTCGGAAGCCAGTTCAACCACGACGCGGGCACCCGGCAGACTGAAACCGCGCCCGTCGAAACAGGTGCCATAAAGCAGGGCGTAAGGCTCCGCCGGTTTCTCCTTTTCTTTGTCCTTGCCTGGTAGCAGCTGGGCGGCCGACAGAAACACCAATCCAAACCAAAGATAGCTCCGGCGAGATCGTGCGCAACACTTCATGTCATGTCCCCAAGAGCTCGCTGCCGTCCTGAAGGTCTGAAAAGTCCGCTGTCCCCAGGGGGTACCAGGCTCCTTCCGGATTCCTCCGCGCCTGTTCGGCTAAACCGGGTGCAATCCTGGAAACTCCAGTGCCGTCGTTTCCTCCCAACTGTACATCACATTCATCGCCTGGACTCCGTTGCCCGCGGCTCCCTTCATCAAGTTATCGAGCGCTGACAAAACAACCAGGCGATTCTCCACCGCATCGAGTTCAAAGCCAACATCGCAATAGTTCGATCCCGCCAGGAGCTTTGGTTCCGGATAACGGTAGATCCCAGCCTTCTCTTTGACGATCCGAATGAACGGCTCCGAACCGTACTCTTTCCGATATATTTTCCAAATGTCTTTCTCTTCCAACCGATCCTTCAGAAGCACATGGGCTGTCGAAAGAATGCCCCGAACTGCATCTGTGGCAGTCGCCGAAAAATGAATCCGCGGTTTCACGCCATCAAACGTCAGCTCCTGTTGAATTTCAGCCGTATGCCGGTGGCGAGTCGGCTGAAAGGAACGCAAAGAGCCACTGCGTTCCGGATGGTGCGAAGCCAGGCTCGACTTGTTTCCCGCGGCCGACGAGCCCACTTTGCCCTCGATGAAGACATTCTGGGCGTCAGCGATGCCGTTCTTGAAAAGAGGGTAGAGCCCGAGAATGGCTGTGGTGGCCAAACAGCCGGCCCCGGTCACCAACCGGGCGCTGCGGATGGCTTCCCTGTGGATCTCGGGAATGCCATAAACTGCCTTCTGGAGGAATTCCGGATTTGAATGCTCGTGCTCATACCAGACTGGATAGTCTGAGGCATCCCGCAAACGAAAATCGGAGGACAGGTCAATGACCCGTTCACCCAACTGCAAAAACTCACCCATGCGCCCCATAGCCATGCCATGCGGAAGACACAAAAAAAGCAGATCGGCTTTTTTCAGGTCAGCGCTGGCCACAAACTTCAAATCCGTGCGCTTCCGCAGGTTCGGATGAACTGAGTGCACATACTTGCCCGCATTCGACTCCGAAGTCACCTGGCCCACCTTCACCTGAGGGTGGCCCAGCAACAACCGCAACGTCTCGCCCCCGGTATAACCGGAAGCCCCGACAATCGAAACTGAAATCATCAACCTCTCCCAGCACTCAGTACTCAGTACGCATCACTCAGCACTGTCTTTTTCCCGTCTGCAACACGTAATCAATCACTTTCGCAGGAATATTGACTCCGGTCGTGTCAATCGAGTTCCGAAACTCCATCGTGTAGTTCACTTCGTTGACGAGCAGACCCCGGTCCGATTCAAACAGATCAATCGCCACAATGCCACCACCCACTGCCTTGGCTGCGCCAAGCGAAAGCTGGTTCAATTCCTCGGTTACCGGACAATTCTCCGCTTTGCCTCCGCGCGCCGTGTTCGTAATCCAGTGTGACGAATAGCGGTAAATCGCGCAGATCGTCTCATCCCCCACCACGAAGCTTCGAATGTCACGGCCAGCTTTGGGGATGTACTCCTGAATGTAGAAGATGGAATGATGATAGGAACCCAGGACTTCCTTGTGTTCTAGAATCGCTTCAGCCGCCTCGCGGTCGTTAATCTTCGACAGCAAGCGTCCCCACGATCCCACCGCCGGCTTCAATACCACCGGATAGCCTAGTTCTTCGATAGCCTGCAGCGCCGACTCTGGAGTGAATGCCAATAGAGTCTTCGGTGAGGGCACGCCATCGCGGATGAGCGCGTTCGTTGTGAGAAACTTGTTCCCGCAAACATCAGCTACCTCGAATCGGTTCACGGTCGGGATGCCCCAATCATTGAGCACCTTGAGCGCATACAGGGCACGCGAATGATTGACGCAGCGCTCCAGCACGACGTCAAAGTCCATATGCTTGGCGTTCAGGCGGAAGACCAATTCGCGGTCATCGAGCACCTGGAAGTCCAGTCCACGGCTCCGCAGCTCTTCAATCAGTAGCTTCTCTTCCTTGCGGACAATCGAGCACAGCAAACCAATTTTCATAGTTGCGCCTGAAAACAAAAAACCACAGCCCCTTCGGTGCGATTGCATTTTCCGATAGAAGCTGTGGCTATAATTTCAAAGAAATTCTGATCCGAAGCCGCTGACGCCACTCGCCGGGTTACTCTCCCCAGTCCTCTTCTTCTGCGGGGGCCAGTTCGAGTTCGACCGGATCGGTTCCCACGACTTCCAGATCTGCCCCGCAGTCCGGACAGTTCACGATCTCTCCTTTTTCCACATCCTCCAGCTCAATGTCGGCTTCGCACTCAGGACAGTCAGCCACGTTCAATCCCTCCTTGGTGTTTCAGCAATCTCAATGATGCGGCGAAATATTCTTGAATGATAACGATCGCGAGGTTCGCTCTGGAACGAAAAAGCAGTCAATCCTGGTAAGCCGCTTCAGCGCCTCAAACAGGACGCAGAGTATAAGTAATGCGAAAAGACACTGTCAAGCGCATTTCTGGAAACGCAGTTGGCCCGAGAAAGCCCACTGCTCGCCGCTTTCCAGCAATGAGAGCCCGCTCAGAATGAACTCCTATCAATCCCGAAGATCCAATACTCGCTCCTCTCACGAGTATTCATTCGAGGACTACATCATCGCTTAACCTCCAGGTTACCTCGGCCACTCTAGCACGATCTCCACACCAGCCCAGGCCAGACGAGAAACTGCTAGCTCGATCTGTGGGAGACCGAATATTCACCTGATGGACCGGATCAGATTATTTCTGGATTCCTGCCTCGCCTTTGACGCAGAATACGGCCTCAACTCGAAAGCCCAGTTCAACCCGTCGTAAGAGCAAGCGGCAATCAGCTAATTTGTATTTGATCCCGAAAGGAGGGTCGCATGAGACAATTCGTTCCAGAGTGGCTGTTCGGTATTCAGTTGCTGTTGAGGTTGGTCATCATGCTGTTTTGCGTTCTAGCAGGACCCGCATTCTCGCTGGTCGCGCAATTCGCGCTCGTGGCGCTTGGCGTCGAGGTTCCGGCACCCACGGTTGTCGTTACCCAGTTGATCCCCGTCGTCGTTGTTGGGCCACTTTTGTTGGCGGGCTATGCCGACTATTGTGGCTACCGGTCTGGCGCATCATCGAATTGAATCCGACTGCATTTCAACAACTCCCGTTCTCGACCTGCAAGTTGACAGCCTCGGCGCGAGCCGATTGAACGATCAGCAGATCCACATGAAGAAGCAGATCTTCAAGTTGGCGGGCGTTTTTGCTGGGTTGGCAGGTCTTGCTCTAGTGCTGCCCAGATGGGCCGGCCGAACGCAAGAAGGCTTGGCCGCCGGTGCTACCGCAGCCGTGACTTTCTTGGCTTTCGGCGGCCTGGCGACTCTGGTCGCCTTCTATCTGTTCTTCATAGTAGCCCGGAACTTCCGGCAGCTTGCCCCCCTAGTTCAGTTTGTAGGTGTGCTTCCGCTGCTCATGACCCTAATTGTCTTGGTTGCAGTGTGGGCTTACCTCATCGCTTGATCCTCCAACCGGCGGGGGGTCTCATCGGCATCGTTCGCCAGTCGTCGCTGACCCCCACTCTGGCGCTGCGCTTCGGGAAAGGAGAATTGTAAATGCGGTTACTTATTTTGGCTCTGCGCAGGAATTCGGGAAGAGGCCCGATTCATGCGGCTTTCCTGAGTTGGCCCTGCTCCGCTGATAACACCGCCTGGCGCTGAGCCTTCAGCAGCAGGTAGCGGAGGTTGCGGTAGCCACGGCCGCGCCGGATGAGGCTTTTTAGATTCGCATTGACCGCTTCCACCACGCCGAACGGAACGGGCGTGCGACAGTAGTTGAGGATCCCGTC
>Ga0163150_10001611_pt1 | contig 37434 bp, 26 predicted proteins | sample OliLakLV19P2IB_FD_148628 | JGI IMG/M metagenome (GOLD analysis project Ga0163150, IMG submission 148628) | Freshwater microbial mat bacterial communities from Lake Vanda, McMurdo Dry Valleys, Antarctica - Oligotrophic Lake LV.19.P2.IB | ecosystem: Environmental > Aquatic > Freshwater > Lake >... | reverse complement strand
GGTTTTACTTTCTGGCCTTCTATTGTTTTCTTAAAATAACCCGTGCCGGCTTCTTGTCCTGCATCGGTTGATTTGATAGTGGTACTATTGCCTAATTTTATTTCAACAACTGGCTCACTGCTCAACCATTCTGTTCCCTGTAATAGTAAGGCATAGCAGGCTTCTGCCGTAGCCTTTGTAGTTTTCCAGTTATTGGTTTGTTTGTTTTTTAATAACCATGTTCTAAGGTCATCAACCGTTTTTGTATCCTTGCCCACTTCCTGGAAGGCTTCAATCAGTAATGCCTGTGTTTCTATTGGTGCCTGGTACCAGAACCATCCGCCTCCGGCGGACTGGTCTTTCCAGTACATTCCCAATTCTTCATTTGTAATAGAAGTTTCTTTCAGCGATTTCAGAATGGCTACAGGAGTTTTTGCATCATCAGTCCTGTTCAATGCTAAAGCAATCATGCCCTGCATATACTTGCTTTGACCTACCCAATATTGCTGCGCCTGTTTGTAATAATAATTGTAAGCCGTTTGCGAAGCTGCATTAATTTTATACTCAGGGAAGAAACTTCTCATATACAAATACTGAATCTGGGTGTAACCAATGTTCTGGCCTTTCAGGTTTACTTTGTATTTGATTAAATAATCATAATCTTCTTTCAATTTTTTGTCGAGATAAGGGATGGCCGTTGATAATATAGCTTTTAACTTATCATCCTGACCTTTGGCGTAAGCTTTCAGTTTTTTCAAGTGACCGATACCAGTTGCTATGTATTGCGTCATATAACGATCATCAGGGCCCCCGGTAAACCATACAAAACCACCATTACTGCTTTGCATTTGTTTTAGTTTGTCGTAAGCACTGTTTAGTTGCTCACTCATTTTTATCATATCAAACAACAAGGCAATATTTCTTTTTTGTTCTGCCTCATTCTTTGCTTGTAATACCCAGGGGGTTTCTTCCAGCAATACTGCTTTTAATTCCTGGTTCTTTTGCAGGTTGCTCATCAATGCAGCGGTATCTTTTATTTTCCATCGTTCAAAAACTTGTTTTATCCGGGGCGAAGAATTAGAAACAAAAGTGGCCAACGAATTTGCATAATACCTGTTCCAGGTTTGCTCTGCACATTCATACGGATACTCCATCAGGTAGGGCAGGGCCTGCACGGCATACCAGGCAGGGTTGGAAGTGTATTCTACTGTGAGTGAATAGTTCTGCAAAGTTTCACTCTTATTACTGTTCAGTAGTTTCTCAAACGTAAAATTCTTTGTACCAGTTCCTCTCATAGGCAATGGCATTGTTTCTGTTACCAGCATCCTGTTGGTGAGAACGGGCAACATGTTTTCTTCGCCATCACTATAGTTACCAGCTTTGGCAATTATTCTCCATTGCAATACTTTATTAAACTGGTAAGGAATTTCAATTGGGAATTTCACTGCTTCACTTTGCCCGGCTGCCACTGTGAAATACTGGTTAGCTACCATATTGCGGAACATACCATCAACAGGTTCGTTGGTAGCAGCATCAAACAATTGAAATTGTGCAGTGCCCGTCATTTCTTTGTCCGTCAGGTTTACGATCTTGGCACTGAACTCCATTTTGTCGCCTTCTCTCAGGAACCTTGGGGCATTCGGCTGCACCATCAATTCTTTTTGTGTAACAATTTCTTTAGTGCTGCTGCCAAAGGCTGCATCTTTTGTATGTGCCAATGCCATAAATTTCCACTTGGTCAAGGCTTCCGGCATAGTAAAAGAAAACTCGATAGCACCTGTACTGTCTGTTCTTAAATCCGGGAAGAAGAAAGCTGTTTCGTTGAAGTTCTTACGAATTTTAACATCTCCTGATTGTTGATTTTTTTGTTTTTCAGCAGATTGTTCTTTATCCGATTGGTCTGTTACACTGTCTTTTTTTGAACTTACTTTAGCTTCTTCTTCGCCTGAGGGAGGTGCATTGCCAGCTACCATATCGGCTTCTGCTGTAACAGGTTTCGACATTTTCATCACCCTGCCATCAAAACTATAAGAATCACTGGTAGTATTATCAAACAAATAATCGTATTGTTTAACAACATATTTTGATTCCAGGTCATTGATATATCGCTGAATAGACTCAATTTTTGTAAAACTTTGGGTACCAGCCCAGCTTCTGTTGTTATAATAAGAAGACCAGATATAAGGCTGGCTCCAGCCATGCGAATTGAACTGGTCTAACGATGCATCATACATACTGGCCAGCATTTCAGCCGCTACTTTTTCCGTTTTATAACCGCTTATTTTCAGTTTCCATTTTTCTTCGCTGCCCGGTAATGTTTTGTCACGGTAAGTGGCATATTCAATTGTCAGTGCTTTATTTGTCCATGGAATACTTATTGTTTGATTCAATTGGTAAAAACGGTTGTGCTTGATAAACATCCAGCCAACACCATAGCCGCCACGGTCTGCTTCGGTTACAGGGAAAGAGAAGGTTTGTTTTTGATTATTTAGTTTTATAAATGAATAGTTGTCAGTTGCCTGTTGCCGGTTGTCAGGATTGTTTTTATTAATTTGTTGAACAAGAAATAAATTATCTGCTGCCGTACCTAACTCCACTTTTGCAGTATCACCGGGTTCAACAGTTGTTTTATTAACGCCACTCCATAAATAATCAGGCCGGTTCAACTGGCTGTTATTTTCATCAAACAGTTCTATGTACTTAACATCTTTTACAGGTTCCCCATTTTTATCTTTTGCTTCCATTTCAATAATGTAGAAGCCAGGGCTGTATTTGCCTCCTGAGCTTGTCGAAGGGCCTACTGCCCATTTGCCACTTGTCAAAGCCGAATCAGTTTTCTCCAATACTATTTCTCCCTTTCCCCAACTCTTATAATCACTTTCATTATCATATTCATCGTAAGGGAAATTTTTAATGTATTCCTCTTTACTCATTACAAACTGGTCAGATCTTTCCCAATAGCGGTCACGGATAAGACGTTTTTCTTCTTTTAATTTTGTAATCGTCACTTTTACTTTGGCAGGTTCGTATTCGCCATTCATGTTTTGTGTACGGATGTATAATGATTTCAAACTATCCGCAGGTAATGTAGCCGGAACAGAACTTACCAGCATCAGCGATTTATAACTTACCGAAACCATTTTCTCACCACTTCTTGTTTCGCCGTTAATATCAGTAACATCAGCATATACTGTATAATCAAATACTGGTTCAAACTTTTTGTCAATTTTTAAATCAGGAATGGCGGTGAATTCAACGATAAATTTTCCGTCCTTATCTGTTTTAATTTCGCCATTCGTAATTTCCATTGGCGAAGTGGGGGGCTGCCACCAACGCCAGAACATCCACGGATATAAATATCTAGGCTGACGGACGATGCGGTATTTCACCGTTGCCCCGTCAATATTATTACCAGCATAAGCTTTGGCAATACCGGTTATTTTTATCTTGTCGTTTACTTTGTAAGTGCCTTTGATGGGTTCGTAGTCAACATAAAACTTTGGCCGTTTATATTCTTCCACCCTGAAACCAGCATTACCGCCATCAGCTTTGGTATAAATGGTGAACTGGCCATTCATTCCACTTTGAGGTAATTGAAACTTGCCGCTGAAAGAGCCAAACTCATTCGTTCTTACTTTAATCGTATCAACATCTTTATAGTTGGCATCACGAAGGATTACGGTAGTAGTGTAATCAGCTCTTACTCCACCTTTTTTTTCTTTAGTATTTCTGCTGAGTACAATGCCTTTAAAATATATTGTTTGACCGGGTCGATAGATGCTTCGGTCTGTAAAAAGATGAACAGAGGTTGTTATCTTAGGAAGTTCCTCCTCATTATCACGGTAGTAATAATAATCATACACCAGGTCGTTCATAAACAGCCTGTCGTTGCCATGTGTAATGTCAAGCAGGTAGGAATAATTACTGTAATTAGTGGTTTCCCGTTTGGTCTTGTCCATCTTAAAGAAACCGTTCGCATCAGTATTGTACACTTTCCCTTTCTCTTTTACATATTTGGATTGTTTGTAGTCATATTTCTGTTCCCAAACCTGTACAGCAGCTTTTACCAACGGCTGGCCATTATCCCTGTTTAGTATAAAAAAATCGTTACCGTTGTTTACATAGCTTATGCCGGACACATAAAAAACCCTTGCCCCGATAATTGTTTTCTTTCCGGCAAAATCTCTATCAGTTGACGCCGCCAAAATATATTCACCGGCAGGCAGGGCATCTATTTTTATTTCAACACTGTGTTGTTGCAGATCATTAGTGGCAGGTAATGTTTGCTGCCAGCTTTTTAACGGGCTTGCTGCAATAACGGCCGGCCAGTATTTTTCATCATACTGGTTTTCTAATTGTTTTTTCAGATCTTCATTGGCTTTAATAACTCTCAGGTATAGGGTGCTGATATTTTTGTACTTAACAAAAGTCCTGAAAGGCTGACCCGGTACATTTACTTTTTCTACACTGAACTGTAATGATTTGCTGTTAATGCTGTTTAGCAGGTTTCCCGCATTTATTTTTCCTTCGGATGAATCTTTTTGTTGTGCTATCCGTTCTACTATTTCTTTTGCCTTTATTCTTGCATACCGCTGCGTAGTATCTCCAAAAGGTTTGTACTCATTTGCTTTTTGTTCATACCAGGCAGCAACAAGATACCATGCCTGTGCCGCCGCCGGGGTGTTAGCATATTTATTGGCAACATGATTAATGGAATTAAAATAAAGATTGTCTTTATCGGGATGGGTGGATTTGCTTTTTACAAATTCAATACGTTGCAAATCTGCATCTATCAACGCATCAGGCTTTGCATCCTTCAGGTGAAAAGCAATCAGCTTTTGATAAATCAGTAATGCTTTATGTTGCAAAGACAGGGAATCTTTGGTGGCAAATTTCCGGGTTACAAAATCTGCAGCCGGGTCAAAGGCACTTGCCTCATTGATTTCAAAAGCATAAGCAGGCTTTTTAATATCTCTTTCAGTGTTGTCAAAATAAGAAATGGCCCGGTGCGCCAGCAAATCATAGAGGGTGGGGCGGAGGTGGCGTACATTACCTTTTACGATAATAGCATCATATGGTTCCAGTTTTGTCTGCTGTAGTAACTTTTCTTCTTTAACAGATTGAAGGTATAGCTCACCAATTTTTTTATGAAAGTCTTCTGCATCCCAGGTAGCTATATCTGTCTTGTTGAATTTCTCCGTTTTGGTCCGGTTATATAATTGCCAGCGGTGTTGTTGGAAATAACTATAATACATTTCTGCCAGCAGGCTTTTCAAGATAGAAATAACGGGTTCTTTGTTGATGGTAATTTCTTTCTCTACTTCTCCAATGGAAAATATTTCATTGTCTTCCCGATTTTCACTTTGAAGACCTGTCATGTACACCAGTGCTTTGATTACCTGTGCATCTTGTTTCTCTGTTTTTGCCAGGACATATATTTTCTTTACTTCTTCCAATGCTGACTTTGGAAGCCCCTTTTGGGCAAAGCCCTCCACTTTTTTCCATTCCTTATCATAATTCTTTATTGGGTTCTGACCGTTGGTTTTCATAACAAGCAGGGCGAATAAAATGAGTGTTACTGAAATCTTTTTGGCGAATGGTATGTTCATGCTGGTATAATTTTATACAAGGTAATTAATCTTATGCGATGATATGATGCCGGAAGAGAAGGAATTTCATAAATGTAAAAATCTTATTGCAGATATATCCGTGCAACAGGGTATTTAAAGTTTGAAAAATATTTCATGTCTTATCGCATCATATATACAATGCCTGAAACCCCTGATGGGCAGCTACTCCGGCATAAACCTGCATTTTATTTTTTTATCATCGAATTCCTTTAACATTTTGTTGAATCGTTTTTTGACACGGTGGCACGGCTTTGGAAATAAGTGGAACAGGAACAAATTTGAATAACCCTAAAATCAAAAAAACATGAAAAAAATTTCTACACTTTTATTAAGTTCACTGTTTTCTCTTTCATTGCTGGCTTATGATGGCAGCCGCCTGAGCATCTCCACCGTCAGTAATAGCACAGACCTGAAAATTGAAATAGATGGCCGCAGGTTTACTATGCAGGACAACAGTGTTACACTTAGCAATATTGCTGAAGGCTATCACCAGATAAAAATTTTCCGTGAAAAAAAGAAAAGCAGGGATTGGAACAGAGATGATGAAAGGTACAGAAACAATGACAGAGGCGCAAATGATGATAGAAGCAGAAATGGTGGCGGACTATTTGGACAACGCCAGGAGGTAATTTATGCAAGTTCCGTTTACATCAAGAGAGGTTTCCATACTGACATTACCGTAAACAGGTTTGGTAAAGTATTTGTAGACGAACAACGTATGGACCGTACCGATGGTTACTACAATGAAGATGATAACGGCAATGGTGGGGGCTGGAACAATGGCTATGGTAATGTAATGAACAGCCGGGATTTTGAAGTGGTTAAAAACCAAATCCGCAAGGAATGGTTTGAAAACAACAGGCTGATATCTGCTAAAACCATCATTGACAAAAACAACTTTACTACTCAACAGGTAAAAGAACTGGCAATGCTCTTCACTTTTGAAAACAATAAACTGGAAGTAGCAAAATATGCTTACCGCAAAACAGTGGACAAGCAGAATTACTACCAGTTAAATGATGCATTGACATTCAGCAGCAGTAAAGATGACCTGGCCGGTTTTATCCGTCAATCCCAATAATTACACCCCAATTCCGCCAACCGGCGGAGAGTATTATAGAGTTTTAAAATAAGAAGCCTCTCCATTTTTTTGGAGAGGCTTCTTATTTGTATATGCTGCGGCTGTTAAAGCCCACCTTTAGGGGATGGGGGTATCACTTCAGCCATCTTCTTTCCAATATCGGCGGGGCTGCTTACTACATGAATACCACATTCAGACATGATCTTCATTTTGGCTGCTGCTGTATCATCAGCTCCGCCAACAATAGCACCGGCATGTCCCATACGACGACCGGGAGGTGCGGTTTGACCAGCAATAAAACCAACCACCGGTTTTTTATTTCCGTTTGCTTTAATCCAATTAGCTGCTTCTGCTTCCATACCGCCACCAATTTCACCAATCATAACTATTGCATCAGTATTGTCATCATTCATAAATAATTCTACGGCTTCCTTAGTGGTAGTTCCGATAATGGGATCGCCACCGATACCCACGGCTGTTGAAATACCAAGACCAGCTTTCGCTACCTGATCTGCTGCTTCATACGTAAGTGTGCCGGATTTTGAAACAATACCAATGCGACCGGGAATAAAAACAAATCCGGGCATGATGCCGACTTTACATTCTCCGGCAGTGATAACACCCGGGCAGTTAGGGCCAACCAGTCTTGTGTTTTTTCCCTGTAAATAATTTTTTACTCTTACCATATCCTGAACAGGTATGCCTTCGGTAATGCAAACCACCAATTTGATACCTGCATCAGCGGCTTCCATAACGGCATCAGCAGCAAAGGCAGGTGGTACAAATATGATACTGACATCGGCATTGGTTGCTTTTACACAATCGGCCACCGTATTAAACACGGGTTTGTCAAGATGGGTGCTGCCCCCTTTACCGGGAGTAACGCCGCCCACCACATTAGTGCCATATTCAATCATTTGTGTAGCATGAAAAGTACCTTCAGTACCGGTAAACCCCTGCACTAATACTTTCGAATTTTTATTGACAAGAATGCTCATTTGCCTGTTGTTTAAGTCAGGCAAAAGTAAGGGAAATGAAACAATGTGCAGAAGCGTACACCTTACTTATTATATTTTAAGAAGAGGATATTATAGCCAGTGGCGATGGATGGTTTCACCGTAGTATTTCCAGTTGTAATGATGCCATGATTGGTAGTATCAGTTCTGTAGATACTGCTGATATTCACTTCTTCAGTATTTGTTATGTAGTAATCAGTAATGAGGACTGCATCTGCTCCTTTTTCCCTCGCTAATTTTTCCGCTTTTTTTTGAATTTTATCAGGACTGCTTAACCCAAATTTGCTCAGGTAGCCTTTCCCTATTAAATCAAAAGGTGATTTTATAGATTTTTCGGCAATAAAAATTTCTACATTCTTTGTTGGCGGAAGGGATTTGCCGATATAACGGATCTTGGTGCTGCACGAAATTAAAAAAATAGCAATAAATGGCAAGTAAATCTTGTACATAAGCTGTTGTTTTAATGATAGAATAATAACTTCTTCAGCATTTATTATTCCATCTTCCGGCTTACGAATGAAATCGTTTGTTAAAGGTTATTGATAACCCCAGGTACAACTGCCCCAGTAGCTTTGCCAATTCGCATTGGGATCATTTTCAAGATGTTTCATTTTTACTGTACTTACCATCCAGCAACCCGATTTTTTTATTTTGAAACTGACAAGGCCGTTTTCGTCAGTCAATAATTCTTCCATCTTCGTTGTATTATCAGACCGATACCATATTTTGATAAGTTGTTCGGCCAAGGGCTTTTTGTTGAACAAGACTTTCATCGTCATCTTTTGCTTGTCTTTGACAAGATAGGGGTGCTGCATGGGTATGATGTCAAGCGGAAGCGGAGTAACTTCTTTGAAAGAGCTATCATACTTTTCACCAATCTGCAGAATTGTTTTTACACTGCGCTGATAAAATTCATGGCTCATACTGTCTGTTTCCTTATGCTCTATCCGGTAATTCATTGCTTCCCGTAAACCGTCTTCTTCGAGGTAAGCATTGAATTTAGCTGGTTCCAGTTCGATAAATGAATTAAAACCGTTATAAACAATTACCGCAGTTCCATCCTGCGGCAAAGTATATTGTAATGAGTCACCTTTATTGTCAGACATAGCGGTTGACAGATCGATTTTTTTACCATTCAAGTACAAGGAAAGAAAATTTATTTTAGACCGGTTGCCTGCCCAGTTCTCACCTTCAAAATTTTCACCTACCCGGAACCTGATATTTGCTTTATCCCCTTTTTTATAAATGTATGTAGCAGGTTGCAACCAGAATTCATGAGAAGAAAGCAGTGTAAAAAGAAAAAGAAGAGTAAGTAATGGCAACAGCTTTTTCATGTGATGATTATTTGTCTTTATCCGGGGGAGGCAGAAGGGTAGGGGCATCCGTACCCAGTAACTCATCCATATTCCTATCGTTGGCAATTTTACCGGTTTCTTCGAGCATCCGCATGTCTTTGGCATCCCGTAAAAATTCGGAGGCGAAAATGAAGTCATTCAACCGTTGATTTTTACTAAAGATGATTTCTTTATTGGTGCCTTCCCATTCTTTGTTTCCCTGGTACATATAAAGAATATAATTTCCAATTTCCATCACACTGTTCATGTCGTGGGTATTGATGACAGTTGTAATATTATATTCAACAGTTATTTCCTGGATCAGTTTATCAATTACAAGCGATGTTTGAGGATCGAGACCGGAGTTAGGCTCATCACAAAAAAGATATTTGGGATTTAATACAATGGCCCTGGCCAGAGCTACTCTTTTTTTCATACCACCGCTCAACTCTGAAGGAAATTTTTTATTAGAGTCGACAAGGTTTACCCGGTTCAGTACTTCATTTACCCTGTCCAGTTTCTTTTTGTGAGTGTCTTTCGTAAACATATTCAGGGGAAACATTACATTCTGTTCCACCGTCTGGCTGTCGAACAAAGCGGAGCCCTGGAATAGCATACCTATTTCTTTTCGTATTTCTGTTTTGTCTGCACCTTTCATCACGGTAAAATTTTGACCACCATAAAGTACATCACCATCATCTGGTTCAAACAATCCTACCATACATTTCATCAGTACAGTTTTACCACTGCCGCTGGAACCGATAATAAGGTTGCATTGCCCGGCTTTCATTACAGAACTTACATCCTGTATCACCGTTTTGTCGCCAAAACTCTTTTTAATATTTTTTACTTCAATCATAATAAAGCTGTTGGCTTTTAGCCATAAGCTGTTAGATTTTATATTTAGGTAGGTAATAATAATGCCGACAATAAATAATCAGCAAATAATATTAAGATGCAACTTACCACCACCGCTTTGGTACTGGCCTTTCCTATTTCCAATGCCCCACCTTGTACATAATAACCGTAAAATGCCGGGATGCTGGCAATGATAAAAGAGTAAACGTAAGCTTTTATTAAAGCGAAAATGACATTAAACGGCACAAAAAATTCGAGCAGACCCTTATCATAAATACTTCCGGAAATAATACCGGAGGCAGTGGCTGCCAGCCTGCCACCCCAGATGCCCAATGCCATAGCGAGAACAACCAGTAATGGAATCATTAACAATGATGCTGCAATTTTTGGTAGTATCAAATATGTTTTGGTGTTGATGCCCATTATTTCGAGTGCATCAATTTGTTCACTTACCCTCATATTGCCCAGTTCACTGGCAATACGGCTACCTGCTACACCGGCCAAAACAATACAGACAAGTGTCGGCGCAAATTCCAGGATTACGGTATCCCGTACAATTTGGGCAATAGTAGACGGTGGAATCAAAGGGCTGACCAGCTGATAGGCTGTTTGAATAGTGGAAACAGCACCTATAAAAACAGAAATAATGGCCACAATGCCCAATGAACCAAAACCAATCTCTGTACACTGGTGAATGAATTCTTTCCAATACATCCTCCCATTTTCCGGCCGGGAAAACATGCCTTTTATCATAAAGAGGTAACGGCCAATGTCACTGAAAATAGTCATATTATAACGCTAAGATACAGGATGGAAAGAGAAAAGCCAGAAGCGATTCGCCATTGGCTTTTCTTCAGTAAATGACACTGATAATTTATAAATCCTTATTTACTTTTCTGAAGCGTTTCCACCACCGGGATTTTTTTACAATTTCATCGGTGGCAATCTTGCTTTTTATTTGGGCATCTACCACGGCAACTAATGCCATATTAATGATGCTTCTTACTGATGATCCGAGTTGAAGAATATGTACTGGCTTCTTTAAACCCAGTAATATCGGGCCAACTGCATCTGCGGTTTCTAATTCTTTTAATAAGTTGTATGCAATGTTTCCTGAGGCAAGGTTTGGAAAAATAAGAGTGTTCACATCTTTGTCTGCTAATTCACTAAAGGGATAATTTTCTTTCATCAATTCTTTATTGAAGGCCACACTTGCCTGCATTTCTCCATCTACCAGTAGCGTTGGCATTTTTTCTTTCACTATTTTTCTTGCTCTGGCTACTAATTGAGCTTCAGGAGAATTACTGCTGCCAAAGTTGGAATAGCTCAGCATTGCGATGCGGGGAATGATATTAAAGTTGCGTACTTCTTTCGCTACCATCAATGTAATCTCCGCCAGCTCTTCTGCGGTTGGATTGAAATTCACTGTTGTGTCGGCAAGGAACAAAGGCCCCTTTTTTGTAAGCATTAAATACATACCGGCGATTTTCTTTACTCCTTCCTCTGTGCCGATAGTTTGCAGTGCCGGTCTAATGGTATCAGGATAATTTTTTGCCAGACCTGAAATCATTGCATCAGCATCACCACATTCTACCATCATACAACCGTAATAGTTGCGATCCCGCATCACTTTCTTTGCTTCATAGGCATTGAAACCCCGGCGGCCCCTTTTTGCAAAAAATATTTCGAAATATTTATTCCTTCTTTCTTCCGTGGCTTCGCTGCGGGGGTCAAAAATGGGGAGGCCTTCAATATCAATACCGTTAGCGGCTGCCATTTTTTTAATCTTTATTTCATCGCCCAGCAAAATCGGATAACCGATGCCTTCATCAAAAACAATCTGTGCTGCTTTCAGGATTTTAATGTTGTCTGCTTCTGCAAAAACAATACGTTTCGGGTCACGACGGGCTTTGTTGCCAATTACCCTCATTACCTGGTTATCGAGGCCCAATCGTTTGTTCAGGTCGGTAACATACGTTTCCCAGTTTCCTATCGGTTGTTTTGCCACACCACTTTCCATAGCAGCTTTGGCAACAGCCGGGGCAACAGTGGCTAATAATCTTGGGTCAAGCGGTTTGGGAATGATATAGTTTTCGCCAAACACAATACTCTTTTCGTTGTAGGCCATGTTCACAATATCGGGCACAGGTGTTTTTGCCAGCTCTGCCAATGCTTTTACAGCAGCCATCTTCATGGCTTCATTAATTTGAGTAGCCCTTACATCTAATGCCCCACGAAATATATAAGGGAAGCCCAATACATTATTTACCTGGTTAGGATAATCGCTGCGTCCTGTCGCCATGATGATATCCTTCCTTGCACTGGTTGCATCTTCCCAACTTATTTCCGGGTCGGGATTAGCCATTGCAAATACGATAGGATTTTTTGCCATGCTTTTCACCATATCAGCAGTAACACAATTACCTGCACTCAAACCAATAAACACATCAGCATCTTTCATGGCTTGAGCCAGTGTCATTTCACCTTTTGCATTAGCAAATTTCAATTTGAAATCTTCCAACTCGGTTCTTCCTTTATGTAGCACTCCTTTTCTATCAAACAATAAAAAATTTTCATGTTTAGCACCTAATGACTCATACAACATGATGCAGGCCATCGCTGCTGCACCGGCACCATTCACTACAAATTTTACCTTCTCAATTTTCTTTTTCTGGATTTCCAGTGCATTCAGTAATGCTGCTGCGCTGATGATAGCAGTACCATGCTGGTCATCATGCATCACCGGAATGTTCAGTATTTTTTTTAGTTCTGTTTCAATGTAAAAACATTCCGGGGCTTTAATGTCTTCGAGGTTGATGCCACCGAAAGTTGGTTCTAATGCTTTTACGATCTGCACAAACTTTACAGGATCTGTTTCATTGATCTCAATGTCAAATACATCTATATCAGCAAATATTTTAAAGAGAACACCTTTGCCTTCCATTACCGGTTTACTGGCTTCGGGACCGATGTTGCCGAGGCCAAGTACAGCCGTACCATTACTGATAACGGCGACCAAATTTCCCTTGGCGGTGTATTTATATACATTCTCTACCTCAGCAGCAATTTCCAAACAGGGAGCTGCCACACCGGGAGAATAAGCAAGAGAGAGATCTCTTTGTGTTTTTGCTTCTTTGGTGGGGACTACTTCTATTTTACCAGGTCTTCCTTTGGAATGATATTCGAGGGCCTGTTGCTTTCGGAGGTCGTTTGACATATTGCTGGTTTATTGTTCAATCTTCTTCACTAATCTGAGGCGGGGTGCAATGTACAAAATAAAAATCCGAACTGATTTTAGGAAAAATTTGTTCTAAATGAGTGATTTATAAGCTGTCGAGATTAGCCTTAATTACAACTGTCACTACTTTTTTATCCTTACTTGCATGGCAAAATCATAAGTATCCAATGGAGTGCATATAATTTTATCAGGAGCAACGAAACTTAGATAGGCCTTCAATTTTTCTTTTGTAAAACGTTGCGACCAAAATTTTTCTTTGGTGGCTGTAAATGTGTCCTGCAAATCGGTAATTACCGTCATTCCCAATTTTTTGTAAAATGCTTCTTGTTTTTTTCTTGTGTTGTCATTATCAATGTAGCAGGAACCAATAAGGATTTCTCCCCAGGGATTTAAAATGTTATAAGCATTGTAGAAAATCATTTCAAACCTTTTATTTTGAGATAAATCAATTCTTTTGCCTGATTCTTTATATGTCTCAAATGAGAAATCTTCAGGATGAAAATTGCCGGCAGTAAACCATGTAGTGATAATCAAATCATATTTTTCAGTTAACGTATCGAGCTGATGTGCTTCCAAATTACTTAACCTTACTTTATTATGAATTTTTAAATCGTTGATGAGTTTAGTTGAAATAGCCAGGCAAGGTTCTGCATTATCAATGCCGTGATATAATGCTATACAATCCCAGATCTCCTGTATGCTGTACAAGTGTTTTACAATTCTTCCATCACCAATGCCAATGTCTAAAATAGAAATCGGCTTTTTATTATTGACGTATAGGCCTGCGATTACTTTTTTAAGTTCTGTAAATTCAGCCCACTGAGCTTGTAACTGTTCTTCAGGGATTGCATTTTCATCAAATGATTGTTGAACGGAGCCTTCTGTATCATAGATACTCATTGCTGAAATTTATTTGTCCACTTAATTTATGAAGTTCGGATTATTATTCAACATTACTGCCCAGCCACGCCATCATCCCCATTCCAATTTCAATCGCATTTTCATCAATATTAAAAACAGGGGTGTGTACACCGGCGGTAATGCCTTTTGCTTTATTCATAGTGCCGAGGCGATAGAAGCAGGCAGGAATTTGTTGAGCATAGTAACCAAAATCTTCAGCACCCATGCGAAGTTCTGTTTCGCTTATCTTTTCGGCACCCATATATTCAGCAGCTTTACTCATAGCAGCGGCTGTTACTTTTTCATTATTCATTACACAGGGATAGCCTACGTCAATGTGCAGGTCCACTTCACCACCCATAGAATGTACAAGGTTGGTGGTGAGTTTGCGAATCAGGTCATGTGCTTTAAAACGCCAGGTTTCATCCATAGCACGGAACGTTCCCATCATTTTTACTTCATTAGGAATAACATTGGTGGTATTGCCGCCATTAAAGGAAGAAATGGAAAGAACAGACGGATTGAAAGGATTATTATTTCTGCTTATTAATTGTTGCAGTGCAATAATTAAATGCGAACTGATAAGAATAGGATCAATAATAAGATGCGGAGATGCAGCATGACCGCCTTTACCTTTAACTGTTATATAAATTTCATCGGCACTGGCCATCACTTTGCCGCTGCGAAAACTTAATTCACCAACCTCTAAAATGGTATTTACATGTAAGGCAAGAATAGCTTGTGGCTTCGGATTTTCCAGCACTCCATCTTTTATCATCAGCGAAGCACCACCGGGGTTTTTTTCTTCACCCGGTTGAAAAATAAGTTTTACTGTGCCTTCCCATTCATCTTTTAGTTCAACAAGGATTTTTGCAGCACCCAGCAAACAGGTAGTGTGTACATCATGTCCGCAGGCATGCATCACCCCATCATTCTTTGATTTATAGGGAATATCGTTTTCTTCTTTGATAGGCAGTGCATCCATATCAGCTCTTAAGGCAATAATTCGCTTTTCAGGGTTCTTCCCTTTTATTAATCCAACTACACCCGTTGTCGCTTTTATTTCAAATGGAATTCCCAGTTCCTTAAGTTTTCCTTGTATAAATTTGGATGTTTCAAATTCCTGATAGCTTAGTTCAGGGTGGGCATGAAGATGGTGGCGAACTTCTATAAAGTTGGGTGCATATTTTTTGGCTAAGGCTTTGATCTTTTCTTGCATGGAGCAAAAATAGGATTTCAGGCCGAAGCGGCAGAGCAGCTCGTCACAAGCTAAAAATCCCTGTTGACGGAACAAGGATTTTAAATGATTTGTTGTAAAAGTTCTTAAGGCTGTGAATCGTCGTCGGAGCCGTTATTCTTTGAAGGTTTTACTTCAATGACATCTTTCATAATAAACACCCCTTTAGGAAAATAAGTATTCAATCTTCTTTGATAGGCTTCAGCATCTTTGAGGTCTTTAAAATTCCCTGCTTTTACCCTGAAATAAGGGGATTGATACCACATATAAGCTTTCAGGTCGGGGAAGAAAGTATAGACTTTCGTTTTAGCCGCCAGTGCTTCATCCCTGTTGTTGGTGCTGATAATCATCAGGCGAAAACCTTTGTCTGTCCTCTTGTTGCCACGGCTCGTTATTTCATTTATATAAGCCTGTTTCTTTACCAATAAATCAATACGGGGGTCTTTGTTTACGATAACTGTGCTGCTGTCAACCGGCGCAACCCAGGCAGTATCTTGTTGCGCAAAACAGGCGATAGAGAAAGCAAATGCGGCGATTGTAAAGAATAATTTCATGTGTTTATTATAGTTGTTATTAGCCACATGTTATTCGCCATGGTAGTCATTCCCGTTTGGGAGATTTATTGTGGCTCATCTCATGTGTGTCATAAAGCTCAAATATCTTACCAAAATTAATAACCTCCTCCCGCCCCGGCAATATTTTCAACCGGGTGCCAGGCGGTTTTTATTTCCTGGGTATCCATAATGAAGTACGGTGATTGCCCTTCGTTGGTGTACCAGTTTATCTTATCATAGAAAGTGATACGCTTCAGGTTCATGGCCGATTTTTCCCGTATCATTTTCTTTGTCTCAGAATTGTTTTCGCAGTAAATGGTTGCATTTACGTCCATATGGTCCACAAACCAACTGGCCAGTTCCGATGGCTTCCCTGTTAAAATATTAACAACTCCACCTGGTAAATCAGATGAGTTTAATACTTCGGCAAAAGTAACGGCACAAAGCGGTTTTGTTTCAGATGCCAGTACCACACAAGTATTACCGCCAGCAATTACCGGAGCAATAACTGAAACCAATCCTAACAGTGAATCACTTTGCGGAGCAATGATAGAAACAACTCCTGTCGGTTCGGGAACAGAAAAATTAAAATGCGAACTCGCAACAGGATTTACCGAACTGAACAGTTGCTGAAACTTATCACACCAGCCGGCATAATATATTAAACGGTCAATGGAAAGGTTTACTTCTTTCTCAGCTTTTGCTTTAGTAGCATCCTGTTGTATCAATTCATCAACAAACTGAGCCTTTCTTCCTTCCAGCATCTCCGCCATACGGTATAATATCTGGCTGCGGTTGAAGGCGGCACGGCCACTCCAGCCACTTACTGCACCTCTTGCACTAACCACAGCATCTCTAAAATCTTTTCTTGAACTCAGGCAAATATTCGCCAGTTTTTTTCCGGCAGCATTTACAGGAATATAATAACGACCAGATTCTGTTCTGGGGAACTGTCCGCCGATATAAATTTTATAGGTCTTTACTACTTCTAATCTTTTAGAAGAAGTTTTTTTCTCTAATCCATTTTCGCTGATGCTTAGCGAAGATTTTTTAATTGTTTTTTCCATACATAATTTTTTATCCACTGCCTGTCCCGCCTTAACGGGAAAAACACACTAAATAACACAAAATATTTTTGCCAAAGATTACACAGATTAACACGGATTGATTGCTTCGCAATCTTTTCTACAAATAACTTTTGAAATAAAGAACTCTGAAAATAACAAACAGGTTTTTCAAACCTAAGTCTCTCCGCCAATTGGCGGAGGTCAGGATTTTATATTCACATACGCCATCAACCCATGCAGCCCACCCTCTCTTCCAAATCCACTTTCTTTATATCCACCAAAGGGAGAAGTAGGATCAAACTTATTGAAGGTATTGGCCCACACCACCCCAGCTCTCATTCTCTTCGTCATGTTGAAAATCTTAGACCCTTTATCCGTCCACACACCGGCACTTAAGCCGTATGGCGAATTATTTGCTTTTTCAATCACTTCATCATCGGTGCGGAACGTAAGAATTGATAATACCGGTCCAAAAATTTCTTCCTGTGCTATGCGGTTGCTCTGCGCTACATTGCTAAAGATGGTTGGCCTGCACCAAAAACCTTTGGAAGGTAATGGGCAACTGCTCTCATACATTTCCGCCCCTTCTTTTTTACCAATAGCAATATATTTCTGAATAATTTGTAATTGTTCTCTCGAATTGATTGCACCAATGTCTGTATTCTTATCCATCGGGTCGCCAACAATCAATGATTGCATACGATCCCGTAATTTTCTTATTACTTCTTTGGCTACCGACTCCTGCACATATAATCTTGAACCGGCACAACAAACATGACCCTGATTAAAAAAAATAGCATTCACCACACCTTCCACCGCCTGGTCAATAGGTGCATCTTCAAAAATTATATTAGCGGCCTTGCCACCTAATTCTAAAGTTGCTTTTTTATTCGTACCCGCAATAGCCCGTTGAATTATTTTGCCAACATTGGTAGAACCGGTAAAGGCAATTTTATTTACATCAATATGATTAACAATAGCAGCACCTGTTTCGCCAGCACCGGTAATAATGTTCACAACGCCGGGTGGCAAATCCGCTTCCTGAATTATCTCTGCCAGTTTCAATGTTGTCAACGAGGTTGTTTCCGCAGGTTTTAATACCACCGTATTACCTGTTGCCAATGCCGGAGCTATTTTCCATGCAGCCATCAATAAAGGAAAATTCCACGGCGTAATTTGTCCCGCCACACCCAGCGGTTCTGTGGTACGATTCGGAAAAGCATATTCTAATTTATCGGCCCAGCCTGCATAATAAAACAAATGATTGGCTGCCGCCGGCACATCAAAGTCACGGCTTTCTTTTATCGGCTTGCCACCATCTAATGTTTCAATAATGGCCAGCTCTCTTGCTTTTTCCTGCATAATGCGGGCAATGCGAAAAATGTATTTAGCTCTTTCTTTCGCAGGCATTTTCTTCCACACTTTATCATATGCATTTCTGGCTGCCTTCACTGCTTTGTCAACATCCGCAGCATTAGCCTCTGCTACTTCACTCAACTTTTCTTCATTCGCCGGATTGATGGTATCAAAATATTTCTTGCTGCTTGGTTTTTGCCATTCACCATTAATAAACAAATCATATTGTTTATTAATCGTTGCTGCACTTTTACTTTCCGGTGCAGGGGCATAACTCCACGAAGTATCAAATTTTAATTTGATAGTGTTGCTTTTTGTTCCGGCTTTCTTTTTTATTACTGCCATAATTTTATTTTTCTTGTCCGCCGTAGCCTTGTCGAAGGCGGATTATTTTACCAGCGACATTAACACGGATGAACTTCGGTTGCAATCGCTGATTTGTTAATTTATATTCTTCCAGTGGAAGAGGATAAATTAATCACTCTTCATCGTTCTGTTCTTTGGGCATCAACCCACCCCGTGTCGTTTAAATTTTATAGTTTCCTAAATTCACCCCTCCATGGAGGGGATGTTCACAAAAGCATCGCATTCTCAACAACAATAATGAGTTCTTAAGCTTTCGGGTTCTCCATCCCCTCCTTGGAGGGGTAGGGGTGGATCCTAATCCACACTAAAATAATTTGCACTCTGATACAAACCCGTTTTTAATTTCATTAACTGCATCAGCACATCATTCGCCAGACTACTGGCACCAAAACGGAACCATTCATTATTCAGCCAATCTTCACCCAGCACTTCTTTTACCATTACCAGATAATGCAAGGCCAGTTTTGATTTTGAAATCCCACCGGCAGGTTTCATTCCGATCATCTTACCAGTTTTATAATAAAAATCTCTTATGGCTTCCAGCATTACTAATGTAACCGGCATCGTAGCCGCAGGTGCAATTTTACCGGTTGATGTTTTTATAAAATCAGCCCCGGCATGCATGGCAATATCACTGGCCCGTCTTACTTTATCAAACGTACCGAGTTCACCTGTTTCTAAAATTACTTTTAATCTTGCTTCACCACAGGCTTCTTTGATAGCAGCAATTTCATCAAACACAAAATTGTATTCTCCTGCATGAAATTTTCCCCGGCTAATGACCATGTCCACTTCATCAGCACCTTCATTTACAGCATATTTGGTATCTCTTATTTTAATATCTCTTGGGGCTTGTCCGCTGGGGAAAGCGGTTGCAACGGATGCCACTTTTATTCCTGAATCACCCAATGCCTTTTTAGCCACTTTCACCATAGAAGGGTAAACACAAATGGCGGCAACAGTTGGAATATCAGTCAACGCATCGTGGGGGTGCATGGCTTTGTAGCAAAGTTGTTTCACCTTTCCGTCGGTATCTTTTCCTTCCAGAGTAGTCAGGTCTATCATGTTCAGTACCAACTTTAACCCGTTCATCTTAGATTCATTCTTAATACTTCGCTTGGTAAAACGGGAAGCTCTTTCTTCCACACCCACCTGGTCTATGCGGGGTGAAAGACTAAAATCCGGAAGAATAATTGTTGATTTGGCAGCAGCCATAGCAAGAAAATTAAGTTTTCAAAGATAACCAAAGTTCCGGGGAAAGGATAAGCAGGATTTTACGTCAAAACATTGCCTTTTGTCATATTAAGTTAATGTTATAAACCGGATTACAGTAAATTCGGCACATCTAAAAACTGATTGTAATGAGAAAATTTAAACTACTCCTTTTAGGCAGTCTTGTGGGGCTATCTTCACTGCAGGCCCAGGTTACTTTCCCCGAAAATGGTATAGCCGATCCGAGGCACGGCCATTATGCTTTTACTAACGCCACGGTTGTAAAAGATGCAACGACCACATTAACTAATGCAACACTTGTTATTAAAGACGGACGAATTACCGCCGTTGGTTCAGGATTGAAAGCTCCGGCTGGTGCGGTGGAGATAGATTGTAAGGGCAAATACATCTATCCATCCTTTATTGATATTTATTCGGATTATGGCACTCCGCAACGGCAGACAGGTGCTGGTGGCGGCGGAGGTTTCAACTTTAACCAGGCTCCGCAATTGGAAACAGCCGTAAAAGGTCCTTTTGGTTGGAACCAGGCCATCAAATCGGATGTGGATGTTTACAAATTGTTTAGTGTAAATGATGCTACTGCAAAACCATTGCGGGAAGCAGGCTTCGGCTCTGTTCTTACTCATATAAAAGATGGAGTGGCAAGAGGCACCGGTGCTGTAGTAACACTGGCCAACGAAAAAGAGAACCTTGTTATAATAAAAGAAAAGGCATCGGCCCATTACTCTTTCAGCAAAGGAACATCTACTCAGAGCTATCCCAGTTCTATGATGGGTTATATCGCCCTGCTAAGACAAACATATATAGATGCAGCCTGGTATAAAAATAAACCTTACCAGGAAGGCTTTAACGCAACACTCCAATCATGGAATGACAATCAGAGTTTACCACAAATTTTTGAAGCTGGTGATAAATGGAACGATCTGCGGTCGGATAGAATTGGGGATGAATTTGGAGTGCAATACATCATCAAAGCAGGTCAAAACGAGTATCAGCGTATCAAAGAAATGAAAGCAACGAATGCAACATTTATTCTTCCGCTTAACTTTCCGCAGGCACAAGATGTGGAAGATCCTAATGATGCAAGATTTGTATCGCTGAACGATATGAAACATTGGGAGCTGGCACCTACTAATGCCGCTGCATTTGAAAAAGCAGGTATTCCTTTTTGCTTAACTATGGCTGATCTGAGAACAGTAACCCTATTCTGGACAAGTCTTCGCAAAGCAATGGAATATGGATTAAGCGAAAGTAAAGTGATGGAAGCGTTGACAAAAACTCCTGCTATTACTTTGGGAGTTTATGATAAAGTGGGAAGCCTTGATGCAGGTAAACTGGGAAATTTCTTAATCACAAATGGCCCACTTTTTAATGAGAAAACAATCATTTTACAAAACTGGGTACAGGGAATTAAATATTCAGTAAAGGAAGATGCGGCAAGTGCTGCCGGCACTTATGCTCTTAGTGTGAACACTCCTTCCGGAACGGAAAAATATACATTGGATGTAAAGAGTGCAAGCAGTGTTACCATGTTTGCAAAAGATACATTGAATTCCAAATTTACTTTTGATGGCAAGCAAGTAAAAATAAGTTTTGCGCCAATGGCCCGCCGGCAAAGACCGGGAATGAATCCTGGACAAATACCAGATACAACAAGGAGACCTGTAATGAATCCAGGACAGACAACGGATATTGCAACCAAGCCTGATACGAGTCCGGAAAGAATGCGAGATACCACAACCAGACCTGTTGGAAATATGCCGGTTGGGGGTTTTACAAGAGGGGGTGGTGCTGCTGACCAAACTTTACCCGTAACAGCTACAAGACTCAGCGGCATAAGTAATGGAAAAGAATGGAATGGTACCGGAACAGATTCATTGGGTAATTCATTGACATGGACAGCTACCCTGATAAAATTAGCCGAAGTAAAACCAGACAGTGTAAGAAAAAAAGAAATACCTGTTGTGGGAAAAGTAGTGTACCCGTTTGAACCGTTTGGATGGAGTGAAAATGAGAAATTAAAACAAGAAACGATACTGATTAAAAATGCAACGGTATGGACCAATGAAAAAGAAGGAATTCTGCAAAATGCAGATGTATTGATTAAGGATGGTAAAATTTCCGCCGTTGGCAAAAATCTGTCTGATGCATCAGCAAGGGTTATTGATGGCACAGGCAAGCATGTAACCGCCGGCATCATTGATGAACACTCACACATTGCAGCAGCATCTATTAATGAAGGAGCACAATCTGTAACAGCAGAAGTTCGTATTGCCGATAATTTAAATCCTGATGATATAAATATTTACCGTCAGTTGAGTGGCGGGGTAACTACTTCACATATCCTGCATGGCTCGGCTAATGTTATTGGCGGGCAAACGCAACTTATCAAACTGAGATGGGGTGCAAATGATGAGGACTTGAAGTTTAAGAACTGGCCAGGACAGATAAAATTTGCATTGGGTGAAAATGTTAAACGTTCCAATTTCAATATTCCCGGGGGTAATAACCGCTACCCGGATACAAGAATGGGAGTGGAGCAAGTGTTGGAAGATGCATTTACCCGTGCTAAAGATTATCAAAAGGAATGGAAGGTATATAACGATGCAAAGGATAAGAAAGGGTTGAATATACCGAGAAGAGATTTGGAGCTGGAAGCATTAGTGGAAATTTTAGAAAAGAAGAGATTCATTACCTGTCATTCTTATGTACAAAGCGAAATAAATATGGCGATGGAAGTTGCCAACAGAATGGGATACACGGTCAATACATTTACCCATATCCTTGAGGGCTATAAAGTGGCTGATAAAATGCTGAAACATGGCGCATTTGTTTCTACTTTCTCTGATTGGTGGGCTTATAAAATGGAAGTGGAAGATGCCATACCATATAATGCAGCCATAATGCAAAAAGTTGGGTTAACAGTAGCTATTAACAGTGATGATGCTGAAATGGCAAGACGACTGAACCAGGAAGCCGGCAAAATTGTAAAGTATGGCGGTGTTTCAGAGGAGGAGGCATTGAAAATGGTAACATTAAATCCAGCCAAGATGTTGCATGTTGATAAAATGGTGGGTAGCCTTAAAGCGGGTAAAGATGGTGATGTGGTTTTGTGGAGTGATAATCCGCTCAGCATTTATGCAAAATCATTATACACTATAGTTGATGGAACAGTTTATTTCGACAGAAAGAAAGATGAGCAAATGCAAAAAGAGGTGGATGCAGAACGTCTTCGCTTAGTAAGAAAAATGAATGGTGAAAAAAGAAGTGGCGCACCAACCATTCCTGCACAACCCAGCTACCAGATAATGTTTAGCTGTAGTGATCATGGACATAGTCATGGTTTACTGGTAATTGATTCAGATAATTAAAAACGATTAAAATTTTTGACATGAAATGAGCCAGAAGTAAAACTTACCAAACGGTAATGGATATTTACGGCGAATTCCATGTGACTAATTAAAACAAAAATAAACACATGAAAAAGATATATTTATCAATATTATTACTGGGAAGTATGATTTGTGCAAAGTCGCAGTCGAATGTACTTCCTGCTGCTACTCAAAAAACAGCGATTGCTATTACAAATGCAACAGTACATACCGGCGAGGGAACAGTTATAGAAAATGCCACCATTGTAATTGAGAACGGGAAAATAACCGCAGTAGGTAAAGATGTAAAAGTGCCTGCTGGTGCAGAGGTAACAGATGCCAGCGGTAAACATGTGTATCCCGGCCTGGTGCTACCAACGAGCAATCTTGGCCTTATAGAATTATCTTCTATAAAAGCATCAAACGATGTAAAGGAAATTGGTGATATGAATCCTAATATCCGTTCTATTGTTGCCTACAATACAGATTCAAAAGTTATCAATACACTTCGTTCCAATGGAATTCTTGCCGCTAACATAATACCACAGGGAGATTTTTTGGCAGGGTCATCCTCCATCGTACAGTTAGATGCCTGGAATTGGGAAGATGCAGCTATTCAAATGGATGGGGGAATGCATTTATACATGCCTACATTAATGCCAAGGCCAACATTTGGTCGTGGCGGTGGTGGCGGATTTGGAGGGCCTAATGCCGGTATGCAAACAGATCCTATAAAAGAAGGGTTAGAGAAAATAGAAAAACTAAAATCTTTTTTAAAAGAAGCAAAAGCCTACCAGGCAGCAGGCGGCAACGAAACAAACCTGAAGTTTGAAGCAGTGAAAAATCTTTTTACCAAAAAACAAAAATTTTATGTGCATGCCAACACAGTAAGACAAATGCTGGTGGCACTGGATTTTGTAAAAGAGTTTGAATTTGATATGGTGATTGTTGGGGCAAGCGAAGGCTGGCAGATTGCCGATTTATTAAAACAAAATAATGTCTCCGTCATCTTAGATCAGTTGCACCGGCTTCCTACCAGCGAAGATGATGATGTGGATCAGCCTTATAAAACAGCGGCTGCTTTGCAAAAAGCAGGGGTGTTATTTGCTTTGTCTGATGATGATTCACAAAACCGTGGCCGTAACCTGGCATTTAATGCTGGCACCGCCGCCGCTTATGGACTTACAAAAGAACAGGCATTGGCTGCTATCACTTCAAGTGCTGCAAAAATTATGGGTGCAGATAAGATAGGCAGTATTGTAGTAGGAAAAGATGCTAATATTATCATTAGCTCTGGCGATATTTTGGATATGAGGACTAATAATGTTACCGATGCTTTTATACAGGGTCGGAAAATAAACCTTGATGACAAACAAAAGCAATTGAACGAACGCTACGAAGAGAAGTATAACATTAAGCAGAAGAAAGGGTTTTAATGTAAAAAAAGGAAAACTTTTATAGCCGGTCATTTATGATGCCCGGTTTTTTTAAAGCTTATCAGTCTGGTGGGCATGATCATCCAATTCAATATGTTCGCCACAACTCGGGCAGCGGTGTGTTTTTTTAACCCTGTCTAATCTGAATTCTTCGAGGAAGCCGGCAGAAAGAATACCTGCGGGTAATGCAAAGAAGGCAACACCGGTCAGCATTATTACTCCAGCCATTGCTTTTCCAAGTGCCGTCAACGGATACATATCCCCATAGCCGGTTGTGGTGAGTGTTACCACAGCCCACCAAAGTGTAGCCGGTATGCTGGAAAACTGACTGGTTTTTTGATCAGGATAAAGATGTTCGGCAAAGTAAATTATACAAGATGAAAAGATGATAAGAAAAATGACTAAAACAAAACTTACAGCAAGTTCACTTGCCCTTTTTCTAAAAACATTTGCAATCATATGTGCCGACTTTGTATAGGCGGTAAGGCGGAATAACCGGAACACCCGGGCCAATCGCAGCATTCTGATTTCCCGGAAATCAATACCCAATCCAAAAAAGATATGCAGAAAAAATGGCAGGATGGCAACAAGATCAATTAATGCCCCCCAGGATACCATGTATTTTAATCTGCCCCAAACGCTGTGTTTATATTTTTCTTCATGATTACTGCTCCATACCCTTAGTATATATTCAATGGTGAATATGATAACAGAAACCAGGTCGAAGTAATAGAAGAAATTCTTGTACCTGATGTGTATGGAATCAACAGTTTCTATTATTACCGCAATCACATTCAGGATGATAAGTATAATAATGAAAACATTGATGACCTTATCCCAGTTTTTATCACCTACTATCTCAGGATGAAGCAACCCGTGAACCTTTTTTTTGGAAGCATGGTACATAAGGAAAGTTTTGGTAACCTGCTTTTTGGCTGGCAGCCTTAAAGTTAGAAAATAAAAATCCCCCTCGCCGTTTAAACGAGGGGGATTTACAAAAAAATTAAATAATTTATTATTTCATTGTTTCCATCATTTGCTGGGAAAGAGCCAGTGCCCAATCAGCCCATTTTTTTGCTTCGTCTGGTGTTGAAGCCAGTTTCATACCTATGCTTTGTGCTCTTGTTGACCAGTCTGTCATACTTTTGCTGAGCTCAGCCAATTTAGCAGGGTCTTTCATTCCGGCTCTGTATTCCGCCATAAAAGCACCGTAATCATTCGCAAATTTTTGTACTTCAGGATCTGAGAATGTAGGGACACCAGTCGCTGCTGTTATGGTAGTGGTTGTTGTCTCTTCTGGCTTTTTCTCATCTTTCTTTTTGTCTTTGCATGATGTCATTACACCAACAAGGGCCAACACGGCAAAAATTTTTTTCATGTTTTTTTGGTTTTAGGTTTTAAATAATGGAGTGCAAACCTATAATTTATTTTCAGATTGTACTCCGTTTTTTATCAAATGGTTACCCACAGTTAGCAAACGGCACTAAAAAAAGCGGCATTTACTACGTAATTACCGCTTTGAAATATCATAAACTGTTCAGGTTAAGCGTCTTTGCCGTGGCATTGCTTCCCTTGTTTCACCCGGGATGACAATTAACTATCCTTTCCATGACACTGTTTGTACTTCTTACCACTGCCACAAGGGCAAGGGTCGTTTCTGCCAACTTTTGGCCCCACCTTTATTGGTTCTTGTTTTATAGCAACATCTTCTCCACCCGGATCAAACTTATCCCGTTCATTAGCGGCATAATGCTGGCCTGCTGCGTCCACTTCATCTTTATTGGCCCGCATCTTACTCATATCAGTTTTTTGCTGACGGCCTTCTTTTAATGGTGCAGTTTCCTGCTGAATAGGTATGGAGATATGAAGGTTGAAAAAAAAAAGAGGTTAAAAATATACAGTTTTTATACCCAGATAATTGGACAAGAAAATCATTTTTTATACTGAAGAATGTTCAGTGATTTTAACCTGTTGAAATCTGAATCTGCCGTTAATAAAGAAAGGTTTTCGTATTCAGCAGAGGCGGCAATAATACTGACAGGAAGTTTAAGCCCGGTATTTTTTCTTATCTGGATGGCTTTTTGTTTTATACCCTGATTCATTTCAATAATGATACATTCTGTCAGAAAATTCAGTATTTGCTTTTCTTATGATGCTTTCATTTGCTGATTGCCCAGCAATTCCATTTCTGTGATAAAGCTGAGGTAAGGTGTTTTGTTTCCGATTATTCTGGCAAGAACTTTATCGCCGCCCAGAAAATAAAGCACAACATTGGTATCAAGCAGATAATTAGTCCCACTCATTTCGCCATTTTTTTTGCAATTGCAACGGGTCTTGTTTCAGTTTTATAACACCACAATAGCGTTGGGCATCGAACAATTTTTTTGACGGGTGCCTCCTGTTTGTCTTTTGCAACTCCAGTTTTTTCAGGGCTGCTGCTATCTCTGCTTTTGTAGAACGGCTTGTTATTGTAATTACCATAGCTCACTGTTTGGTACAAAACTATTTCATTAAACTGCCTTTTCCAAACAGTTTGAAATGACAGGTAATTGCAAAATATCGGGTTGTGAATTATTCAGGGGCATTGCTTCCCTCGTTTTATCAGGCATGACAATTAACTATCCTTTCCATGACACTGTTTATACTTCTTACCACTGCCACAAGGACAAGGGTCGTTTCTGCCAACTTTTGGTACTACCTTAATGGCCTATTGTTAATGTGTAAGGATAGTCTAAAATTAATGGCTCTCAAATTGTTCTTTTGTAATTCCGGATTGCCTGATGATTGACTGCAAGGTGCCAATTCTTATTTCTGAATGATTTGGCACGGGTACTGTGATGGTGTTATTGTTAACCCTTTTTTGCATAATTATATGGCTTCCTTTCTGGCGCACCTGTTCAAATCCATTTTCAGAAAGGATTTGACATACTTCTTTTCCTGAAAGGATTTTAAGCTTGCCCAACTGCTATTTGCATATTTGTGATGAAAATATCGGCTTTCAGCCTGTACTCAATTTCATCGTTTGAAGCATGCTCAAAAAATAATTCAATGGCTTCATGCAGGTTCACTTTGGCTTCTTCTACAGTATCTCCCTGGCTCGCAATGTCTAATTCGGGGCATAAAGCGACATACCCGTCATCTTGCTTTTCTATAATTGCAGTAAAGTTTTTAATGCTTTTCATTACAGATTTTTAATGCACTGATTATTAAAATACATACAAGATAAAGGTAATTAATTTTTACTTTTTTTAATCGTTTGACTATACATCCTTTCCGTGACACTGTTTATACTTTTTACCACTGCCACAAGGGCAAGGGTCATTTCGTCCAACCTTTGGCCCCACCTTTATTGGTTCTTGTTTTATCGCTACATCTTCTCCACCCGGATCAAACTTATCCCGTTCATTAGCGGCATAATCCTGGCCTGCTGCGTCCACTTCATCTTTATTGGCCCGCATCTTACTCATATCAGTTTTTTGCTGACGGCCTTCTTTTAATGGTGCAGTTTCCTGCTGAATAGGTATGGTGGCATGTGAAAGGAAGGAAACAATATCCTTGTTCACATCATTGTTCATATTGCTGAACTGGTTGTAGGCTTCCATCTTGTAAATAACCAATGGATCTTTTTGTTCCAGGTAAGCTGTCTGCACACTTTGTTTTAAATCATCCATTGCCCGCAGATGCTCTTTCCATGCATCATCAATTACGGCAAGAGTGATTGTTTTTTCCAACGCATTGGTCAGTTCTGCTCCGCTTGTGCTGAGTGTTTTATCAAGGTTGGTCAGCACATTCAGTGCCTTGCGGCCATCACTGAAAGGCACCACTACGTTTTCAATATGCACACCCTGCGATTGCCGGATATTTTTGAAAACAGGTATTGCTTGTTTCTGCAATTCTACTTTGTGTGTATTATATCTTTCAGAAGCTTCTATATAAAGGCGGTCAATCAATCCATTTATTTCACCTCTTTTAAAATCATCTTCCTCCATTTTTGTGTCGAGGCCAAAGTTGACAATACAGGCCATTTTAAATCCTTCAAAATCTTCCTGCTCCCGGAACGAATCTATCAGGCTGCCGGCCACAGCAGAAAAAGACGTATCAATATCCAATGCAAGGCGTTCGCCAAACAAAGCATGGTTTCTTTTTTCATACACCGCATTCCGCTGTTTATTCATCACATCATCATACTCCAATAATCTTTTACGGATACCAAAATTATTTTCTTCCACTTTCTTTTGTGCCCGTTGAATACTATTACTGATCATGCTATGCTGTATCACATCACCTTCTTTATATCCCAGCCTGTCCATCAGCGATGCAATTTTTTCGCTACCAAACATTCTCATCAGGTCATCTTCCAGCGAAACATAGAATTGTGAAGAACCGGGATCACCCTGTCTTCCTGCACGGCCACGCAACTGTCTGTCCACCCGGCGGCTTTCATGTCTTTCTGTACCAATAATGGCAAGACCACCTGCATCTTTTACTCCCGGCCCAAGTTTTATATCCGTACCACGACCTGCCATGTTGGTGGCAATAGTAACAGCACCCGGTAAACCGGCTTCGGCAACTACCTGTGCTTCTTTAGCATGTTGTTTTGCGTTCAATACATTATGTGGAATTTTTTTCTGTTGTAACATTCTGCCGAGTAATTCACTTACTTCAACTGACGTAGTACCAACAAGACATGGCCGCCCTGCATTACGCAGTATCTCTATTTCATCAATAACGGCTTTGTATTTTTCTCTTTTGGTCTTGTACACCAAATCCTGCTTATCCATACGAATCATAGCAATATTGGTAGGCACATTTACCACATCTAATTTATAAATGCTCCACAACTCTGCGGCTTCAGTTTCCGCAGTACCCGTCATACCACAAAGTTTGTGATACATACGGAAATAATTCTGTAGTGTAATGGTGGCGTAGGTTTGTGTAGCCGCTTCAATCTTTACATTTTCTTTTGCTTCCAATGCCTGGTGCAAACCATCGGAGTAACGACGGCCTTCCATAATACGGCCTGTTTGTTCATCCACAATTTTAATAGCCCCATCTATTATTACATACTCCACATCTTTATCAAACATGGTGTAGGCTTTCAATAATTGTTGTACGGTATGGATGCGGTCAGCCTTCTGTGCATATTCGTTCAGTATCGCTTCTTTCTGGTGCAGTTTATCATCGGCAACGGCAGTACTTTTTTCCACTTCGGCCAGTTTTATACCAATATCCGGCAGCACAAAAAATTCAGTGTCTTCACCAGAACGGGTAATCATGTTTAGACCTTTTTCAGTCAGGTCAACAGAGTTGTTCTTTTCATCAATCTGGAAAAGCAATTCTTCATCTACAATGTGCATGTGCCGCTGCTGATCCTGCAGATAATAATTTTCTGCCTTTTGCATTTTTACTTTTATGCCCGATTCACTCAGGTATTTAATTACCGGGCCATACTTTGGCAATCCACGGTGTGCCCTGAATAAATGCAGGCCACCACCTTTTGCATCATCATCGCCTTCGGCAAAACGTTTTTTTGCTTCGTTTAAACAGTTTCGGACGATACGTTCCTGCTCCTGAACAAGGTTCTGTATCCTTGGTTTCAGTATATGGTATTGCTGATCATCACCTTTTGGCACCGGGCCGGAAATGATCAATGGTGTTCTTGCATCGTCAATCAATACGGAGTCCACTTCATCCACCATTGCAAAGTGATGTTTGCGTTGCACCATTTCATCGGGTGTATGCACCATATTATCACGGAGGTAATCGAAACCAAATTCATTATTGGTACCATACGTAATATCGGCGAGATAAGCTTTTCTTCTTTCTTCGGTGTTGGGTTGATGTTTATCAATACAATCAACCGTAATGCCGAGCCATTCAAAAATAGTTCCGTTCCATTCCTGGTCACGACGGGCCAGGTAATCATTCACGGTTACAATATGCACACCTTCGCCGGGTAATGCATTCAGATAAGCAGGTAAAGTGGACACCAGTGTTTTACCTTCACCCGTTGCCATTTCAGCAATTCTCCCGGAATGCAATACAGCACCACCAATCAACTGCACATCATAGTGTACCATGTTCCAGGTTACTTCACCGCCACCGGCTATCCAGGTGTTTTTAAATATTGATTGCTCACCATCAATGGCGATATAATTTTTCTTTACACTTAAATCCCTGTCAAGCTGTGTAGCAGTTGAAATGATTGCTGTACTTTCTTTAAAACGCCGGGCTGTTTCCTTTACCACCGCAAAAGCTTCAGGAAGAATTTCCTGTAATACCTCTTCAATTTTTTTATCCCTTTCTTTTTTCAATTTATCCACTTCCTGGTAAATGCCATCCTTACCCATCAGGTCATTAAAAGGAAGTTCTTCAGCGGCTGCATTTTTCGCAGTCATCTCTGCATCAATTTCTGAAAGATGTTCTTTGATGCGCTGACGGAACTCCGGTGTTTTGCCACGCAGTTCATCATTACTCAAAGATTGGTAAGCGGTAAAAAACTGGTTGATTTTGCCTACATACGGCTCAATCTTTTTTACGTCTTTCTCCGATTTGCTGCCGCCAAAAATTTTTGAAATAAAACCAAGCATAAAATGAGTGTTAGTGGGTATTCTCCTGTTAATTTATTTAATGGATTTTTATCTTGTCAAAAAAGGTGCTACATGTAATTTCAGGCCAATTTGACAGAGTTTTCCCCCTCTTCGGGGGTGGCAAAGATAATGTAATTGAGGTTGCAGCTATAGTATCTGAATACTAACCTTTTGAAAGGATAATTATGAAAAAATACTCTTTGTTGTTTTTTGTGATCTGTATTGCTTTTGGGCAGGGTGCCAAAGGGCAAGACTATATTATAACCTGGGAGAATGATACGATTGCCTGTAAATTACCGGGTAGCTCTAATGAAGTTGGCCTAAAACCTCGAAACAAGTAAGAGGATGGTTATCAAAGAATAGCAGCCGTGTTTGCAGATGATTCGATGCGGGTAATAAATGCCGGTGAAATAAAGGGTTATTCAAGGAAGAAACATGGAAAAAGGCTCTTGTGCGATGGATTTTTTGAGGCAAAGCAAATTATATTTTTAGATACAAAAAAGCGAACACTTGTGGATGAAAGAAAGGACACAGAAAAAAATAAGCCCTGGGTTTTTATGAACAGGTTAATAGAAGGGAAATATGCATCATTATACATAGTCTATCAACTTATAGGAAACTCTTATGAATCTGCCTATTACCTGAGCAGATACGGTATAGAGGCCCCAAACACTGTGATCTCTATTTATAGCAGAAAAAGATTGGTAGATATGTTGAGTGATGAGGATATTGCCAATGAAATGAAAAACATCAGCTACAGAAAATCATCCAAAGGTTTCAGTGATATTGTGATTGAGTATAATCGCCTTAAAGTAGCGGCCGCCCGGTAAACAGGACGATGATATTTACTTTCACTTCACTTAATTTGCAGGCATGTTCAGGCAATTTTTCACCAATCTTTTTATTGGTACGATATTTTTTTCAATACTTGTATTACTGATAAACTGTACCAGTGCTGATAAAAAAAACGGCTCCGCTACTGACCCCGATAACCTGTATTTTGATTATCAAATAACAGCAGCAGAAGGGAATGATAACCTTACTGTATTATTACAATATAGGGCCGGGGGAGAGGATGGTGATGGGGTTTCCATGGCTGATCCCGGAAAAATAATGCTGGACGGAGAAATGTTGCTGGCGGACAGTTCAAAAATGACTGGCACTTTTTATGAGCTGCATAAACCTATTGCAGAATTTTCCGGAAAGCATAGTATCGTTTTTACAGATAGTAATAAAAAAGAGTACAAGGAAGATTTCAGTTTTCAACCCATTTTTTTATTGACCCGGGTTGCCGATACTGCCAATCGAAACAATCTTGTTTTTGAATTTGAAGGGCTGGAAGCAAAAGATTTTATCAGGGTGCTGATGACAGATACTTCTTTTGCAAATAATGGCATAAACAGGGTGGATGCTGTCAGTAATGGTAGACTTGTAATTACTAAAGATGATCTTGATGCCCTTGCAAACGGGCCTGTTCAGTTGGAATTTATAAGGGAGTATGAGAAACCGGTTAAAAACGGAACAGATGAAGGTGGCCGCTTGTTGATTACTTATAGTTTGAAAAGAGAGTTTTTTTTAAAAGATTGACCTGAATAAGTTGGATTTGCACAAGTAAATAACAGGATCCGAAAGCAAGCTCTTTTATTTTAATTTCCTACAGGAATTTTAGCCCCAACACCGTACTTTTGCCGCCAATTCAACAAAGGCTATGGCAGGACAATTAAAAGAAGTTCGTAACCGCATCAAATCAGTACAAAGTACGCAGCAAATTACTAAAGCCATGAAGATGGTAAGTGCTGCCAAACTTCGCCGGGCACAGGATGCCATTGTTCAAATGCGTCCGTATGCACAAAAATTGCAGGAGTTGCTCAGCAACATTGTGAGCAACAGCGAAGGCGGTGATGCAGGTATGCCACTGGCTATTGAACGTCCGGTAGAAAAAGTATTGTTCATCGTTATTACCAGCGACCGTGGTTTGGCGGGGGCTTTCAATGCCAATACCATCAAATTAACAAAGGCCACTATTGCTGAGAAATACCCGGAACAATTTAAGAAAGGCAATGTGACGATATGGAATATTGGTAAAAAAGGATATGAGCATTTTGTAAAAGGGAATTATAAAGCCGATGCTACCTATAAAGATATTTTCCTGAACCTGACATTTGCCAATGTGCAGGCAGCTTCCCAGGCGGCCAGGAAAGCCTTTGAAGAAAAGCAGTTTGATGTGGTAGAGATGGTGTACAGCCAGTTTAAAAATGCAGCTACGCAGGTTTTTAAAGTAGAACGTTTTCTGCCGATACCAAAAGTGGAGAAAAAAGCAGGTGCCGGAAAAGCAGATTTTATTTATGACCCTTCAAAAGAATTGCTGATTGCAGAGCTGATGCCAAATATTCTCAACACACAATTATTCAAGGCTGTTCTCGATTCTAATGCCTCTGAGCATGGAGCCAGGATGACGGCGATGGACAAAGCCAGTGAAAATGCAAACGAAATGCTACGGGCACTGAAAATTTCTTACAACCGTGCAAGACAGGCGGCCATTACTACAGAGTTGACGGAGATTGTGAGTGGTGCTGCGGCATTACAAGGCTAGGAAACCCTTTCCCCAAAGGGAACTTAGGTTAATAAGTCCTTATAGTTATAAAATATTACCAAAGTAATATGTTGATAAATCTGTTTTCAATTTCTTGTTACTGATTGTACATTCGCCTATCTGTTCTTTTAAAACATTTTATCATCTTTCAATTAGCAGAAGATAATAGTCTTCTATAGTGAAATTAAAATTATCCGCCAACTGGCGGAGATAGAGGCATGGAAATAACTAATCTGATACCGCATATTGAAGCTCTGATTTTTGCCAGCGATAAGCCATTAACTACGTTAGAAATTACTGAACTGGTTAATAATGCACTCGGCTTTATGGATGATAAAATCTCTCTTGACCAGGTGGAAGCTTCTCTTGAAGGAATTACTGAAAAATACAGTGCCGACTTTTACCCTTTTGAAGTAAAACAGAGTGGAGGTGGCTGGCAATTTTTGACAAGACCAGCTTATCATAAAACGGTGGCACAACTGAACGGCGAAAAATTTCTGAAACGTTTATCTGCTGCTTCTTTGGAAACACTGTCTATAATTGCTTACAAGCAACCGGTAACAAAAGGCGAGATTGAATCTATCCGTGGAGTGAGTTCGGATTATGCGGTGCAGAAATTATTAGAGAAAGAATTAATCATCATCAGCGGAAGAAATGAAAAGGCAGTTGGTCAGCCATTGCTTTATTCCACTTCCAAAAACTTTATGGATTATTTCGGCATTAACTCTGCTGATGAATTGCCAAAAATAAAAGAAGTGCTGGCGGAGCAATTAGTAGAACCAACTGTTATGAAAGATACTTTTTTGGGAGGTGAGGCAAAGAAAGAAGGTGCTGATGAAACAGAAGCATTAGTAGTAACAGATGGTGGAGAATTGGTTGTGAACCTGCCTGCCGGACAGGCAGGCAAACAGCAGGGAGAGGGAGAAGAGAGCTAAGTAAATGAATTGATTTTTATAATTGTTGTGCCATTCCGCTCAGGGATGGCATTTGCATTAGGGGTGGCACGGTTTTATACCGTGCCACCCCTAACTTCGCAGATATGCCTGAACAACTTTCAAACGAGGTATTGATAAACACCGCTAAAGAATTTGGTACACCCTTATATGTATATCATGCAGAGAAAATAAAAGAGCAGTATCAAAAACTGACTACGGCATTTTCAATCCTCGACACAAAGTTTTTTTATGCCAGTAAGGCACTCACTAATATCAATATTCTCCGGTATATAAATGAGATTGGTTGTAATGTAGATTGCAGTTCAATCAATGAGGTAAAACTTGCTTTACATGCAGGAGTAGAACCGGAGCGGATTCTTTATACTTCCAATGGCATTGCTTTTAGTGAGATAGAAGAAGCTGTTGCAGCCGGAGTGCATATTAATATAGACAGCCTTTCCAACTTAGAAAAGTTTGGCAAAAAATATGGACACAGCTACCCGGTAGGAATAAGAATAAGGCCAAACATAATGGCGGGTGGCAACCTGAAAATTTCTACCGGGCACGACGGCAGCAAATTTGGTATTCCCGTTAGCCAGTTAGATAAGATTAAAGAAGTAGTAAAGTCAACGGATTTATTTATCCGTACCCTGCACATTCATACGGGCAGTGATATAAAAGATGCTGATGTTTTTGTAAACGGGATGGAAGTATTGTTTGAATTGATTCCGCATTTTCCCGAACTGGAAGTAATTGATTTGGGTGGTGGTTTTAAAGTACCCTACAAGCCAGGAGAAAAAGAAACAGATGTAACCCTGCTGGCACAAAAAATAAAAGAGGCGTTTGATAATCACCCGGTGGCTGGCGGTAAAAAATTTCAGCTTTGGTTTGAGCCGGGAAAATTTTTAGTAAGTCAATGTGGCTATATGCTGGCGGAGGTAACGGTATTGAAAGATACAGGTTCAATTGTATTTGCGGCAGTTAACAGTGGCCTCAATCACCTGATACGGCCCATGATGTATGATGCCTATCATCACATCGAAAATATCTCCAATCCCAACGGAGAGCAAAAAACCTACACCGTAACCGGTAACATTTGCGAAACAGATACGTTTGCTGCTAACAGAAAATTAAACGAAATAAGAGAAGGAGATTACCTGGCTTTTTGTAACGCCGGTGCTTATGGTTTTGAAATGGCTTCTAACTATAATTCAAGATTCAAACCTGCAGAGGTGCTGATAAAAAACGGGACAGCAAAACTTATTCGTAAAAGAGATGAAATGAGTGACTTGTTAAAAAACCAGGTTCAATAACGAATAATTAATCTTTCATAACCGGCTTCACTGTAATAACTGTTGTCGTTTTTGAAGTAACCGGCATTGTACCAAAAGAAGATTCTGTATTTCCATTTGATACGGTGTTGATCGTTTTTTCCCGCATGATGCCGGTACCACGGTCAAGAATAATTTTCCCGGTTGATTTATTATTCATTTTAGTAATGGTTTCACTGCCCATCATTTCAGCTTTGCTTATTGTAGTAGAATTTTCAGCAAAATCAACCACAATAGTGGAATCATTTATATCTGCAATCGTGTAACCGGCTTCTACTTTTCCACTACTTCCCTGGTACGAAGTTGTCCAGGCATCACCTTTTCCGCCTTCACCGTCGGGCAATACTTTGAAGAAACTGGGTTTGCCTTTTTGTGGTGGCTGCACCAGGTCAAGCACATCTTTCAGCATACTGGTGATGATTGCCATACGGCTGTCCATTTCAGAAAGTACCACTTTTTCAGGCATTGCCATCATCACTTTCCCTGAAGGGTCAATTATGATGTCATACTTTTTATCCAGCATATCCTTTATGGGTTTGCCAAACTGGCCGTTCATATCTTTTTCTACATTGGAATCAAAATTCCTTTTCTGCCCCATACCATCAAAAGTGAAAGTGATATGTTGAACTTTGTGATTGAGGGTGGTATTATCTTCTGTAGTATTAGTTACTTTATAAGAATGGTCACCAGTTGCATCCACATTAAAATCAATAGCCTGTCCCATAGCCTGCTGGGCAATGGTGGTTTTCACTTTCATGCTTACTTCCAGTGTTTGTCCTTGTTCAAATTTTAATTTACCGTTTACTTTTTGGGAAAGGGCAACAAAAGATACCGAAAACAGTAAGAAAAGGCAGGCAGTAATTTTTTTCATATAAAAAGTTGAATGCTTTGTGGTATACCGGCACCAGCAATATTGGTGTTGTATAATCAGTAAAATTGACGATTCTTCGCCACAATCGTTGCAGAACGGAGAAAAATAATTGTTATAACGTACCACCGTTGCCATTCTAATTTCATCTGAACTTCCTATTTTTAATTAGCTTTAAAAACTAAAATTTTTTGTTATGCCAATAAGAATGACTGACGACCCGGTAGATCCTAACCAACGGGATGATGATGGTGGCGGTGGTGGCCGTGGCCCAAACCTGCCGGGTGGTGGTGGTTTGATGTCTTTACTGCCCATGTTGCTGGGTTTGTTTAAAGGAAAAGGGATTTTTCTGCTGCTGATATTGGCTGCCGGAGCTTTTTTTCTTTTCAGAAGTGGTAATTGTAATGTGGCAGAAGTTGTAAAAAAGTTTTCGAACAGTGGATACAGTTTTGATAAAAATG